>Ga0126334_10000174_pt1 | contig 21174 bp, 19 predicted proteins | sample InaspJWI49metaG_FD_94491 | JGI IMG/M metagenome (GOLD analysis project Ga0126334, IMG submission 94491) | Marine gutless worms symbiont microbial communities from Oahu, Hawaii - Inanidrilus sp. 2 OAHU.JWI-49 metaG | ecosystem: Host-associated > Annelida > Digestive system > Unclassified...
GACTGACTGCGTCCAGTTTGAATTCTTTCGAATATTTCTTTCTCGTTGTCATTAATCGTTACCTCAGTTAAGTTTCATTATCTCTTAACTGGGTGGTATCAATCTATTGGACCATGTCAGTTGCTGCAATTATCGAGATAGCACGCTTGAAGGCGAAACTGAAGGAACTTAAAGAAAAAAATAAAGAACTTTCAATGGCCTTTTTGACTGTTCTTAAAAATATCAGTGACATCCTGCCCCCCGAGCAAATTGAGAACGTGGCCGAGGCTGGAAACGATGCTCTAAGTGTCATACGAGAGCAAATAGCCGAGATTGAGGGCCTACTTGCCGGGTATTGAATCAATATCGTACTGATCTCATGGGCATCATGTTGCGGAATCTCGACGGATTTGACTCTAATTTAAGAAAAAGGTTTTGGGGTCAAACCTTGCAGTTTACATCTAACAGTTACCTGGATAGGACGGTGCCCCGCTGGAAGTGTAAAAAGTAAGGTCTGACCCGAATGGCGAACGGCGAACGGCGAAATGTAAAGTCTGACCCGAATGGCGCGAATGGCAGTAAAATATGAGAACTCCTTACTTGCCATTCTGAGCTATCAGAGTAATCTGTTATTGCATACAGAGGTCGAAATGGACACGACTACCGACTCAATCCGAGTATTTTGGCTGGCATTGATGCTGGCCACGACCTTGTTCTTATCCTCTTGCGGCCGCGGTGGGTCAGATGATCCGCCCGGCCCGGGCCCAGGTCCCGACCCGGGACCTGGCGGAACGCCTGGCGTCGCGCTTCAAATCAACTTCGCCCGGGACGATTTCTGGGCATTTTACTGGTTCAACGACACCGCCAGTTTTGCTCAGGGCAGCGGCACGACCAGTACCACTGATTTCGGTATATTTCGCGTCACGCTCGGCGATGCGGTCAATATCGGTGGTTTGACGGCTTACCCCATTACGATGACAGGCGATGCCGGTCCCTACCTGCCGCGCTGGACGCATGTCGCCATCGATGCCGATGGTTCGTTGCTCGGCTCGACCGACGGGATTACCTTCAGTATTGTCTTCGATGCCACCACTGGGCAATGGAACGGCGGTGGATTTTTATATGACTTCGGGACAAATAGTGTCGATATCGGCAATGCCACGTTTAACGGAGAATACAATAGCTTTAGCGCGATCGAAGTCGGATTTGCCGACAGCGACGGCGGCTGCGAGGTGATTCTCGGGATCACGCTCTGCAACGAAACGACAACTACGTTTTCGTTCAACGAATTCTTCAAGGAAGGCATCGGCCCGGTAGGTTTTCGGCGCGATACCTTTTTCAGCAGTAGTGGCGGCGGTTTCTTCACTTCGACGACTATCAAGAACACGGTCGAATTGATCGAAACCAACAAAACCGCGCTCGACGCGACCGTATTCAACCGGCCGGACTGGGAAGAAGTGGCGCCGCTTGCGATCGGACGGGACAACCATGGTGCCGCTGTACTCAACGGCAAGATATACGTGGTTGGCGGCATCGACAATAACAGCAATACCCTCAGCTCGATGGAAATCTACGACCCCGTCGCCGATCAATGGACATTCGGGCCGAGCGCGCCCGTGGCGCTGATCGGAGCGCTTCATGCGATCAATGGCAAGCTTTACGCTTATCATTTCACCACCGATCAGGTACAAATATACGATCCGGCCGGCGGTTGGACTTCCGTTTCAGTCAATGGAACCAGTGGCTCTTTTGGCGCCGATTCGGATACCTATACTGATATCACCTTTGGCTTCGGCGATATTGTCGTCGGCGTGACTGGCGCGACACCGGGTAACACTATGAATTTCGCGGGTTACGACCCGGAGGCGCCGCCGGCGCCGGGCAACCAGTGGCTGATCGGCGGTAACCTGGCGATCATTGAATGGTTACGCCCGGCCGTAGCGGTGCTCGGCGATGGCATGTACGTGCTCGGCGGGTTCGGTCGAAACATGAGTTGCACATTTTCGAGCTGCGATCGCGGCGCGCGCGATTGGGTCTATCGTTATGACCTGACCAACGATATGTGGAGCAATCTCGATGCAGCGGATATGAATACGGCACGAGACAATGCGGCGGCAGTTGCATTTAATGGCAATCTCATAGCCCTCGGTGGAAACTTCGTCAGTTGCTCGTTTTCCGGTAACTGCAATATCGAAGACCCGATGCGCTCGGCCTAATCCTACGATCCGGTGTCCGATACCTGGACCGACATCAGTTCGATGCTGAATCCACGCCAGGATTTCGTCGCCGTGGTAGTGAACGGCGATCTGTATGCGATTGGCGGCGATAATGGCTCGAACGAAACCGCCAGTGTCGAGCGTTATCGGCCTTAGTCGATTAATCCAGTCACGCTTTATCGCCTCCCGCCCCAGGGATGGTAGTGCCAATAATCTTTCGCACTTTTTCTTGGGGCGGGTAGGATAACGAGCTCATGATGGGCCGCTTACAGGGCCGATTAAAATCGATGCCAGGGGACCCGATCCAATTGGTGGTTATCGGGTAATACCTCGTAACTGGAAAGCGGGAAAACTGTGGCCGATGTGAATAGCATTTTATATTCGCAATGACGCTTCTATTGATATAATTCGAGGCCGATGAAACAACTTGCCCCGCTACTCTTATTGATGCTTTTACTGGCCGCGCCGTTGCAGGCGAACCAGGAGGGTATCGTCGTGCGTACCGCCGCGGTGCATGCCCAGCCCAGTGCCGGCGCGAAGCGCGTCGGGAAACTTACTGCCGGCGCTGCGGTCGCTATTACCACGCGCCGCGGGGGCTGGGAAAAGATTACCGCTAGTCAACCGGCACTATCCGGTTGGGTGCGCAGCTACCAGGTGCGCGAAAACTCCGCGGTCTCGACGGTCGCGGCTGAATCTGGATCGGATGCGCGCGGATTCCTCTCGGGTCTCGCCTCGTTTTCACGTAAGGCCAGCAGTTTTTTTAAATCCGACCGAGGCGCAACCAGCGCCGGCACGGCTACTATCGGCGTCCGAGGTTTGAGCGAGGATGAAATTAAATCCGCGCAGGCCGACTTTGTCGAATTCGAGAAAATGAAGCAATTCGTCAGTGACGGCCAGCGTGCCGACGGTTTTGCCCGCAAGGGTGGTTTGAGCGCCGTCAATATTCCCTATTTCTCGGGTAAAAAATAGACCATGAGACTCCTGGCCCAGATAATATTACTATGCAGCCTCGCTACCGCCCCGGCGGTGATGACCTCCGCCTACGCGCTCAGCTTCGACGATTTGAAAAAGGATTTGAAATCGGCGAAGGATAAGGTGAAAAAAAAGGCCAAGCAAGGGAGGGCGAAATTCGACCCGTCGCGCGGCAAGCTCAGTGAAGCAGAGGAAATCCAAATCGGCGGCAAGCTGGTGGCGGGATTGCTGGGCGCGGCCCCGCTGGTCGACGATGCCGGCTTGCAACGTTATGTCAACGATGTCGGTTACTGGGTTGCATCGCAGACCGAACGCAAGCAGTTGCCCTGGAGTTTCGGGGTGATCGAGTCCGAGGGGATAAATGCCTTCGCCGCACCCGGCGGTTATATCGTGATAAGCTTGGGATTGTACAATCTGCTCGAAAACGAGGCTCAGCTGGCCGGGGTGCTGGCGCACGAAATAGCCCACGTGGTGTGCAAGCACCATCTTACCGCCTTGCAAAAAACCATGAAACGCGAATTCTGGTCCGACCTCGGGGTTAAGGCGGTCGGTAATAAAAACAAGCGCGAAAATCTGAAGCAGTTAATCAACTCCGGGGTGCAACTCTACGCTACCGGGCTGGATAGAAAATACGAATACGACGCCGATATGCGCGCCGTGGTGTTGGTTGCCCGGGCCGGTTACGATCCTTACGCGCTGCTCGATGTATTGACCACCATCGACAGTATCAATCCGAATTCCTCGGAATTGTCGGTTTTGATGAAGACCCATCCGGCCACGGCCAAACGCCTCGAACGACTGGGGCGGAAGATGGACGGCCGGCTGGACGACTATGCCGCCGGGCGGCTCAATGCCGGACGTTTCCGCCAGGTTGCGGGCAGTCCATAATAATTGACCAAGTTAGCGATAATTCGGAGTAGCGAGCCATAATGCAGTACATCAGTGATAACGACCGCGCGATCCTGCGCTGGTTACAGATTTGCCTGGTATTGATTTTTGCCATGGTCATTCTCGGCGGCGTCACCCGGCTCACCGATTCCGGACTATCCATGGTGACTTGGCATCCCACCGGCATGTTACCGCCGCTTGGCGCCGAGCAATGGCAGGCCGAATTCGAGCTTTACCAGCAGTACCCCGAGTTTCAAAAACTGAATCGCGACATGTCGCTCGACGGCTTCAAATCGATATTCTGGTTCGAGTACTCGCATCGCATGCTGGGGCGTTTGATCGGCCTGGTATTCCTGTTGCCGCTGGTTTATTTCCTGCTGCGCAAAATGGTCAAACCCGGCCTGGCGCCGCGGCTGGTCATCATGTTTTTGCTGGGCGGGTTCCAGGGCTTGCTCGGCTGGTATATGGTCAAGAGCGGCCTGGTTAGCAATCCGCATGTCAGCCAATACCGGCTGACCGCGCATTTACTGAGTGCTATACTGATCTACGGCTTCATTCTGTGGACGATATTCAATCTTGCTTTCCCGCAACGGTACCTGCCGTTGACCGAGTCCGCCGCGGCCGGTTGGCGAAAGGCTTCGTTGGGCCTGTTGATGCTGTTGCTGATTACCATCGCCTCGGGTGGATTCGTCGCCGGCCTCGACGCGGGCATGATATTCAATACCTTCCCGCTGATGGGCGGCGAACTGATACCGGAGGGTATCGGCGCGCTGTCGCCCTGGTATCTGAATGCTTTCGATAATCTGGTGACGGTGCAGTTCAATCATCGCTGGCTGGCGCTCGCCACCGGCCTGCTGCTGATCGTCTGGTATATCCGGGGACGCTCGCGTTTCGGCGAGGTCGGGCTGCAGCGCGGCTTTAAACTGGTCGGGATGATGGTGATAATCCAGCTGGTTCTCGGCGTCGCGACCCTGTTGCTGCAGGTTCCGGTTTTGCTGGGCGCACTGCACCAGGCCGGCGCGCTATTGCTATTCAGCGCGTTATTGTTCAACGCGCATACACTCAGCCGCGTGTAGTTAGACAATCCAGCAGTTATAATCCGACCCTTGAGAATTCGAGACGGTTTGTAGATGACTAGTCCCAGAATCGGACATGGTTACGATGTACACGCTTTCGCGCCGGGCCGGGGCTTCGTGTTGGGCGGCATTGAAATCCCCTGCGAAAAGTCGGTGGTCGCGCATTCCGATGGCGATGTGTTGATCCATGCGCTATGCGATGCACTGCTCGGCGCTCTGGGGCGGGGCGATATCGGCCGGATGTTTCCCGACAGCGATGCCGCTAATGAAAATCGGGACAGCCGCGATTTCCTGCAGGCAGTCAAAAAACTGGCCGCCGCCGATGGGTTCCGCCTGGGCAATGCCGATATTACCGTGCTGCTGCAAGCACCGAAGCTGGCGGCTCACGTAGCGGCGATGCGAGAGCTGCTGGCGCAGTCCCTGGATTGCTCGCCGGCGCTAATCAATATCAAGGCGACGACCACCGAGCAACTCGGCTTCATCGGGCGTGAAGAAGGGATTGCCGTCGCTGCGGTGGTCTTGTTGGAGCCGGTGACATGACGCTGGGGCCGGTGATGCTCGATATTGCGGGCACGGCGCTCGATGAGACCGATCGAAAACGCCTTTCGCATCCGCAGGTGGGTGGCGTAATCCTGTTCAGCCGCAATTATCAAGATCCGCCACAACTGGCGAGGCTGTGCCGGGAAATCCATGCCCTCAGAGATCCACGCCTGGTGGTTGCGGTCGACCACGAAGGCGGTCGGGTGCAGCGTTTTCGCGAAGGCTTTCAGGCGATTCCGGCGATGGGGCATCTGGGAGACTTGTATAACGACGAGCCGCAACAAGCCCTTCGCTGTGCCGAAATCTTTGCCTGGGTGATGGCTGCGGAACTGCTGCATTACGGTGTTGACCTCAGCTTCGCGCCGGTGCTCGATATCGGCAATCCGATTAGCAGCGTCATCGGCGATCGCGCGTTTCACCGGAATCCCGAGTCGATTTGCCATCTGGCGAACGCCTGGGTCAGGGGCATGCGCCGCGCCGGCATGGAGGCGGTGGGCAAGCATTTTCCGGGACACGGTTCGGTGGAGGGCGATTCGCATCATGTAATGCCTTTCGACCGCCGCAGTATTGCCGAAATCGAGGCACTGGATCTAGTCCCTTTTCGACGGGTTATTGCCACGCATCTGGCCGGGATCATGATGGCTCACGTTATTTATGATCACGTCGACCGACACCCGGCGGGTTATTCATGCTATTGGATCGAGACGGTGCTGCGCGGGCAACTCGAATTCGAAGGTATTGTTTTCAGCGACGACCTGAGCATGAGCGGTGCTGAATCGGTAGGCGGTTATCCCGCGAGAGCTCGGGCTTCGCTGGATGCCGGCTGCGATATTTTGCTGGTTTGCAATAATCCTGCAGGCGCCGACGAAGTGCTGGATTCGCTGGCGGGATACGCCAACCCGACGACGCAAATGCGCATGGTGCGACTGCACGGACAGCCGGCCGCCGGCGATTTATTGCAGTCGCAAGCCTGGTTTGACGCCTGCGAAGAGTTGAATTCTTTCAATCAGCGCCTAGGTTTGGCGGATAGTGGAGACTTGTTCGAATGATGTCCGATCTGGATAACTGGGTACCCGGGCTCGCCGGGCAATGGACCTGGATAGCGCAGGTGTTTTTAGTGGTGTTGCTTACCGCCTTTGTCAGCTTTTTCGCCAAGCGGCTACTGGTGAAGATAATGTCCCGGCTCAGTCGGACCAAGACTTACTGGGACGACATAATCGTGCTTGCGGCGCGCCGCCCCATCGGCTGGATCGTCTGGCTAGAAGGTCTCGATATTGCCGCCGATATCATTTACGCCGAAACCCAGAACACGATATTTTCCTATTCCGACCCGGTGCGCGATGTCGGCGTCTTGATTTGTCTCACCTGGTTCCTGTTAGAGCTGGTGCGAGGCGCGGAACAGGAATTTGCCCGGGATTCGGATCAGATCGAGCAGCATACCATGGAGGCTATCGGCAAACTGGTGCGCCTCGCGGTAATTATCACCGCGGCGCTGGTGATTCTGCAGACTCTCGGATTCAGTATCTCAGGGGTACTGGCGATGGGCGGCATCGGTGGTATCGCGGTGGGTTTTGCGGCCAAGGATTTACTAGCCAATTTCTTCGGCGCGTTGATTATCTATCTCGATCGCCCCTTCCTGGTGGGTGACTGGATACGCTCGCCCGATCGCAGCATCGAGGGCACGGTCGAAAAAATCGGCTGGCGGGTGACGGTTATCCGCGATTTTCAGTCGCGCCCGATTTATGTCCCCAACGCTATTTTCACCAGTATCATCGTCGAAAACCCGTCGCGCATGGACAACCGGCGGATCTATGAAACTATCGGCTTGCGCTACTCCGACCTGACCAGCATGGACAAGGTGGTCGACGAAGTGCGGGCGATGCTGGAAAGTCACGAGGAAGTGGACAGCGACAAAACCCTGATGGTGAACTTCAACGAATTTTCCGATTCTTCGGTCGATTTCTTTATCTATTGCTTTACCAAAACGACGCAGTGGGTAAAATTTCACGAGATCAAGCAGGAGGTGATGTTGCGCATTGCCGAAATCGTTGAATCGAATCAGGCTGAAATAGCCTTCCCGACTACCACCCTTCATATTGCGGACGCCATAGCCCTGGAAAAAACCTGACATGAATGCGGACCGAGCCCAGCAAGTGCACCAGAACGCCGAATTGCTATTCGACCGAGAGTCGGTCGACGCGTCGATAGCCGCGCTTGCATTACAGGTCGAAAACGAATGCAAACTGGATTTTCCGCTGGTGCTGTGTGTGATGAATGGCGGGCTTTATTTGACCGGGCAATTATTGCGACACTGGGAGTTCCCACTCACGCTCGACTATGTGCATGCCACGCGCTATCGCCTGACGACCCTGGGCAAGGACGTATTGTGGAAAACCTATCCGCAAAATGAAATCAGGGAGCGCAACGTCATCATCATCGATGATATTTTCGATCAGGGTTATACCCTGGAAGAAGTTAAATCCTACTGCCTCAAACACGGCGCCCGAAAATGCAGCAGCGTGTTCCTGATCCGCAAAACCCACGAACGCAAAAAAGCCGACATCGCCCCCGATTTCGTCGGCATCGAATGCGGCGATTGCTATGTTTATGGTGCGGGCATGGATTTGAACGGGCATTTTCGCAACCTCTCCAGCATTTATGCGCTGCCCGAAAAGGTTGTTTGATGCTCGCGATTATCGGCGGTAGCGGTCTTTACTCGTTGGGCGAGGATTTCGAGTTGAGGCACCAGGCCGCTCCAGAAACGCCCTATGGTGTGACTTCGGCCGAGATTTTACAGGGAAAGTGGCAGGATGCGGGGCTCGCCTTCGTGCCCCGACACGGCCCCGGCCACCATATACCACCGCACCGAATCAACTACCGCGCAAATATCTGGGCGCTTAAAAATATCGGCGTCAAACAAGTCATTGCGGTTAACGCGGTTGGCGGAATCAGGGCCGATATGGCGCCGTTGACTCTGGCCGTGCCCGACCAGATCATCGACTATAGTTCGGGCCGGGAGAGCACCTATTCCGATGGTCTCGACGACGCGGTTAAACATATCGATTTTAGCTGGCCCTATAGCGCGCAATTGCGCGGCATTATCATCGAGGTCGGCCTGCAGCTGGGTCAGCCGTTGGTAGCCTCCGGTACCTATGGCGTCACCAATGGCCCGCGCCTGGAAACCGTGGCCGAAGTAGCGCGCCTCAAAGCCGATGGCTGCAGCATGGTGGGGATGACCGGCATGCCGGAAGCCGCCCTGGCGAGAGAACTCGAACTCGAATACGCCTGTCTTGCCCTGGTGGTTAACTGGGCCGCCGGCATCGAAGATCGAGCGATCAGCATGCCGGAAATACTGGCTAACATGGAGCAGGGCATGCACCGGGTTAAACCGCTGTTATTGGCTGCGGCCAGGCTGGTTCAACAATGAATTACTGCAGCCAATGCGGCCAGCCGGTGACCCTCAAGATTCCGGTTGACGACAATCGCGAACGCTTTGTCTGCGATCATTGCGGTCACGTGCACTATCAAAATCCGAATAATGTCTGCGGCGCGATACTAACCCGCGGCGAAGAACTGCTGCTGTGCAAGCGCGCCATCCAACCCCGCTATGGGTGCTGGACTCTGCCGGCGGGCTTCATGGAAAACAATGAGACCGTGGCCGAGGCCGCGGCTCGGGAAGCGGTGGAAGAAGCCAATGCGACTGCCGGCCCGCTGACCCTGTTCGGTATTTTCAGCCTGCCCTATATTTCGCAGGTCTACCTGATGTTCCATGGTGAACTCGTAAGCGATATATCGGCGGGTCCGGAAAGCCTCGAAGTCGGCATGTTCTCGCGCGAGCGCATACCCTGGGATGAGCTCGCCTTCCCGGTGGTCACCCATAGCCTGAAATTGTTTTATGAACAGGGTACCGACCGGGTGCATCACGCCTGGTTCAGCCGTGGGCCGCAGCGCGAGGTCGAGCTGCATTTCATCGACTAGCCCGCATATCTTACCGTCTTGCGTCGCGAGCGTGTTTTGGCGGCGACCGCAGCAGGAACTCGGTGAGATCGCGGACTAGCGTTTATATCGGGCGGCGTTAGGTGGAGTCCGGGATCGACGAGTCGGTAACTTCGGAAACCATGGTTTGATTGCGGCCGTTATTCTTGGCTTCGTAGAGGGCGATATCGGCGCGTTTGATCAAATCGCCGATGGTTTCTCCCTTGACGATGGCCGCGCAACCGAGGCTCGCGGTTATCTGGCCGGTTGTTTCAAAATCGGTGCTGCCCACCAGTTGCCGGATGGTTTCGGCAATCGGCAGCAGATCCTCTTGCTCGATCGTAGTGCAGCAAATCAGGAACTCCTCACCACCCCAGCGGGCGATGAAATCGCTGGCGCGTATCGCGTTCTCGAAGATTTTTGCCAGTTTTTTAAGCACGGCATCACCGGTGTCGTGACCGTAACTGTCATTCACCCGCTTGAATTGATCGATGTCGAGCATGATGATGCCGAAGCGCTGCTGATGGCGCTCGAAACGTGCATATTCCCGGTGTAGAATCTGGTTCATGTGGGTCCGGTTCGACAGTTGGGTGAGGCTGTCGGTCAGGGCCATGCGCGTCAATTCGTTTTTGTCTTCCTGCAATTCTCGTTGCGTATCGAGCAGCGACTCGGTGCGTTCGTAGATTTTCCGTTCCAAGTAGGTGTTCATATCCTGTAGCTGGCCGGAGAGTTTGTGCCCGTACCAGATCGCGACCGTGGTGACCATTAGGCTGATCAGCACCGCGACCACTGAAAAGATGGCAATCTGGGTGCGGCTTTCATCGGCCTGGTTGCTGGAATGTAGCAGCGCCTGTTGCGCGTCGATGCGTTGTGCTTGCGTCAATTCGGACAGGTGCGACAACAGCGGGGCGGTTTTAGGCAGTACCTCCTGCAACAAAATTCGGCTGGCCTCGTCGCGGCTGTCGTTCAGAAACAGGACCGACACCTGGCGGTTCAAGTCGTTGATATCGCGGTCGAGGCGGTCGATGGCCCGCATGATTTCGCGCTCGCGCGGCGCCAGCATCGGTGTCAGGCGCTCGCGGGTCTCGTCGTAGGCTCCTCTGAGGCGGTTGAAACTGTGCACGGATTCGTCTGCGATGATCTGTTTATCGTGTAGTAACATCGACTGCATAAATCGAGTGCGGCTTTGAATGATGGTCGACAACTCATTGATCAGGTTTATCTTCTCTAGTTGTCTGGTGACCTCGATATTGACATTCCGATTGCCGACGCTACTCGAATGGAAGGCGACGAAGGACAGCGCAATCATCATCATGATTACGATGCTGAATCCGTATATCAAAAGCCGAGTGGGGTGTTGCATTAGCTGGAATTTAGCCTGGTAGCGCGCGCCTGTCTGTTGCCACAGATCGACATTAAACCGATTCCAGGACGGAAGTACAAATTTTCCGCTGAACGTCGTCGATATTGCGATAAACGATGCCATGCCGTTCGCTGTCTATCATGGTCACGGTCTTGGTTTCCGCTTTAATCAGCTTTTCGAGGGTCATGACGCTCTGCGGGTCGACTACGGGGTCTCTATCTCCTTGAAAAAGATGTACATCTGCATGGATATCCAGCTTATCTTCGGTTAAATGATCGATAAATTGCTGTAGCTGGTATAACGCCCGGATTGGGATATGCTGGTAGTTGACCTCTGGATTCTCGGATTCGTTGGGGCGAAATGGGACCAGGCCCTCGGAGGTCACCCAGCTCACCAGTCGATTCGCGTGATGCAACAAGGGCACGAAGATCATGTTCTTGTTACGAAAATGAACCGGCGCGGAGACGCTGATTACCGATTTGGTTCGGCGATTGGGGAAAGAGGCGGCATGGTTCAGCGCCAGTAAACCCCCGGTGGAAAAGCCGATCAAGTGCACCGACTGGCTATAGGCCTTGAGGATGTCGTAACCCCGCTCCACCGATGCGGCCCAATCCCGCCAGCTGCGGCTGCGCAAGTCCCAGGGCGACGTGCCGTGACCTTTCAGGCGCACGCCGAGCACATGAAAACCGGCCGCATGCAGGCGCTCACCCAGGCTTCTCAACTCTGCCGGACTCGACAGGAAACCGTGAATCAACAGGACCGCATCGGCGGACTTGTTTTTCGATTTGAGGAAGTACCAGTTGGCGTCGGCGGTCTGAGTTTGCTGCGCATTGATTTCCCGGTAGCGCTCGCGTTGAAACTTAGCGCGATCCCATTCAAAGGCGAGTAGCTGGTCATTGAAGCGATAATCGGCGAGCGCGCGCGCGTCTACCCGATCGACGCGCTTCATTGCATTTTCGATGATGCGGGTAACCTTGGACAGCGGGCTGATTTCATTGGCGTAGACGCTGATCAAATTCTCGGTGCGAACCTCGTCAATTTCGAAATCATGGATCAGTTTCTGGTCGAGCACATAGTCGCTCTGATCGACATGTAACAGCTGCAAGTTTTGGGCGGTTTTCAGGAATTGCTCCAGCCGGCTACTGCCCTTGTTGATAATAGCGCCATATTCTTCCGGGTTGCGCAAGCTACGGTGCAGGTCGTAGCTGGATTGCTGCAACAGCTTGATCCCGAGATACAACATTTTATGAAAGCGGCCGCAGTTGACGCGACGCAGGCCCTGTTGAAATAGGCGCAATACGATCAGTGAAGCGATATGGCTGAGATTGATAGTGACCGCTTTGTACATCGAGTGCATGTAGGCGTCGCGCAGCTTGCTCGATTTCGCCTTCATGCCGATGGCGTGAATGCGCCCGCGCCAATGTCCTGGTTTGGGTTGCAGCTCAAACAACTCATTCAGGCTTTCGAAACGATGGACCACGTTCGGCAACAGCCGCTTTTCCCACCAGCGCCAGTAATCGCCGGCGACGATCGGTTGCGAAAAGCGGATGTCCATATCGGTTTCCTTGAACAATAAATTACCTTCGATGATCAATTCTTCGGCAAATCGCTTATTGATGCCGCGGTTAAACAGACGTGCCGCCTGGTGCAGGATATTGTCGCTGACGCGGATCGGGTAAAAGGTAATGTGACTGGGAACAATGACGGTGGGTTTGACGGCTTGCGCCATCAAAATCTCGACATTGTCGAAAGCCAGTTGCTCGGCCCAGCGCTCGACCCGGCCGTAGTTTCCCGCCGCATAGTCGTGCAGCAAGGCGGTTTTGAATGCATCCAGCGCCAGCGCAATAACGGCCGAGCCGCGGTGGTGCTTGCGGCGCTCGTTGGCGGTGCGTGAAAAAACGTTGTATTGGCCGCGATGATCGATGACACGCTTGTCCTTGACCATGCCGCCCTCGGGGAAAACAATCAGTTTGCGGCCGTGTAATAATTCCCGCGCGAGAAATGGAAACAGGTTGGGCAAGTCGTTCGGCACCACGCCGATCGAGTAGAGGAATTGGCTGAAACGCTCGTCGCCTTCGAAAAATTCGGGGGCCGCGACCGAGCGGCAATAGGCACCGGTGGCTTCCTTGATCAGGTATTGGGGAATAAAGGTTTCGAAGCGCGCAAAATGATTAAACAGGAAGATATTGCCCTGATGCACGGTATCGGCTTCGCCGTCGCCGTCTTGATGCAACTTGATGTTGAGCTTTAGCAGGTTCTTGGTGGTGCGAAACGCCCGAACGCAAAAGTCGTAAACTCGGCTGTTGATTTGCGGATTTTCGGGGGTGGCGGACATTGACCGATTTCCTGTGGCTGGCTGTGTTTGATGGGATTGTAAATCCATATTGAATCAGGCTCTATTAATTGTTCAGAAGTTCCGGCGCCGGCCGATAAAGTTGCCGTAGATAACTGCAGCAATTGCCTATGCGCCGACTCATTTGCTTTGCACTAGTTTTAACCGCGGCTCTGATCCGGGCGCCCGCCCTGGCGGCTGCGCCCGCTTACGATTTCCGGGTTGTCATCGATGTCTCCGGCAGCATGAAAAAAACCGATCCGCGTAACCTGCGCGTGCCGGCATTGAAGCTGATTAATGGCTTGATCCCGAGCGGTTCGCGGGCCGGCGTCTGGACCTTCGGCAAATACGTCGACATGGCCGTCAAATGGGGTCAGGTCGACGATGCCTGGCGCCGCCAGGCCGACATCGGCGCCGACCAGATACATTCCAATGCGCTGCTGACCAATATTGAAAGCGCCCTGGCGCGGGCCCGAGTCGGTTGGGGTAAACCCGATTCCGGGACCAAACGCATTTTGCTGTTGTTGACCGACGGCAAGGTCGATATTTCCCCGGACCCGCTCAAAAACGAAAAATCCCGCGACCAAGTGCTCGGCGCCAGCCTGGCGGCGCTCAAACAGGCGCAAGCCGAGGTTCACGCCATCGCGTTGTCGGAAGGTACCGACGAGGTATTGCTAAAACAATTGGCGCTTGAAACCGGCGGCTCGTTTGCCATTGCCAAAACCGCCGACGAACTGCAAAAGGTTTTTTTCCGGATGTTCGAACGCGCCAGCAAGCCCGACACCATCGCGCTCGACGGCAAGGAATTTCCCATCGACGCCAGTATCCGCGAAATGACGCTGTTGATTTTTCGCGGTCCCGGCAGCCAACCCACCATTTTGATTCCGCCGGACAGCCCCGCGATCAGTTTGCAGAAACCGCGCGCATCGCGTTGGCGCAGCGATCAGGGTTATGATTTGATTACGGTTAAAAACCCGCAGGCCGGGACCTGGCGCATCGATGCGGAGATGGATCCCGACAACCGCTTGATGGTGGTTACCGATTTAAAGCTCCAGGCTGGGGGAGTGCCCGCCTATGGTACGCCGCGAGATGCACTCCAACTGACCGCCGAATTGTTTAACCGCGACAAGAAAATCAGCAAGAATAGTTTTCTGCGTTTCGTCGATTTCGAGCTTACCCATATCGATGTCGATGGCGGCGAGAAACAGTATCCGTTGCTTCACACCAGCCGGCGCAAGGACAAAGGCCTGTATCTCTACCAACTGGAGCAAACGCTGGCCGAGGGAACCCATAGTTTTATCGTTTCCGCGGATAGTCGCACCTTTAACCGCAGCAAACGATTCGACATGCAGGTGCAATGGCCGGTCGAAGTCAAAATCGAAGCCTTGCAGCGGCCGGGTGAATACCGGCTCAAACTGCGCGCGCGCGAAGAGTATCTCAAATCGGACGGCATGGTTGCCAAGGTCGAGATCGAGGCGCCCGATGGTTCACGTGACGGCCTCGAACTGGAAACTTCCGCAGGTTGGTTGCAAGCCCGCGTCGAAACCGATCAGGCCGGCCTGTATCGAGCCCATATCCGTGTTTCGGCGCAAAATCATGCCACCGAAATAAACGATATCGATCTGGGCAGCTATTCGATGCTAGGGGTTTATCGCGCACCACCCGTGGCCCCGCAAGTAGAAGCTGCCGTTGCAGAGCAACAATCCCCCGCCCCGGAAGTCGAGGGCGATAAGGGTATCGACTGGCGCCTGGTCGGCATAGTCGTGGTTGCGGTAAACCTATTCCTGATGCTGTTGATACTCGCCGGTTGGCTGATCTTGCGCCGCAGGAGGGCCGCCGCGGAACTGGTAATCGATGACGAGGAACTCAGTGCTTGAGGTTAACGCAATATATTTTATTTTGCTGATCGAGGGCTTCGGGATACTCTTGTTTCTGGTTTTGTTAGGGATTTTGATTACCGTTTTAAGACTGCGGCGCAAGGGCCGGAATGTCGAGCATCTTGCGGCCCGTCTAAAGCACCGCGGGCAACAGCGCGATCAACATAACATCGCATTCCTGCAGGCGGTTTATCACCTCGAAGATCAAGACCTGCAAACCGCACTGCAGAATATCGGCAAGCATGAAACAGATTTTTTCGAACTGTTGGCCGCGAGTCTACGGCATGGTAAAACCGAGCACATCGCCGCGCTGGACGCCGCGCTGGACAGGGTGATCGAATCCTACAAGTGCCTGCAGCCCCGGGCCGAAACGCAGCATCCCGAAGCACGGCAAAACCTGCGGGAAATAACCGAGCTGCGTGGCCAAAACGACGCATTACGCAGTGAATTGTCGCTGGCGGAGGCCCGTTTAAGCGATATGATCGCCGAGTTCGGCAGTATGTTCGGCGGCGGCAAGGATCACGAGCTCGATATTCACCAGCTCAAGAAAAAGCTGGCTGGGTTGCAGGAGGCCGGCAGCATCATCGATACTTAGCCGGTTTAGCCGGCGCTATCCCGCGGTTTGCCTCAGAAATAATCCGGCTCGTTACCCGGGCGCCACTTGATATTACATCCGACGCTGGGAATCTGATCGCCGGCCGGCGCTTTACCCGCCAGCAGGGCATCGACCGCGGCCCGCATATCGCGCCCATCGATTGCAACCTGGTTACCCGGCCGGGAGGCGTCGTACTGGCCGCGATAAATCAGTCGATGTGCGCTATCGAATAAAAAGAAATCCGGTGTGCAAGCGGCCCGGTAGGCGCGGGCGACTTGTTGCAACTCATCGTAGAGATAAGGAAATTCGAAACCGTAAGCCTGTGCCAGCTGCGCCATCTTCGGCGGACTATCGGCGGGGTAACCGGTGATATCGTTAGCGCTGATCATGACGACCGCCAGTCCCTGCCGCTGTATTGCATTGGCAAACTCGGTAAAAGACTCGAGAATGTGCAGCACATAAGGGCAATGATTGCAGGAAAAAACCACCAGCAATGGCTTGCCGGCATAATCCGCCAGGCTCAGGTTTTTGCCGCTGGCCGGTTCGGGCAGTGAAAAGTCAGGGGCCTGGGTACCGATACCCAGCATGGTCGAGGGTGTTTCCGCCATTTCGATAATCACTCAAGCTGTGGGAGCGGCCAATTATAACCCGATTGTAGCGTTCCGGTGAATCCGCGGTCGCATCCGCCGCCGCAAAAAAGACCGCCCGCCGCGTACCGGCGGCAGGTCGCCCACGGGTATGGAATTACTTGAGTTCGACCATCCCGAGTTCGATCCGATTTACATGCCCCGGGTGTATTGCGGCAACCTCGCCGTGGCTAGGGCGGCTTCATCCAGCTGCGGCCATCGCCTACCACAAGCTATTGATCTAGCATACCCGCAGTTACCGCTGCGCCTTGTCGACGATCTCGAGGTCGAAATTCTCGGCCGTCGAAGCGGGGCGAGAGTGATTGCTCCAGTTTAGCGGCCAAACGAGTCTGTCCCCGATTATGCTTGCGACGCGGTCCCTGCTTCGGCCGAGTTCGGCTTAAAATCCTCCCCGTTGGCTTACTCGTTCTTGCGTCAGCTCCGCAGGTTTCGGCGAAGGCGGAGAACAGCCTCTACATTGGGCTGGATTGAGTTTGAAAACGAGTAAATTTGCACGAGAAATCCGTCGAATTCCCGCCTATACTTGTAGCCTCGCAACCCTATAAATCAATGTCTTGAAGACGAAATCTCGAAAACAATCGAAAGCCGATTCGGTCGAACGACGACTGCGCGCAGAGATTGAGGCCTTGCGCGACGAACTGGTCGAAGCGCAAGCGGCAATCGAATTTCGTGATCATCGCGCCCGGGAAATGTCAAAAATGCTAAAGCTAGGCATATGGGAATGGGACGAGATTGAAAACAAGGTAAATTTTTATTCCAACGAAATGGCCGCTGTTTATGGGGCCGATGTCGAGGAATTCAGAAACGAATTCCGCACGCAGGCGGATTTCGAGCGCATCATCCATCCCGATGATCTGGCCTATTTTCGTGAACGAATCGATGGCCGTAACCTGAAACCCGGTGTTAGTAGCCATTTCGATTACCGAATTATCGGCAGCCAGGGGGAAATTCGGCATCTGCGCGAGTATATACAAGGCGTGTTCGATGATCGCGATACCCTGATTACCAGTTTCGGCATGGTGCAGGATATGACCGAGAGCCAGGCCGCAATCACGGCCTTGCAGGAAAGCGAGCAACGCTACCATTCTCTGTTTGAGCAAATGCCGCTCGGGGTGCAGGAAGAAGACTATTCTCCGTTCAAAAAAGTAGTCGACAAACTGATTTTCAAGGGCGTCGATGACCTGGAAGAATATTTCCTCAATAATCCGCGCATCCTGCGCGAGATCGTCGGTCAGGTTCGGGTCACGAATGTCAATGAAACCCTGGTTCGCATGCATGATGCCGAATCCAAGGAGGCATTTATTGCCGCCGAGGCCAAGGTCGGTGAATGGTGGGATGCGGACTGGGTAGTATTTTACGCCGCCGCGATTGCCGCGCTCGCCGGCGATCAGAAGTGGTATGCCGCCGATTGCGTGGATTCGCGTGCCGACGGCAGTTTCTTCGAGACCCGGTCGATCGTAACCCTGGTGCGCGGATACGAAGACAGCTGGGAACGCGTGATTACGATTCACGAAGATATTTCCGAGCGCAAGCGGGCCGAAGCCGCGCTCATCGAAGCCAAGACCCAGGCGGAGCAGGCGAGCCAGGCCAAGTCCGAGTTCCTCTCCAGTATGAGCCATGAACTACGCACGCCGCTGAACGCGATTCTCGGGTTTTCGCAATTATTTGCCTATGACCGAAATCTCGGCGAGCAACACCTCGCCAACGCAACTGAAATTAATCGCGCCGGCAGACACTTAATGTCGCTGATCGACCAGATTCTCGATCTGTCGCGTATCGAAGCCGGTGAAACCGATGTGTCGCTGGAACCGGTTTCGCTGCGACAAGTGTTGAAAGACAGCGTGCACTGGATCCAGCCGTTGGCGAAAAATCGCAGTGTGGCGGTCGACTTCGATGAAATCGCATTCGAAGGGCTGAACGTCCAGGCCGATAACATCCGATTGAAACAGGTATTTCTCAACCTGTTAAACAATGCCGTCAAGTACAACCATGAAGGCGGCTGGATAAGGGTTAGATTCAAGTGCCGCGAGGGTGGTCTATTGAGTGTCGGGATCGAGGATTCAGGCGTCGGTATCTCTGTCGAAAAGCTCAAGGAATTGTTTCAGCCTTTCAATCGGCTCGGCGCCGAATTCAGCACCATCGAAGGCACCGGGATAGGTCTGGTAATCACGCGGCAGCTACTCGACTTGATGAATGGCCGACTCGATATCGACAGTCGCGAAGGGCAGGGCAGTACTTTTTGGGTCACCTTGGAACCCGCAAAAACCGCCCGGCTCTTCGATGATGCGCTTGCCCGTGAAGAAACCGTTACCAGTATCACCGGTCCCAATGAAGTCGCGTCGCGCATTCTGGTCGCGGAGGACAACCTCATCAACCAGGAATTGATGGCGGCGCAGCTGGAAATCTTGGGTTATCAGGCCGACTATACGGAAAACGGAGTGGAGGCGCTGGCGCGCTGGCAGCAGAACGACTACGGGTTGCTGCTCACCGATATCCGGATGCCTGAAATGAACGGTTACGAACTGGTGCGTGAAATCCGCCAGCTGGAGCGCGATCGCGATCGCCGGTGATTGCGATCACTGCCAATGCGCTGACGGCCGATGTCGACAAATGTTTCGAAGTCGGCGTGGACGACGTCATCCCGAAACCGGTGGAGTTGGAGGATTTGCGGGACGCGCTGGAAAAATGGGCACCGCCGGAAAAAAAGGTCGATGTCGCCAAGCAAAGCCCGTCGGAAGGAGGGGCACTCCTTGATAAAGTCGTCGATTTAAGCGTATTGACTCAATCCACCGGCGACAAACCTGACCTACATCGACATTTGATGAAGTCGTATCTGGAAGCCCTCGAGGGTGAAATCGATAATATCCAGTAAGCCTTTTCATGGAAAAACGCCGAGCAGATCGGCGAGTACGCGCACAAACTCAAATCGTCGTCGCGCAGCCTGGGCGCCATGATCATGGCCGATATTTGCCAACAGCTTGAAACGGCTGCGAATGCGGCCGATTGGGGTGAGCTCGAAACGCTGATGCCCCAGCTGTATTGCGATTCGGCCCAGGCGGCCGAATTTTTCCGGAATTTTCTGAGTTCAGCCGATGATCCCGAGGACGCGACGGATCCCGGGCAAGAGTTAGCGCTCGAGCTGCCCGCCGACGACGACGACATTAAGCAGTTCAGGATTTCCATTATGCTGGTGGACGACGATTACATCATGCATCGGGTAACTACCGTCATGCTGAATGATCTCGGCATTTCCAGCGTACTTAACGCCATGTCCGGGTCAGCGGCGCTCGATATGCTGCAGCAAAATGGCGAACGCATCGAGGTTATCATCTGTGACTTAAACATGCCCGAAATGGACGGTGTCGAATTGATCCGGCACCTGGCCAAGCGCGACTTCCGCGGATCCCTCATTTTGACCAGCGGCGAAGACGTCCGCATCCTGAAAACGGTCGAAAAGCTGGCGATCGAACATGAGTTACATGTGCTCGGCGTCATGGAAAAACCGGTGACCCCGACCAAGTTGAGCGAACTGCTCGATTCGTTGGACCAGATTCGACAGGAGGGCACCTTGATGATGAGTGATCCCTTCAATCTCGCCGATCTCGAGCAGGCCATTAACTGTAATCAGCTGGATACATATTTTCAACCCAAGATCGACATTAAATCGGGACGAGTGGTCGGCGTCGAAGCGCTGGTGCGCTGGAATCATCCCGTCATGGGACTGATTAAACCGAATGCATTTATCACCATGGCGGAGGATCACGGTTTGATCGGCGGTTTGACCGATGTGGTCTGTAACAAGGCGCTCGACTTTGCGGCACGGCTCAAGGCCATGGGTTACGATCTCAACATGGCGATTAACATTTCGGTCGATTCGCTGACCAACCTGGAATGGCCCGATCGAATTTCATCGCTGCTGGCACAGTCGGGGCTGGAGCCGTCGAGCATTTCATTCGAAATCACCGAAAGCCGGTTGATGGAGCATTTGTCGGTGGCCCTCGACATCCTCAGCCGGTTGTCGCTCAAGCAATTCAATCTGTCGATCGACGACTTCGGTACCGGTTATTCGTCGATGGAACAGTTACAACGCATTCCCTTCGCCGAATTCAAGATCGACCGTGCCTTCGTGCACGGCGCGGCGCACGAAACCTCGGCGCGCGCGATCCTGGAATCCAGCGTTTTGTTGGCAAAAAAACTCGATATGAAGGTGGTCGCCGAGGGTGTCGAAGACCAGGAAGACTGGGATCTGGTGGCCGAAATCGGCTGCGACCAGGTACAGGGTTACTTCATTTCGCGGCCGTTGCCGTTCAGGCAGCTGGTTAAGTGGCTGGATGATCGGAAGGCTTGAAAAGTTTCTGCCAGCGGGCTTGAAATTATAGCATTTACTCCCATATCCAATCTGCGCGGGCCGGGTCTCAAAGAGAGCGGCGGCGCATTAATCAATTGCTTCTTAAGGAGAATTTGTTATGACTACTATCGACTTATCCCCCCTGTACCGCAGCAGCATCGGTTTCGACCGCATGGGCTCGTTGCTGGATAGTGACGTGGTCAAGCTTTTTAATACACCCCAGTTAAGCGGCATCCTTCATTTCCAGAGGGAGTGTTAGAAATTTTGTGTCAATTCTTTAATGTGCAGCATAATGCTGTTAGGAGAATTGATAATGACAGACAAATTCGATTTTAATAAAGCCCTGAAGGCGATTCAGTCTGGGCA
>Ga0126334_10000177_pt1 | contig 21110 bp, 17 predicted proteins | sample InaspJWI49metaG_FD_94491 | JGI IMG/M metagenome (GOLD analysis project Ga0126334, IMG submission 94491) | Marine gutless worms symbiont microbial communities from Oahu, Hawaii - Inanidrilus sp. 2 OAHU.JWI-49 metaG | ecosystem: Host-associated > Annelida > Digestive system > Unclassified...
CTATTCGTTCAACGACGAGCATATCCATCAGCTTGCGCTGACCGCACCGGTCAGCAGGATGATGGTCAGACAGCCGCAGTCCAAAGCGAACGCAGGCGCTTTCAACAACGGCATGCCCATGACCTCGAGCATGGGGTGTGGGGTGTGGGCCGGCAATATCACCAACGAAAATATTTCCCTGAAGCATTACCTGAACTACACCTGGGTCGCCCGAACGATCCCCGAGGACAAGCCAGACGACGCGGAGCTGTTCGGCGAGTTTTACAATACGGAAATGTAGTAGAATCCAACGAAATTTGGGATTACGAATTGAATCACGCTAAGGGCGGGATTGAGGAGTCGCTGATATCCATCAAATATAGTTTTAAGTTTTAGGTTGACAGTTTTAAGTTCGAGAGCTGGCAAACGCAGGTATGATGAATTACCTGAGTCAAATTTCTAATTTCAAATTTCCAGTTTCAAACCTACCGGAGGATCCTATGAAAGATCTTGTTTCCCATCAACTGATAAAATATCTGGAGAACCGGGGGATCAAGCACGTTTTCGGACTTTGCGGACACACCAATATTGCCGTGCTGTCCGCATTGGAGAAAAGTTCGATTCACTTTATCAACGTCCGCCACGAGCAGATCGCCGCCCATGCGGCCGATGGCTACGCGAGGGTTACCGGCAGGGCCGCGGTCGTGCTGAGCCATCTGGGGCCGGGGCTGACAAATGCGTCCACCGGCGTTGCCAACGCGGCCCTGGATTGTATCCCCATGGTCGTGATCGCCGGCGATGTGCCCAGTCACTACTTTGGAAAACACCCTCATCAGGAAGTGAACCTGCATGCAGATGGGGCGCAATTCGAAATCTACCGGCCGTTTGTCAAGCGGGCCTGGCGGGTTGATCGCCCGGAGCTGTTCCCGGAAATAATTGAAAGAGCCTTTCAGCTGGCTGAAAGCGGTCAACCCGGGCCGGTACTGGTTGATGTGCCCATGAATATCTTTTCCATGGAAGTGGATGTCGATCTGTTCGATCGCCAGAAGCACAATGCCAGAGTGCTCAGAAAGCCTTCCATGGATAAGGTCACGGCCGAAGAAATCGTCAATCGGCTGGTGGCGGCTCAAAAGCCGGTGATCTATGCCGGGGGCGGGGTGCTGCTTGCCGATGCCGCCGATGCCTTGAGAAAACTTGTCGATCATCTCAACCTTCCCGTCGCCCACAGCCTCATGGGCAAGGGTGCCCTGCCCGACGATCACCCCCTTATCCTCGGTATGACCGGTTTCTGGGGAACGGAGTACATCAATGATGCCTGTCGGAACGCGGATTGTATTCTGGCGCTCGGAACCCGGTTCAAAGAAGCCGACAGCAGTTCCTGGTATCCGGAGTACACCTTCGATATCCCGAGGAGCAAACTCATTCAGATCGACATCGAACCCGGTGAAATCGGACGTAACTATCCGGTCGAGATCGGCGTGGTCGCGGATCTGAAACAGGCTCTCGATGTGCTGCTGCAGGTCGCATCGAAAATCGTTCCGCAAGGAATCCATCGCGATGCTTTGAAGCAGGAGATGGCCGATAACCGGGAAACATTCAAGCAGAGCAATATGGAAATGGAGCGGAGCGATGCTTTCCCTATGATGCCGGAGCGTATTCTGGCCGAGGTGCGTGAAGTACTGCCGAGGGATGCCATCATCACCACCGATGTGGGTTGGAACAAAAACGGGGTCGGGCAGCAGTTCCCTGTCTATGAGCCGGGAAGCATCCTCATACCCGGGGGCTATGCCACCATGGGGTTCGGCGGGCCGGCAGCCATGGGTGCCAAACTGGCCAGACCGGACAAGGTGGTGATCGCCCTGATTGGCGACGGCGGATTCGGTCAGAACCCGGCCCAGCTTGCCACGGCCCGGCATGAAGACATCGCCGTTATATGGCTGATCATGAACAACAACGCCTTCGGTACGATTGCCGGTTTGGAAAAGGCTCACTACCATACGACCTATGGAACGGTTTTCGAAAAGGACGGTCAGTCGACCTCTCCCGATTACGCTGCCGTTGCCAGAGCCTACGGTGTTGAAGGAATTCGCATCAATTCAGCGGCTGAATTCAAACCGGCCCTGATCGAGGCCATTGCCATGGACAAACCGGTGGTTCTGGACGTGCCGATGATCAACAACCCGGTGCCCACCGCCGGCCACTGGAACATTCTCGATATCTACTCACCGGGGAAAATAGCGTCCCATGTGAGCACGGACTGAACTGTTCATATAAAAGCCTAACCCGGACAAGCCGGAATTGAAGATTGAAGATTGAAGATTTGTGGCGGTCGCTTCGCTCCATCATTTTAATATTGGCTGTGGTAGAATTGATAGAATTCCTTAAATATTCAATATTCAATCGAAAATATTCATTCGGTTTCTTTCAACATGTTGTCGGGAAAACGCCCCTAAGGGCTTAACTTTGACTCAGAAATATTCCAGATCACTTTACCGACTATCCAATTATAGGAAAAGAATCGTTCACCGGAGATACGATGAGTTCAGATTCAACCAGAGAAGTGATTGTTTTAGAGGACGAAGCACTTCGCGACGGACTTCAAATGGAGTCGCGTATTTTTTCCCTCGAGGAAAAGCTTGAAATTTACCGGATATTAAAAAGCGCCGGAGTAAAGCGGATTCAGGTGGGCTCTTTCGTCCATCCGAAGATCGTGCCCCAGATGGCCGATACCGATGAACTGATTCGAACCATCGGCAAACAGGAGGACACCACTGTGTCGGCGTTGATATTGAATGACAAAGGATTGGAGCGGGCGCTGAAAAGCGGTGTTCCGCACGTGAGCATGTCCGTATCGGTCAGCGACACCCACAGCCGCAAAAACGCCCATCGACCTGCAGCCGAAGCCCTTGCATCCATGATGCAGCTGATTCGAGAAGCCCTGTCCGCCGGTCTGTACGTACGCGCCGGATTGCAGTGCGTTTTTGGCTGCGTGTATGAGGGGCGGATTGCCGAATTCGCAGTACTCAACGCGGCTGAAAAAATGATTCAGACCGGGGCCAAAGAAATCAACCTGGCCGATACGACCGGAATGGCCGATCCATGGTCTATCCGGCACATGGTAGAGATATTTAAAAAAGAATATCCCGATGTTCTCATTTCGCTTCACCTGCACGATACGCGCGGTTTGGGCCTGGCCAACATGTTCAGCGGTTATGAGGCCGGCGTTCGTACTTTTGATGTCTGTGCCGGCGGCCTCGGCGGTTGTCCTTTTGTAAAGGGCGCTGCGGGTAACGTTCCCACCGAAGATGCCGTGAACATGTTCGAAACCAAGGGGATTTCAACCGGTATTGATCTAATGCGCATTTGCGAAGCGGCAGCATACCTGGAATCCGTTCTGGGTCGCCGTCTGCCGGGCCGCATGCAGCGGGTTTTACATTATCAGCAAAACTGTGATGGAGGATGATATGAGACTTCAAAGCCAAACCAAAGTTTCGGTAAGAAATAAAGTAATCGGCGGACCGGATCCGGTGATCTGCCTGCCGCTGGTGGCCAAAGATAAGGCAGAGGTGTTGCGTCAGGCCCAAGAATTGAAACAGTTTGATCCGGATCTGGTGGAGTGGCGCATCGACGGCTACGAAAATGTCGAAGATATCAGTCACAGCCTCGAAGTGCTGGAGGCACTCCGGGAGAAAATCGAAAATATCCCCTTAATATTTACCTGCCGGATCGATGCGGAAGGCGGCTTTAAACAAATCAGTGCCGACATAAGATTGAAATTGATACAAGCGTCCATCGAATCCGGGCATTTGGATCTTGCCGATGTCGAAATGTGCAATGAAACCGCTTTTATTGAAAACATTAAAGAAACTGCCGAGCGCCATGGAACCCGGCTGATCTTTTCATATCACAATTTCGACCAAACCCCCGACGAGGCGTTTATTTACGACAAACTGGTGCAGGCCCAGGAGATGGGTGCCGACGTCGCTAAGGTAGCCGTTATGCCGAAAGATTATAAAGATGTGCTCGTTTTATTACGCGCCACCCTCAAAGCCAGAACGGAATATCTTAAAATACCTATCATCACCATGTCGATGGGACCCGAGGGAGGCGTGACGCGCCTGGCCGGCGGGCTGTTCGGATCGGACCTTACCTTTGCCATCGGCAAGGAAGCCTCTGCACCAGGGCAAATTCCCATTGGTGCGCTTCGACAGGCGATGGCGGTATTATATGAGTGAAATGAGTCTACGGATATTTCAGGCAACAGTGTTCTAGAAAATGGAGCAATATGCGATGCTAGAAATAAAAAATCCACCCAAAGAGTCTGCAAAACAGATTGAAAGCGTTGATAAGGCTCTGAGCATTCTTGAGTGTTTTTCGGATAGAATCCCGGAGTTGTCTCTCAAACAGCTCAGCGAAAAAACCGGTCTTTATAAAAGCCGCATCCTGCGCTTATGCGGGACGCTGATGGCGCACGGATTTCTCATCCGCATGGAGGGATCCCTATACAGATTGGGCCCCAAACTCATGATGCTCGGAAAAATATATGAACGATCCAACTCTCTGATTTCCATATCACGGCCCATTCTGCGGGAGTTGGCCTCCATCACAGGGGAATCGGCCAAACTTTTTGTTATTCAGGGAACTAAACGTGTCTGCCTCGTCAGGGAGAAAGGCACCTATCCTCTTAGCTATCACGTGGAAGAAGGCGAAAGTTTTGAACTGTATGCCGGAGCCGGCGGAAAAGCCCTTCTGGCTTATACTTCCAAAGTATTTCGCGATCAGGTATTGGGTGAAAAAGTATTACAACGGCTGACGGAAAAAACCATTGTTGAGCGCAATCGCCTGGAGGATGAGTTTACCGCAATCCGTAAGCAGGGCTACGCATCTAGCAGCGGTGAAGTATTCACAGAAGTTGCCGGAATGGCGGCGCCTGTATTCGATCATGAGAACAAGGTATGCGCATCGCTCACCATTGCCGGCCCCATACAGCGATTTACAGAAGATCGACGTCAGGAAATGCTCGAAAGTTTGCTGGCCTCTGCCCGCAGGCTATCCCAGCTGCTGGGATATGTCGAATAGAATCGGCCTTGCGACCCGCTTTGCTACCTGCCGAGCAGATCACATAAAAGCAGAAAATAAGCTGTTTGTTCATAGGCCCATAACGAAGAAAATTTAACCTATAACAAAAGGAGGAAAATAGAAGAAGTATCGTAGAAAATCAGGGTGTTTCGCACAGGAGTTTTAGATTTGCCAATCGGCTGCTCTAATATCTGCCCATCACCAAAATTTAAGACTTTCCTAAAATTAGCAGCTGCCTAATTTTGGCATCTTATTAGGACCTAATAAACCGTGGATTCAGTGAATCCACCAACCCAAAAGGAGGAGAATATGCTTCGTTCAATCGTGGTGATAAGTATTGCTTTGACAATCGCTATTTTTTCGGCAACGGCCATGGCGGGACCGACGATCAAACTGGGTCATGTTGATCCTGCATCATGGCAGAGTTCAAAGAAAGGGGCGGCCTCGGTCATTTTCAAGAACATCGTCGAAGGGGAGTCTGATATTTCGGTCGAGCTGTTTCCGGCCAAGGCCCTGGGTGACGAAAATAGCCTGGTCCAGCAAGTTCAGGAAGGGACCACCCAGATGACCCTCGTATCCGGTGCCATGTCAACCGTGTGCAAAGCAGCGGATGTTCTGAACATCCCGTACACTTTTGCGTCGCCCACCATTGCCTGGGATGTCCTGGATGGACAGTTTGGTAAGGAGCTTGCAGAACATTGCCTCAAGCAGACAGGGCTACGCACCTTGGCATACGGAGAAACGGGTTTCCGGAATTTCACCAACAATGTTCGGGAAATCAGGACACCTGCCGATATGAAAGGCATCAAGTTCCGGGTTCAGCCGATCCCGCTGTATGTTGAGATGGTCAAAGGCCTGGGAGGCGAGCCGACACCGATTGCATGGTCTGAGCTTCCCAATGCCCTGGCAACCGGTGTTGTCGATGGCCAGGAGAATCCTGTCGGCGTCATCTACAACAACAAGCTGCATAAACTGCAGAAATACCTGGTGTTGGACGGTCATGTTTACGCAGCCGACTTTATTCTGATCAATGATGAATTCTTCAAGTCTCTGTCGCCGAAAAACCAGGCGGTGGTTCAAAAAGCAGCCCGCATTGCCGGCGTCATGGGACGTGCCATTCAGCAATTCAATACGGCCGAAGGAGTGACCAAAGTTGCGGCTGAAGGAATGCAGGTGTATGCTCCGACAGCGGCGGAATTGGCGCAGTTCCAGAAGCTGGCGCAGCCGGCCGTTAAAAAGTGGCTGGCCGGAGAGCTGGGTGACGATGCCGTATGGATTAAAAAGCTTGATGCTGCGGTCATGGAAGCATCGAAATAATCGACAATGATCTGCGACGACCGGAGAGGTGCTTTGCCTTCCGGTCGTCCTTTAACTTTATCGCCCCGGGAATCGTATCTCCTGTTTTACCGTAAAGAGAGGGGGTGGCTGCCATGCAGCCCATCATTGAGGGAACAATCCGTCTTTTTTCGAAGTTTGCCGCCGCCGGTGCATCGCTGTCCATGGCGGTGCTTTTTTTAATTGTTTTCACGAATTCCTTGCGGCGTTACGCCATTGGCAAATCTTTCGAGTCGGGAGAGGAGCTGCCGATATTCATTGCCATATACGGCATCATGTTCGGGATTGCCTGGGCGTATATAGAGGACCGGCACATCCGCTTTACCATGTTGATCAGGTTTCTTTCGGAATCATTAACCCGGAAACTGTACATCATAGTTGACCTAATTATGGTGGTTAACGGCATTTTGCTAACCTACTCCGGCTGGATGTTTGTCCTTAAACGCGGCCGCGTGGAGGCTTCCGGAATTATCAACCTGGCCAAGGATCTCAGGGCCTTCACTGGGTGGGACGGTATGATCTGGTTCGGGCACCAGTATCCCTATCAGGCAGCAATGATACTGGGCGGCGTACTGCTGACCATTGCAGCCCTGCTAAAACTCCTCCAACGTTTAACTGAACCTGCAGCGCTTGAATCCGTCGGAGGGTGATACCATGGTCTATGCAATCCTAATTATCTGTTTAATCATCGGTGTGCCGGTCGCTTTCTCCATTGTTGCAGCCCTGATGTATTTCATGGCGGTGGGTGAATTCCCCTACCACCTCCGTATCGTTGCCACCCAGATGTTCGGTGCGATTAGATCTTATCCGTTGCTGGCCATCCCCCTGTTCATTCTCGCCGGGGAGCTGATGAATGCATCGGGCATCACAAGCCGAATCATTGCCTTCACCAACGTTTTCGTCGGTCAGCTGCGTGCAGGCCTGGCCATGGTCAATATCTGGGCTTCAGTTATTTTTGCAGGGCTGTCCGGCTCCGCGGTTGCAGACACCTCGGCCATCGGACGGGTCTTCATTCCTGAGATGGAAAAAAGAGGCTACCCGCGTGATTTTTCGGCGGCGATTACGGTCGCTTCCTCGGTCATTGGCCCTATCATTCCACCGAGTATTCCAGTGATCATTTACGCCTTGATCGTAACCGGTGTTTCCGTACCCGGTATGTTCCTGGGCGGCGTCATACCGGGCATCCTGCTGGCCATTTTTCTGTCCGGATATGTTATGGTATTTGCCGGCGAGTACCAAAAAGACGACCCGAACGAGTCCGTTGGATCCAAAAGAAAAATTCTCTTCCAGGGCATCATCCCGCTGCTGATGCCGGTCTTTGTGGTGGGCAGCATCCTGTTCGGCGTTGTTACGCCGACCGAGGCTGCCAGTTTTGCGGTGGCTTATGCCCTGATTGTCGGCCTGTTCCTGCTCCGGGAAATAAAATGGACCGATTTGCCCGGGATCTTTGCCAAGTCTATGCGCGATACGGCCGTTATCATGATCGTCATGTCCGCTGTTGGAGCAGCCAACTGGCTGATGACCTACAATCGCATCCCGAACATGATCACCGATTTCGCCCTGGAGTTTATGACCGCAAAGTGGATGTTTCTAGTTTCATCAATGGTCCTATTCCTTATTGCCGGACTTTTTTTGGAAGGCATCGCCGCGATGCTGGTCCTGGTGCCCATATTACATCCCATAGCCGTTAGCATGGGGGTTGATCCCACCCATTTCGGTATTCTGGTCGTCTTCAATTTGATGATCGGATTGATCACCCCACCGATGGGCCTGTGTCTCTTCGTTGCGGATTCCGTCGCCAATGTGGGCCTGGGAGCATTGGTTCGTCAAATCATCCCATTGTTTTTCGTGGAGCTTATTGTATTGATCATTATTACTTTTTTCCCGATGGCCGTCATCGGACTGCCACGCTTGTTAGGCTTCTAGAAGGCTACAATGGTGGATATGATAAAATGTGGAAATGGCCGCCTTGGTGAAGGTCACTAAATTTCGAATATCGCTCTATTTATCCCACGCAAGTTCGGCTTCCTGTAACAGGGTGTCGAATAAGATGTCAAGGTGAAACGATGAAAGCAGCCGTATTGACCGAGCTCCGAAAACTGGTCATAAAGGATGTCCCAAAACCCGAACCGGGGCCGAAAGACGTGCTCTTAAGGATTTTGTTGTGCGGTATCTGCGGATCGGACCACACCCTCTATCATGGCGGATTCGGCGTTCCCATTCCCGTCATTCCGGGCCATGAAGCGATTGGTCGAATCGAAAAAATCGGTGAAGAGGCAGGCGGCCTGGCGGTCGGGCAGCGCGTCACAGTGCAACCGAATATTGGTTGCGGCCGCTGCCGGTTGTGTCGAGCCGGACAACAAAATCTCTGTCCTTCCAAAGTCCGGATTGGCGTGGATAAGAACGGAGTATTCGCAGAATTCGCTTCGGTACCGGCAGATTATGTCTGGCCGGTTCCGGATGGCCTTGAAGACGAAATTGCGGTTTTTACCGAACCCCTCGCCGTCACTGTCCATGCCATGAAAATATGGGAACCGCAAAAAGGTGATCGCACATTGATTTTCGGTGCGGGCATCATGGGGCTGCTGGCCCTGCAGCTGGCCGTTCTCAGGGGTACCGAGGTTTCCGCCTGTGACCTGATCGATACCAGGCTTGCAATGGCTGAACAACTCGGCGCATCCTGCACCATCGGACCCGGTGATTCTTTCGAAACTTTTTATAACACCTTCGATGTGATCTATGAAACCAGCGGTGCGCCGTCAGCTTTAGAGCAGATTATTCAGTTTGCAGCACCTAAAGGCAAAATCGTTATCCTCAGTCTTCCGGGAAAAGACCATCCCGTGCCGACCGACATGATCGTACGCAAAGAGCTGCAAATTATGGGATCATTGATCTACACCGACGAGTTCCCGGAATCAATGGCGCTCTTAAAAAGCGGCCGGATCCAAACCGCTCCGTTAAATACCGACATACTGTCGCTCAATGAAGTCGACGATGCTCTGCGCGAGTTTACTTCTCCCGACCGCATGAAGATGCTCGTCAGGCTATAAATCGAGAACTCATCCCAAATATATATCAAGAACTTAGAGCGGAATCGACCCATCAGGGGGGCGAATTTATTTCCGCAAGATAAATCATAATCGGGAGCTCAAGTATGGCGAGTGAATGGGATAATCCGGTGAGGCTGGGGGTTATCGGCGCGGGGCTGATCGGAAAAAAGCATGCCGCCCTTATAAAAAAGATACCCGGAATTCGACTGGCAGGCATCAGCGATGTCAATCCTGCGGCGGCAAAACTGGCCGCCGAGTTGGAAACGAAATACTACTCTGAATACAAAGATTTGCTGAATCATGCGGCTCTAGAAGGCGCTGTCGTCGCAACTCCCACGAACCTGCACACTCAGATAGGGGTGGTCTGCGCCCAGCATGGCATCCATCTTTTAGTGGAAAAACCAATTGCTCAGAGTGTCGCAGACGCGCAGGTCCTGGTCGATAGCGCCCGGGCGCATAAGGTGCATTTGCTGGTGGGTCACCACAGAAGGCACAACCCCCTGGTGCAGGAGGTGCGCCGGAGGATAAATGGCGGCAATATCGGAAAACTGGTTGCGGTGTCAGTCTTGTGGACGCTGATGAAACCAAACGTCTATTTTCATGTTGAATGGAGAACCAAGTCAGGCGGCGGCCCGGTTCTGATCAACCTGATTCATGATATAGACAACCTGCGGTATGTCTGTGGAGAAATTAATAGAGTCTATGCCGAGACCAGCTCTGCCGTGAGGGGATTTGAAGTGGAAGATTCGGCCAGCATATCTTTGCGCTTTGCCAATGGTGCCCTTGGCACCATTCTGGCCTCAGACTGCACACCATCCAAATGGTCCTATGAACAGGGCACCGGTGAAAACCCCTATTATCACCGCACCCGCGGCAACTGTTATATCTTTTTCGGAACAGAAGCCACCCTTTCATTTCCGGATATGAACCTGGTGCGTTTCCAAAATCCGGCGCATGCCGGCTGGCAGTTTCCGATCGTTACCGAGCACATCGACGTGGCGGCGCAAGATCCGCTGGTTGTGCAGCTAAAGCACTTCGGCAACGTGATCAGAGGAAAGGAGGAACCCAGGATAACCGGAGAAGACGGGTTGCGGACACTGGCCGTAGCCCGGGCCATTTTGGATTCCGGTAAAAATGGTTCGCCGATAGAGTTTTCGTATTCGTCCACTGATTAATCCGCCGTACCTTCGATTAATAACTTTCTTCAGTTTTCAAAGAACGAGGTTATACCTAGAATGTTCTATGTTTCAGGCGGATTAAATAGAGTCAAACCTTTTTGGATAATGCCAAATCCTTCCTATGACCGATTTAGTGATTATATTGAATCATCCTATTCGGCGATCAGTCAGAGAGTTGTGGAGCAATGATATCGGATTTTAACAGTTAGACAGCTCCTTGGCCAAATCAAGTAACAAAGTTCGACTCCATGCCGCTTCCCTTTTCTGACGATACCTGATTCATCCAAGCATAAATTCATGGAAACGGATGCAGAAAGGGAACCCGAAATGTCCTTGATTACAATAACCGACAGTATCGGCACCAACGGAAATGCAATTGCACAAATAGTGGCAGAGAAATTAGGCGTTGGGCTTTTCGATGATAAAAGGCTTCAGGCGATCGTAAATGAAACCGGAACGTCCACCGGCCTCTCATATCGTTTTGATCAGCAGGCACACGGATTCTGGGATCGCCTTCTGAGTCGCGAACCACAAGTATATCTGGATATAATGGAAGCGGCGGTGTACGATATCGCACGCAAGGGCGATGGAGTGATCATTGGTCACGGCAGTCAGATACTGCTCCGTGATTTCGCATGTGCTTTCCATGTGCGTTTACTTTCCGATTTTAAAACGCGAGTCGAGAGTCTGCTCAGCCGCCAGGATATGAGGCTGGAGGCTGCAGAAAATCTCATTAAGAAATCCGATAATAGACAGAAAGGATTTTTCCGTTATGCCTTCCAGATCGACCTGGATACACCATCGCTTTATGACCTGGTCTTAAACATGGGTAAAATGAACAAGGGAACGATTGCAAACCTGATCCTGGGAGCCGTTCTATCGGAGGACATTCTATCATGTGATCTTGATGCACTCTCTTCTATGAAAAGACTTTCCCTTGAAAGAAAAGTTCATGCCGAATTGCTGGAGAACAATATTGATATCAGCACACTCAACGTGGTGGTATCGGAGATTGGCACAGCGGATATAACCGGTGTGGCCGTATCCCAGGAAGAGAAGAACCGAATACCGGAAATCGTTGAGAATGTAAGCGGTATCTCTAAAGTGACCGCTGATCTATCCGTCTGGGTTTATACTTTCTGAAACTGGAAAAATCAAAAAACCAAATTAGATAGTCTCGTAATAAGTCTAAATATCCTTTAAAGCGTCTTTCCGGCGAATGCCGGAATTCAGTGATTTCAATATATGCTGGATACCGGATCAAGTCCGGCATGACTAATTGGGACGTTTCACGGAGCCGTCAAATTTGAACTCTTACCTAAACAGGAGGAAACTATGGCAACACGTAAAGCAACCGCCAAATGGAATGGAACGTTGAAAGAAGGCAACGGTGTAATGAAATATGGGGAAGTTGAAGGTCCCTTTACATTTGCATCACGTTTTGAGGAAGGCAAAGGTACAAATCCCGAAGAGCTTGTTGGGGCGGCACATTCCGGGTGCTTTTCAATGTATCTTGCGGCGATTATGAGTGCTGATGAATTCGCGCCCACAAGCGTGCAGACAACGGCCTCGGTTCATTTGGGCGAGGATGATGGCCCGAAAATTACCAGCATTGATTTAGATTGCGAAGCGGTGGTTCCCGGCTTGGATGCAGATAAGTTTGCGCAATATGCACAAACAGCCAAAGAGAAATGCCCGATTTCAAGGCTTTTTGCAGGCACGGAAATTAATCTTTCAGCGAAATTGGTGGGTTGATCTCTGGGTACTCATTTTCTAAGTAGTCTAATTCGTATATTCAATGACGTTTCTGTAATTAAATCTACTGAGGCAAAACTTAAAAGTGCCTAAAGTTGAATGTTTAAAGTGAATCCCGCCACAGCGGGATTAAGGACTACGCTTTCAGCGCGGTCTATTTATATCCAGAATACCTCAAGCCGACGCGGAATAAGGTATTGCTCCGGTTCATTTTTTTTGAATAAAACCGACAGAATTCTACAACTTTAGTCACTTTAATTCACTTTAGTCACTTTCAAACTATTAAGTTGAAAGAAACATGTCATCGTATTTATGAATGCATATACCAAGGCAAGGATAGATCGCGGTTAGCGTGCTTTAAGAAGCCTTCAATTCTTCTACCGTTTCAATCACAGCCGCTCGATCGACCGCACCCGTGACGAATACATCCCCTATGTCGCGCAGTAAAACGAACCGCAGGCGGCCGGCTTTCTTTTTTTTGTCGATGCTCATGGTTTTATAGAGTCTTTGCGGATGGACATCGGCGGGGATGCGCGTAGGAAGGGCCGTGGCTTCGAGTGAAGTCTCGATTCGGTTTTGCAGCGTCGTAGAGCAGTATCCCAGTCGGGCCGATAGATTGGCAGCCGCCACGAGCCCCATGGCAACCGCTTCACCGTGGCGGACGGCGTGGCTGCTGACAATTTCAATGGCATGGGCGAAGGTATGCCCCAGGTTGAGGACGTTGCGGCGGCCTCGGTCAAAGGGATCTTCCTGGATAATGTTGATTTTGACCTGGATGGCCCGGGCGACCAGGGTTTGAAGGTCCTCGAGCGGCGGCTGCAGTTCGCCGGCTGCGCGTATCCAGGTGCCGTTTTCTATATTGGCAAACAGATCCGGGTCTCCGATCAGGCTCTGCTTGATGACTTCCGCCATACCGGAGGCAAATTCACGCGCTGAAAGGCTTTGCAGCGTCGCCACATCGGCGATGACGGCTTTGGGCTGTTTGAAGGCGCCGATCAAGTTTTTACCCTGGGGAAGATTAATTCCGGCCTTGCCGCCGATACTCGTATCGGCCATCGCCAAAAGGCTGGTTGGGCATTGCACAAGATCGATGCCGCGCATGTAGGTTGCAGCGACAAAGCCGGCCAATCCGCTGATAACGGAGCCACCCAGCGCAATAACGGTTGTGCTGCGGTCAAGGCCTTTTTCCACCAACTCTTGGCAAATGGATTGGACAGTGGTCAAAGTTTTATACTGCTGTCCGGGTGGAACTGAAATCACTGCATCCACATGCCCGCAGCTTTCTGCGTAAAGCGGACCAATGTTGCTGTCGGTAATAACGGCAATCGGCCCGTCAATGACTGCCAATTGGGAAACAAAAGGCAGAATCCCGCCGCCGACCATGAATTCATACCGGACATCGGGTGCGGTAATCGACATGCGCAAATCCGGATTAGCCTGGAAGATACCGACCAGGTTTCGGGTGACTTCGTCCGGTGTTCTTTCGGACGTCACCATTTGCGGAAAACGACCATAGTCTTCTTCCCGTTGCTGCATGAGATCAACGATGCGCCCAATGGGATTGGACACTTCGAGCAGCGGTCGTCGTACCTGCGTGTCACTTTCAACGCGCTGCAGAATCTCCTCCGGTGTTGCAACCAGGCAGAATACCCGCCCCTGCCTGCTCAGGGCCGCAGCATTGGCCGGATCCAGCATCAAACGACCACCGGTGGAAACGACCAATCCATCTTTTTCACCCAGTTCATGCGCAATCTCGGATTCCATCCGCCGAAAGGCCGCCTCGCCTTTTTCTCGGAAAATCTCAGCCACTGTTTGACCGCTGCGCTCGACGATCAATTCGTCTGTATCGACGAACTCGTAGCCCAACTGCTCAGCCAGCAGCTTGCCCACGGTGGTTTTACCGGTGGCCATGAATCCTGTTAATATGATATTCGGTCTGTCCATATAATATCGGTTCACGATTTTATGAAACGTGGCAACGCCGCTTCATCTTTAGTCTGCGCCGCCGTACTTTCATATTAATAGATGATGTGGTAATTTTCTCTGTGGCTTCAATAAAGAAAAGCCGTGGGTTTTTTGTCTGCCCACGGCTTTTTGCTCTTGGTTTGTTTTATTTTTTAGAGCGAACCCCAGGCAGACCGGTACCACCAAAAATAATACCGAAAAAAGAATCTGCCACAGTGATGATCCGCCATTTTGTATTCCCAAGTATTCTGTGTAGTGAGTTTTTGAACTTTTGTTTAGTTAATTCGCTGGTGCATGTCAAGGTATAATTTTAACGGCTAGGAATCACTCCTTGGATGGTCGACGGAAGAATGCCGCCCTTTTCTACTTTCTTTCACGCCCTATTCATATAACACAGCAACTCGGCATTGACCCGACTTTTTGTCTCGGCCCATGCGCAAGTTGTTGACATATGCATTCATTGGTGTTTTCTTAGGGCGCTTAGAAAAGAAAACGCACCCTAGTCTCGACATGAGCGGAATGGAGTATTATAGCCCTTTGAAATCAGCCATTGAGCGAAGCAGTAACCCTGATTATAAAACCGATCCGGCCCCCAATGACGTGGGCATTCCGGATAAAGTCCGCTGGTGGGTGATCACTGCAGCCCTGCTGGCCCTTTTTCTGGGCGCCATGGATGCCCTGGTCATGTCGGCGGCCATGCCCACAATTATCGCCGACCTGGGCGGACTGGATGTTTACAGCTGGGTGTATTCCGCCTATTTTCTGGCCCGAGCCGTCTCTTTGCCCATATTCGGTAAACTGGCCGATTTGCTCAAAATAAAGTCGCTGTTCCTCATCTCCATCGGCATCTTTCTCGTTTCATCATTGGTTGCAGGCTTATCCCCCAGCATAGCCATGTTGATTTTCGCGCGGGTATTTCAGGGAATCGGCGCCGGTGGAACTTTTGCACTGGTATATATCGTACTGGCTGATATCGCACCACCGGGCAAACGCGCCAAGACCCTGTCACTGGCCAGCTCGATCTGGGGAATTGCCTCCGTGCTCGGGCCGACCCTCGGCGGATTTATGGTCACCTATTTCTCCTGGCGCTGGATCTTCTTCATCAACATCCCGGTCTGCCTTTTCTCCATGGCGTTGATCGCCGCCTTTCTCGTCGAGATTCGTACCAAAAAAGAGAAAGTCCATCTCGATCTTCCCGGCGTTTTCACCCTTTCAACCGCCATTCTGGGATTGTTGATGCTGGTGATGTCCGGCGGGCGAGACATCGACTGGACATCCCCTGTCTCGATCACGCTCATCGTCATCACGCTTGTTTCGGGAATTGGGTTCTATTTTTCAGAAAAACGCGCCATGGAACCGCTTTTATCACTCGAGTTTTTTAAAATTCGAGGCTTCAGCGTCGGCAATGGGTCTGTATTTCTCAGCAGTTTCGCAATTTTTTCACTCTTTGCCTATGCCCCCCTTTTCATCCAGGGGGCGCTGGGTAAAACGCCCATGGAGGTGGGTATTGCCATGCTCTCCCTCAGTCTGGGATGGTCTTTGGGATCCCTGTTGATGGGACAGTTTTCTCACCGAATGGGGTGCAAAACGGCGGCTGTATTGGGTGGGGTATTTCTTTTTGCCGGCTGCGGATTGACCCTGACGTTCACCCATACGACATCCATGATCACCTGTTTTTGGGTGTTTCAAATTGCGGGACTCGGTATGGGATTTGTCACGCTGTCCACCCTGCTGGTGGTTCAAAATTGTCTGGATAAATCCGACTTGGGGGTTGCCACCTCGACCCATCAGTTTTTCCGGACCCTGGGCGGCACAGTCGGTGTTGGTGTCTGCGGAGGGTTCGTCACAGCAAAGATCACAGGCGTATTAGATTATCTAAAACAATCCGACGGAATCAACGAATTACCATCCAGCCTCATCTCCGGACTCCGCGAAAACATAGAGCGTCTATTTCAGCCCGAGTTCCAGTCCCAGCTAACCCCGGATATTCAAAACGCCATTCAAAAATCGGTCGGCGAAGGTGTTCAGGTAGTGTTCTGGATCGTTCTGTTCGCCTCGCTTCTGTGCCTTGGTTTGTGCGTGTATCTGCCTGCCCAAAAAGATTCAAACGAGTGAATTACATACTGAGTTGTAACAAGACTGTTACGTGTTCTGCGTTACGGGGTACGGGTCTTCAATAGGATGGTTTCTTTTATTTAACGCGTAACCCGCAACCCGCAACCCGTAACATCATCTTTCAAAGCAAAAATAACATTCTGTCTGAGATCGACATCAAATTGTCGATATGAAGTCATTAAGGGCCTAACTGCCATCCCGAATCACACGGCATGATTGTATATCAAAGGTTACTTTACCAATATTCATGTTCATCTTGTCGCAAAAACCGGCGGCAAAATGCATGAAGCGATATACGTCGGGAAAGTTCGTCGCCAGGCCAACCGAAACACGAATCGCGCCAGCACTTTTGTTGCCCCGATGCTGAATCACCTGCACAAAATGGGGCAAATTCATATCCGGGCCCTTATTCAACCCGGCCATCATATCCTCCGCCGTCAGCCCTTCCGCAACTTCCCCCGCACCGGGGTTGCAGAAACAGCCGGTGCGCAGCGAGATCCCCTTATCGTTCGCAAGCTCTTCAATGCGACGATAATCGAGCAGCCGTTCATCCGGCCCGTAGAAGTTCAGCGTCACCGTACCGCCGCGCATCTGGGTGTCCGTCGGGCCGTAAATCCGCACCATTGGTTTGCCGTTGCTGTGCTGCAATGACAGCAAATTTTCGAGCAGCCATCCGGTGAGGCAGCCGACCCGTTCTCCAATGTTGTCGACACCCACCTTCTCCAGATGCTGCAAACCGGTTTTGATGGCCGGGATGTTCAGGTAGTTTACCGTACCGTCTTCAAATGCGGCTTCGTTGGGGGCCAGATAGTGACCGTTGCCCCGCACACTTGCAAAATTCACTGTGCCGCCTGCAAACCATGGTCGTTGCAGCTTTTGAAAGACCGCCTTACGGATAAGCAGCGCGCCGATGCCGGTAGGATAGCCAAACATTTTGTAAAACGAAATGGCGACAAAGTCCGGTTTAACCGCACTCAAATCGAGACGGCTGGTGGGTACATATGCCGCCGCATCCAGCAGCACCACCAATCCTTTTGCATGTGCTTGTTCTATTAAATCCAGTGGATGCTTGACGCCGGAAAAGTTGGACTGCGCCGGGAAAGCAAACAGATGGTTGTGATCCGTGTCCACCTGATTTAATACATCATCCAGTTGGGCCCGGTCTATGCGTAATTCCGGCATCGTGATTGGCACATACTTCACCTGTGCCCCTTTGACCTTCGCAAATTCACGGATACCGTTGACGGAGTTGTGATTGTCGAAGGTGAGAATATATTGGCTGGTGGGTGTAAAGGGGAAAGCTTCCCCCACCAGTTTCAGTGCGCCGCTCGCATTGGGCGTGAAGACGGCAATATACTCATCCGGTGATGCATTGAAATAACGCAGGACATATTCTCGGGTCCCCTCAACCAGATCGGTCATCGCCAGCGAAGTGGGATTTGCCGAGTGAGGGTTGCCAAGGACGCTGGTGCGCAGCATTTCCACATGATCACGCAGTTGGGATTCGCCGTACAGTCCGCCGCCGGTGTAGTCGAGGTAGATTTGCCGGCTGGCATCCAGACGGCCGTATTCAGTCTTCCGCCATTCATCCAACAACCGGGTGCGCTTGAACGATGGATAGCTTTCGACAAAAGCCGTATATGCATCTGCCATCCGGTCTAGTTCATATCTGCTTTTTGAGGTTAATTCAGATGTTGTATCCATGCGTGTAATCCTTTAAGCGGCGGGGAGACCGCCGCTGTTGTTTGCGAAGGATTTGTCTAACAAAATATTATCGCCACCACGACACCAAGACACGAAGTTTAATTATATTAAACATTTATTCTTTGTGCCTTGGTGCCTTGGTGGCTATTCTTTCCGGTTGATCCGGGTTGAGTAAAATTCATAAAATGATCCCGCCAACAGGCGGGATTGGAGTGTGCATTAAAATCAGAATAAGCCTTCATTCACCAACTTCAACGATCATTTCAATTTCAACCGCAATATTCATCGGGAGCGCATTGGTCCCCACGGCTGAGCGTGCATGTTTACCTTTACCACCAAATACTTCGACAAAAAAATCCGAGGCGCCGTTAATAACCTTCGGCTGGTCTTTGAAATCCGAGGTGCAGTTGACCAAACCCAGCAATTTAACGACCCGATTGACCTTGTCCAGGTCACCGATCTCTGCTTTCAATGATCCCAGCAGCCCGATGGCAATCCGACGCGCCGCTTCATAACCTTGTTCGATTGTTAGATCCGAACCGAGTTTACCGGTGATCAGCGAACCGTCTTCTTTTATCGGTCCGTGTCCGGAAAGAAAAACCAGATTACCGCTGCGAACGGCCGGAACGTAATTGGCCACCGGTGTTACCGCCGGTGGAAGTTCGACTCCCATTTCATTTAGTTTAGTTTCAATCTGCATTTAAAAACTCCTTATCAGTTAACTTAGTCATCGCGCCAGATCTCCAGCATGGTCAGATCATCGTGCGCTTCGGTATGCGCCTGCCACTCTTTCAGCGAATCCCAAAGACGCCGGCCCCGGGGCGGTCTTGGTATGCTTTTAATACAATCAACGATTCGCTGCAGACCGAAGAATTCACCCCGCGGGCTGATTGCCTCCGACACCCCGTCGGTGGTAAACAGCATCGACTCTCCGGGAGCCAGCTGCACGGTTTCTTTATTATAACTGCTCCAGCGGTCGATCCCCAGCGACGGCCCTCTGCTGCCGGCGATACTACGGCTCATGTTTTTCGAAACTTTCAGGGCCGGATGGTGCCCGCCACTGACCAATTCGAGTTTACCGGTGTCCGGCCAGTATTGGGCGATAAAAATAGTAACAAAATACCCTTCTTCCGACAACAGGTCGTAGAGCACTTTATTCAGCTTTCCCAGCAGGGCCCCCACATTTTTGTGCTGATGTGCTTCGCTGCGTAACCGGTACCAGAGGGCTGCCATTATCAACGCTGCCGGAAGTCCTTTGTCTGAGACATCCGCCACGTATACCAGCCAGCTGTTGTCGGGCATGGGGATAACGTCATACAGATCTCCGCCCACAAACTTGGCGGGCTCTGAAATCGCCCAGATGTGACTGCTGGAACCGATATCCGGCGCTTTGGGCCTGAAAAGCGATTGGATCTTAGCCGCAGTTTCCATTTGAATCTGCATTTTCTGCTGTTGCAGCCGCTCCTCCAGCAGCCTGGCACGAAAAATGGCGACGGCGGCAAGGTCGGCAAAACTCACCAGCAAATCCTTATCGGTGTTGTTGAAACATGGCCTGTCTATTGCACTGACGGCTTCGATTACGCCCATGAGCTCGTCGCCGTACAAAACCGGAACACCAAGAATCGATCGGGTGATAAAACCGGTGGATTTGTCTACTTTATTAAAAAAGCGATTGTCCTTCTGTGCATCTTCGACAATGAGCGGCTGTCGCTCTTTGGCCACCCAGCCGGCAATTCCTTCACCCATCGGAATCTCGATGGTCTCCTTCAGGGATTTGGCATCCTTGTCACTGATGTGCTCATCTTTTATGGTCGAAAACCGCAAAACATGACGAACAGGATCATAGATCAAAAAAGAAGACGCTTCAGCCCCGGTAACCGCACGGGCAAGTTCAAGCAACAGGGGCACCAGGTTTTCCACAGACTCCACCTGGGCCAGTTTCTGGTTGGCCTCGATTAATTTTTGAAGCCGCAGAGACAGCCTCGTTTCTTGATCGCTGGAAGCGTTCTTGGATGGCATATCGGCAATATAAATGGTTAAGAATCTTGATGCTTAAATTTGAATTCCCTGCTGCTCGTCGAAATTCCAATGGAAGCGGAGCGGAGCGGCGCAGCCGCGTTGTACAAAATCGTGAAACGATTTTATAGTTACTCAGATGTTCTCCGATTGTCAATCCCATCTGACGAGTTTCGGGACGTTTGTGCTGATTTTGTCCGCCGCCACAGCAGCGTTAATGCTCCGACGGGTATCGCCACAAACTCCCGCAGTTGGAAATACAGCCACTTCCAGCGCCGCGTCACTTTATGGCTGACCTCCGGCCCGCTGCCCACCGCATTTATCCCCAGCAGGCGAAATAGTAACCGCCCTCGCGGCAGGTGATAGCGATCACTTACGATCATGACGTCGGACCAATTCTTTTGCTTTAGAATCCGAACACAACCGAGGACGTTGTCCACTGTGTTTCGGGCTGTTTCGTCCATAATAATTCGATTTTCGGGTACGCCTTCTTCAACGGCAAGACGTTTCATGACCCTGGCTTCCGAGGGACCATCACCCCCTTGGCCGCCGCTGACGATAACGACCTTGGCCACACCGCACCGGTAAAGCCCAGAAGCATGCAGAACCCGGCGACGTAGCGTTGCACTCGGCCGCCCCCCTGCCAATACAGCCGCGCCCAGCACGACGATGGCATCCACTTTGACCGTCCGAGATTTGCGGATCGAATTGTCATTGGTCATAGCTGCAACCACGTGTCATTACTTACTGCTTATGTAATAGTGTATTTTTTAAAAGTAAAGAATCCGGCCCCGAACCCGGCTTTGATATAACCCCAGCTTCCGGCTCGTAGAGCCTACAGCTCGGAGAGAGGGGAGGAGTTTACCTTTAGACGTCCAATGGAATGATGGAATGGTGGAATAATGGAAAAATGAGTATAGAAACGGAAATTATC
>Ga0126334_10000183_pt1 | contig 20664 bp, 15 predicted proteins | sample InaspJWI49metaG_FD_94491 | JGI IMG/M metagenome (GOLD analysis project Ga0126334, IMG submission 94491) | Marine gutless worms symbiont microbial communities from Oahu, Hawaii - Inanidrilus sp. 2 OAHU.JWI-49 metaG | ecosystem: Host-associated > Annelida > Digestive system > Unclassified...
ACATTCAACCAGGGCATAGAGGCCTCCTTTTTGGAAGCTTCTATACTGTAAATGTGCCACCTATGTCCTTGTACTTATGTGTTACCTATGTCTATGAACCGTACCGGCGTTTTCTTTTGGTTCATTTTCTTTCACGTGAAAGAAAATGAACCAAACAATTTATAATAACAGATAGTTTAGTCTTTCTCGTTACCACCAGAGATGGCATTTTCTCCCCGGACCGGTAGAACCTCTGCGGGTCCTCCACCAGCGGTGGATGGTTTTGATCGTGACTAAAAACCCGGCCCTCATGGCAATTTGACTTATGACCTAAAATTTGAAACATCTACCGATAGCGTCACCACCCACCATCAACCGCCTTTACACAGGGAGACAATAACTGCGATGGGAAACTATCTGAAACCCGGCGGTCGCCTGCTGTACACCTTGATCGTTGGTATTCTGCCAGCCCTGCTGCTTTCTTGCAGTGCCCATCAACCGGCGCCGGCCCCTTTTGAGCCCGCCGCCATTGCCAACCAATACGCTCGGGAGGTCGTTATCAATCGCGATAAATGGGGGGTTCCCCACATCTTTGGGGAGACGGATAACGCCACCGCTTTTGGCCTGGCCTACGCCCACGCCGAAGATGATTTTCCCTTGATCCAGGGCACGCTGGTAGCCGCCCGGGGAAAACTGGCCCTGCTGAAACTGGCCAAGATCAGCATTATCAACGATTACCTGGTGCAACTTCTCGATATACCTGGAAAAACAGAGCGTCAGTATCAGGCCCTGCCGCAAGACTTCCGCCAATTCCTGGATGCATATGCTCAGGGTCTCAACTATTACGCTTCCCGGCACTCCGGTGAGGCGGACAGCCGCTTTTTCCCGGTGACGGGTAAAGACATCGTGGCCGGCTTTGTGCACAGACTCCCGTTACTGATGGGCGTGGGCAAGGTGCTGCAGGACCTCTATGCCAGGCCAGCAGAGCGCCTGGAGGTCGGCGTTGCGATCCAGCAGCGGTACACGTGGAACGCGCCTCTTCCAGCCGGGCTCGATGGTCGTTTGGCCGGATCGAACGCCCATGCTGTCGGACCGCCGCGCTCGGCCGACGGGAAAGTCCGGCTCAATATCAATTCCCACCAGCCATGGGAGGGACCCGTGGCCTGGTATGAGGCGCATGTGGTTTCCAAAGAAGGCTGGAACGTCATCGGCGGGACCTTTCCCGGGGCACCGGTAATTCTACATGGTCACAACCAACACCTCGGGTGGGCCCACACGGTAAACCGGCCGGACTTCATCGATGTCTATAAGCTTGAAATGCATCCGGATGGTTCCCTCCAATATCGTTTCGATGGCCAGTGGCAGCCGCTGAAATTTAAGGAAGCGGCCATTGAGATCGATCTGGGCCTTTTAAACTGGACCGTGCGCCGGCCGATATATGCCAGTCTGCACGGGCCGGTAATTAAGCTTAAGTCCGGGTTCTTTGCCCTCCGCTACGCCGGCGCCGACCGTCACGGGGCCGCGGTCCTGCAATGGTACCGCATGAACAAGGCCACATCTTTCGACGAGTGGAAAAAGGCCATGACCATGCAAGCCGTGCCGATGATGAACACGGTTTATGCCGACCGGCAAAACATCTACTACGTTTACAACGCCTTGCTGCCCGTCCGTGCAGAGGGCTTCGACTGGATGACCATTCTGCCCGGCAACACCTCCCGCGCCGTCTGGTCCGATTACCTGCCCTTTGCAGTGTTACCCCAGGTGTTCAATCCGCCCTCCGGTCTGGTGTTGAATACCAACAGCACCCCCTTCAAAGCCACTGTGGGCCCGGGCAATCCGGAGCAGCAGGATTTTTCCGAGACGCTGGGCATCGAGACGATCATGAACAACCGGGCCATCCGCAGCCACGAACTCTTCGGCCGCGACACAGCCATCACCCGGGAAGAGTTCCGGCGCTACAAATTCGACCGGCGCTATTCCCGAAATTCCCCAATGTTCCGGGACGTTCTGCAGCCGCTACTGGACGGATATCAGCCCAAGAGCAAAGCCGAACAAGAGGCCCTGGCCATTTTGAAAACGTGGGATGGCGAAATGGACGAAAACTCGGTGGGGGCAACCCTGGCGCGGCTCACCTACGAACCGATCTACCGTGTAAAGATGTTCGAGCCGGTGGGCACGCCGGCACCGGCGCCGATGGAAACATTCAGCGAAGCGGTTCGGTTCCTGCGCCGGCACTACGGTCGGGTGGACGTCCCGTTGGGTAGGGTCCAGCGCCTGCGGCGGGGGGCTACCGACCTGCCCCTTGGCGGCGGCACGGATACCCTCAATGCCGTCCATACCAAACGATCGGGCAGCAAGCTGGTCGGGCGTCAGGGCGATTCCTATGTTCTCATTGCTGAGTTTTCCACCCAGGGCGTCGAATCCTGGGCGATCCACCAAAACGGCAATGTCAACCGGAAAGACTCCCCCCACTATGATGACCAGGCGCCACTTTTCGTCAAGCGGCAGATGCGGCCCTCGTTGCTCACCGCCAAGGCCATCGCGGATAACCTGGAAAGTGCCTATCATCCCGGTGAAGAACGCACGGCCCAGTGAGAATATCCTAAAATTATAAGGATGATAGGGCTGAATTGGGATGCTCTTATAATCTTTCGGAGACTTGTAGCGTGGTTTTATGAATGTACCGGTCTATCCTCCAGGTTTAAATGCCGGCAGTCTTCTGCCGCCCACCTTCAAGCCCACCCATGCCTCTATTTGACAAGCGGTCCTGCCTGCGCTAAAGTGTCCGCACGCTTATCCGTGTTACTTTCCCGACGAAAGGTAACACCACCCTCATCATTTAAGGGTCTGCCGGGCGGTTGCGTAAACCCATCAACCACCCACCGGGGTTCCCTCCTGCGTTCATCGGGCATATCAGGATCTACCCAGTACCAATATTGCTGTAAAAGATAGGGAAGGCGCCAAAAGAGGATACATCATGGATACTGAACGCAGGAAACATCCAAGGTATTCGTTAAATATCCAAGTAGAAATAACTGCCGACCGCGTGAAGACTGTCGGTATGCTGGTCGGTACAAGCCTGCAAGGTCTCCGGATCAAAACAACCACATTGATACAACCGGCTACGGATGTAGTCATCTCATTGCCCAACGGAGAACGGGGCGTTTTTCTAGCCGGAGTTGTCTGGGTGCTGGATAAAAGCAAGCGGGGCATACCATCCTACCTGGCCGGTCTGAAGATCGATTCAGTGTCAGTCGACGGTAAAGAGCTTCAGGGTTTTGCCGAACGTCAGGCATTCCTTCAGGAGCTGCTTGTTGAGGTGGCAGTTTGAAGGATTACAAGAAGTCAGGTGTCCGGCGCCGGGAGTCGGACGATCTACCTGACCCCAGATTCCAGACCCCAGCCGCCTGATTGTTGTGCGCGCCTTTGTCTGCCACCATAAGACCATCAACTTCTTCCACTCCGAGTTTCGCCTCCGAATCCCGTGATGTATCCCCCCTCCAAAACCTTAGCTCACGCCACTGCAATTAACACGAGCGCTCTTCGATGTTTTGGTCAAGCTACATCTATTCAAAAAATTTATCAGCCAGTTATAATGTCCGATCCATTTTATGCCGCAACCATTGCAAACTTCCCCCAACTATTAGCCATTGCTTCCATCATTAAGGTGTATTAGATTCACGGCAGTTGCAATGCATCATGCGGTACTCGTAACCCACCGCCGCCGGTGCATGCGGTCTACCGTGCGTCCTACAATTATCAAATAAGCTCGCGACGTACCCATGCAAACAAACATGTCATTTCAATGCCACGCAATAACCCTAAAAGGAGGTAAAAAATGGCCACAGCAACAAAAGAAGAGAGACGCAAAAATGTAATCGAGGTGCTTAACAAGGCCCGTGCCATGGAGTTGCAGGCAATCAGTCAATATATGAACCAGCATTATAACCTGGACGATATGGATTACGGCGAATTAGCCGCCAAAATGAAACTGATTGCCATAGACGAGATGCGCCATGCTGAGACTTTTGCCGAACGTGTAAAGGAACTTGGCGGCGAACCGGTAACCGGTCATGACGGTAAAATTACCAAAGGCCAGGCCGTTGAACAGATATTTCCCTTCGATGCCGAGCTTGAGGATGACACCGTGGACGTATACAACCAGTTCCTGCTGGTGTGCCGCGAGAATGGTGATAGCATCAGCATGAAAATATTCGAAGACATCATTGACGAAGAGCAGATTCATTATAACTATTTCGACAATGTCGACAACCACATAAAAACCCTGGATGGTACCTACCTGGCTAAAATTGCCGGGACCCCCTCTTCCACCGGCCTTGGCAAAAGCGGGTTTGCAGTCAGCGGCGAGGGCGAGTAGCCCAGCCTGGTAAGCCTTTACCATTCCTAAACAACGGATAGGCAGCCTGCCATGGATGCCGGTCTAACGAGAGCTCACCCCATGGCAGGCGCCGCAGATAGACCGCCTCCTAAATCCTGTCCGTATCAAGCGTTTTATTTGGCATAACCGTGCCGTGTGCCAAACAAGCCTGCATAGCGCCCTGGGTTTGCATTTCAAGGCGTTAAGCCGTTTTCGCCGGAAAGTATTGTGTCTTTTGCAAGCGGTGAACCCGACTGTTCCCTTGGCACCGACCCCGGCCCCTCCAAAACACGATCGAATGCCATTATTGCCGTTGACAACGAACGGGTTATGTTTAGTTTTTGTCTAAGTTTTAATCAACAATGCTCTTCGTCGAGCAAGGAGGTCGATATGAAAGCAAGACATTTTTTGACATTATTGGCAATTATCGCTTTGGCATTTCCGGCTTTTACCATCGCCGGCCATTATCACGGACACTATGGATCCATGCAGGGAAACTGGGACATGACGGCGCTGGACACCAATGAAGACGGCGTACTGTCGTTTGAAGAATTCAGTGCGCCCAACGTAAAGAAATGGCGCTCCGGATTTGAAATGATTGACACCAGCGGTGATGGCAACATCAGCACCGAAGAGTGGCGTGCATTTTTGGAAGTGCATGGAGTGAAAACTGAAAAATAAAATAAAAAGCCGTCGGCATGAAAACTGCTGACGGCAATAAAATCTTTTTCATAACAGGGAAAGTTTCACCCCGACCCTCTATGTACCAGCCTCAAAACCCCTTCATACATCAGCCAGTAAGTCGAGTTTATCCCTGAATTCCGTCAGATCGAGACCGTTTATTGCGCCTATCTGTAAGATGGTGCTTTGAACGGTCGCGCCCCCCGGCCCGCCAGTAAAAATCGCTAAATCTCGGCCTACCAGGCGACGCAGTTTTTTTAGTTCCCCGCTCAAGCGATGATCTTGAAGCCGGTGGCAAAGACTCAGCGCGAGCGCCTTTGCTTTGAACTTTTTGGCGGCATAGGCGATTTCCTCAGACGGCAGATTGGGGCCGAAATATAGTGCGCGCCAGCCTGATTCAGAAGCTGCCAGCGCCGATGCCAGCGCACCGAACTCATGCCAGTGGCCCACAGGTGTCGCCACGATAATCCGGGGGGCGGCCTTTGATAGGACGACGCTGCGCAGCATATCCCACAAGATCGTACGGACGGAAACCGAGGCCATATGCTCGTTGATTGTCTTCAATTGACCCCGTTGCCAGAGCTCACCGATCCTCTCGAAAAGCGGCAACACGACTGCTTGCAGAAAAAACTGGCGGGGCATGTCGACGGCTGCTTCGTTGAGCACCTGTTCTAGCGCCGCAGGGTTTAGTCGCACGGTGTGGAAAAGCGCTTGTTCAACGACTCCGGCGGCCTTCGTATCGTCATCTACCCCCCTCAAAGCAGTTTCCCCGGCGGATGCCTCCGGGGAGCCCTGCAAGGCCAAGTCTCGCTGCAGCAAATTGTGGAGATCCGTATTGCTTATTTTGGCAACGTTAGAGATGGGATGGCCGGCATCCACCGCTTTCTTTAGTAAATTCAAACGCTTGACATCGCTATCGGTAAAACAGCGGCGGTTGTTGTTGGAACGCTGCGGGCAAATCGCCTGGTAGCGGGATTCCCAGCTTCGAATGATGTGAGGTTTCAGGCCTGTTTTCGAAGCAACATATTTAATGGTGTAGGTGGTGCTGTCTTCCATGACAATATAATATGAAAATCTGTTGCCAATGTCAATATAATGTTTAACATTTGTTTATGATTATTTCAACCAAACCATTCGCACCAAGAAAGTGAGGTGTCACCATGGAGACAAACATAAAAGAATTAACCGACAATCCCGAGACCGAAGCTGATCGCGTCCACGCTGATACCCAGGAAATTTTACCGATCCTGCCGGTGCGCGGAATGGTCGCTTTTCCCCAGATAAGCATGCCCTTCATGATATCTTTCAGCTCGGCAGCGCTAATTGAGGAAGCGATGCAATCTGATCGAACCATCGGGCTGCTGACGGTCAAAGACCCGGAGATCGAGAGCCTTGTCCCCGGCCAGCTGTATGAAGTGGGCACCATCGCCAAGATCATACACACCGATAAAAACGACGAGGGCGTTACGGTCGCCCTGCTTAAAGGCATGGTCCGCTTCAAGGTCGTGACCTGGCAATCCGGCGGCCGCCACTTGCGGGCCAGCGTTGTGCGTACCCCGGAAAGGGTCGAAACGGGCATAGAATTGGAAGCGTTACAACGACAGCTCCGCAATACGGTTGCGGAAGTATTGACAATGTCTCCCAACGCCTCCGAGGACGCGGTCGCTTCGGTTGCGCGCATCGCCGATCCACTGCAGCTGGCCTACGCCACTGCATTTAACATCGATATGACCACCGAAGCGCGTCAGGCCCTTTTGGAGACCGACAGTGTCTCCCAGAAAATTCGGGAATTGCTGGCGCATTTGTCCCACGAAAAGGAGATGCTCGATCTTGGAAAAAAAATCCAATCCGAGGTTCGGGATAAGATGAGCAAATCTCAGCGGGAATATTTCCTCAGGCAGCAACTTAAGGCCATTAAACAAGAACTTGGCGAAACCGAGGAGAATTCCTCCGAGGCGGATGACCTGGCGGAACGGATCGCGCAGGCTGAAATGCCTGACGAAGCCCGGAAAGAGGCTTCGCGGGAGTTGGAGCGCATCCGGCAAATGTCACCTCAATCAGCCGAATACCCAATCATTAAAACCTATCTGGAGTGGTTGGCCGATCTCCCCTGGAATCGCCTCAGCGATGACAATCAGGACGTTCCGGAAGCCCGCCGCATTCTAGACGGAGATCATTTCGGGTTGGAGGACGTCAAGGAGAGACTGGTCGAGTACATTGCCGTGCGACGCCTTTTACAGGGCCGTTCGGACCAGCACGAGGAAAAACCCGGCATCCAGACCGAAATGGGCGTTATCCTTTGTCTGGCCGGTCCTCCGGGCGTTGGTAAAACCAGCCTGGGGCGCAGTGTGGCCCGGGCCTTGGGGCGGGAATTCACCCGCATGAGCCTTGGCGGCATACGGGACGAGGCCGAAATTCGAGGACATCGCCGGACTTATATCGGTGCCATGCCGGGACGCATCATCCAGGCAATCAAGCGGGCCGGTACACGTAACCCTGTCTTCATGCTTGACGAAATAGACAAGCTTGGCCAGGGCTGGCAAGGCGACCCAAGCAGCGCTCTGCTGGAGGTATTGGACCCTGCGCAAAACAAAGCCTTCCGCGACCACTACCTGGATGTGGATTTTGACCTGAGCGAAGTAATATTCATCGCCACGGCCAACCAGCTGGACACCATCCCGGGGCCCTTGAGAGACCGTATGGAAATTATCCAGCTCGACGGGTATACCGCGCTCGAAAAGCTTCAAATTGCCAAACGGCATCTCATCCCCCGCCAGTTGGCCGCCCATCGCCTCAACGATGATGAGGTCACCTTCGTGGACGATTCGATCTTAAAAATAATCCACGGCTATACCCGTGAGGCTGGGGTCCGCAACCTCGAAAGGCACATCGCCGCCATTTGCCGCAAAGGCATTGTGCGGCTGAGCGAAAATGGCTGGTCGCATGTCGTGGCCACCCAAGAAATGGTACGCGAGTTTCTGAAGAAGGAACGCTTCGAGGCCGAGCGGTCGGAGACCATCACCGTGCCAGGTATCGCCACCGGATTAGCGGTCACCGCCGTTGGGGGGGATATTCTCTACATCGAAGCGTCGCGTATGCCCGGCAAAGGCCGCCTGTCCCTGACTGGGCAGCTGGGGGCGGTAATGAAAGAGAGTGCGGAACTGGCCCTTAGCTATGTGCGGGCCAAATCCCATCGACTGGGCATTGACCCGAACGAGTTCGAAAAGTCGGATCTGCATGTGCATGTACCGGCAGGCGCTTTGCCCAAAGACGGACCATCGGCCGGTGTCGCCATGGTTCTGGCACTTACCAGCTTGTTCAGCAAAAAACCGGTTCGCAGCGACGTCGGCATTACCGGTGAAATTACGCTTCGCGGTCGGGTGCTGCCGGTCGGCGGCATCAAGATGAAAGTCCTGGCCGCCCATCGGGCCGGCTTGAAAACGGTCATTTTGCCCAAACGGAACGAATCGGACCTGGATGACCTGCCGGAAGAGGTTCGCCGCGAATTGACCTTCGTGACCGTAGACCGCATTGATGAAGCCATCACAGCCGCATTCGACGACGATACCAGTGGTGATGTGTCGGCCCGGACCGGCAGCAATGGCGAAGGGGAAGGCACTGAGTGGTTACCGCTGGCTTACTAAGCCGCGGCCTCAAACAGATTGGGCCACTGCGGGAATACCCTCGTAAATGGTTGGATAGCGCGGGGTTAATCCCAGGTCCGGCCACAAAATATTAGGGTCGACGGCGAGGTTTAAATTGTACGTTCGGACGGCGCCGGGTGTCTCAAGACCCGGGTTGGGGCGAGCGCGTCGAAACGGCGTCAGCAGGGCCGTTGCCAGCAGGGCCAACCATTGGGGCATCACGAGCACCCGCGCCTGGGAAAAATGCTGTTTGACGACGTCGAGAAAGACGGCCCAGGTGGCGGGACGCCCATCGCCGATGGGTAGAATACCCGGGTAATCCCGCTCGGCGCACGCAATGATTGCAGCGGCAGCATCCCTTACGTGCAAGTGGGTATAGGTGTTTTTCCCCAACCCCGGAAGAATAAGCAGCCCGGCTCGCAACGCGCCAAAGTAAAGATCGCGTATGCCGTATACGTGGGGGAGGCGCAAAGCGGTAAACGCGACCCCGGCGGCGGCCGCCATGCTGGCCAACTCTTTTTCAGTGTCCACCTTGATACGCCCGTAGTCGAGTATCGGTTTGGCCAATGTATCGGCGTTGATCAATTCGTCTGTTCCACTGTAAACCAGCAGACTGGAACTATAGACGAACCTCAGGACACCTGCTTCGATTCCGGCTTGCATGAGCGCAATCGAACCATCCAGGATGGTGGGCTTCAGCCTGTTATAGGACTCGAATGTGGCCCGCGCGCCCAGATGAATAATGACGTCCACACCTTTTACGACATCCCGCAGACTTTCAGGCTTGCGCAGGTCGCCCAGCATGATGTCCGCGTTGAGGTGGCAGATCTCACAATCGTCGCCGGGATCACGAATCATTAACCGGGGTCGATAACCGCCGAGTGACAACTGGTGGGATACTTCATGGCCGATAAAGCCTGAAGCCCCTGTGACCAGCAATTTGATGTTGTTGGCCGAGCTGGCCATACCTGCCTCCTAACAGGGACGTCTGAATCGGTTGGGATGGCTGTCAGCAATGCGCGGCGGAATCTTTGTTTGCCGTTCCTGGGCTCTGATCTCTTGATCTACCCACTCTCTGCCAGCATGCTGATCTGCTTGATTAGGGAAGACAGGGCTTCGGACTGGACCTGACTTTCCTTATCGAATTTTACGCCTATGCCGGTGTCCAGGATGCGCACAATCTCCCCGGAGATTTTAAAGGGTTTCTGAAAAAAGGGAGACATGAAACTCATCAGGATAAGCTGCCCCGGTTCAAACATATGTCGCCCTTTGATGAAAACACCCGAGACACTCAGGTCCTGGATGAAGTCGCGGTAGTATTGACCATCCACAACAAAGTCTACCATGGTGTAAAACGTAAGCCGATCGTCCTGCCGCGACTTTTTACCCAGCTGGCTGTTTACCAGGTATAGCAGCTTAGTCAACTCGGCGTCGGACATCCGGTTGATGATCTCCACTACCTGGTTGTAAACTACGGAACTTCTGGTCGGGCGAGTGTCTTTACTGCCGCTAACACTGCCCGTGGGAGTGGATTCCATTTGAAAGTCGAGACCTTCCACAGGCGCTTTTTCTAACGGTTCGTCTTGAGCTTTTTCAGATGACTCGCTTGGTTCCTCTTCAGGCGGGGGACTTAGATCTTCCTCAAGCGGTGCGCTTAAATCTGCTTCAAGTTGCCGGCTCAGATCTTCCTCAGATGGCTCGCTCGGTTTTTCTTCAAGTGACGGGCTGAGATCTTCCTCAAAAGGCTCGCCCAACGCTTCCTCAAGTGACAGGCTGAGATCTTCTTCAGACGGCTCGCCCAACTCTTTCTCAAGTAACGGGCTAAGCTCTTCCTCAAAAGGCTCGCCCAACTCTTCCTCAAGTGACGGGCTGAGATCTTCTTCAAAAGGATCGCCCAACTCTTCCTCAAGTGACGGGCTGAGATCTTCTTCAAAAGGATCGCCCAACTCTTCCTCAAATGACGGGCTGAGATCTTCCTCAAGCGGCTCGCCCAAATCCTCTTCAAGTGATGGACTGAGATCTTCCTCAAAAGGCTCGCCCAACTCTTCTTCAAGTGATGGCCTAAGATCTTCCTCAAACGGCTCGTCCAGTTCTTCTTCAGTTGACGGGCTTGGTGCTTCTTCATGCGGACTGCTTGGAACTTCCTCAAACGGTTCGTTCAATTCTTCTGCACCCATCGGGCGGAGTGATTCCTCAAACGTCTTTTTATCCTTAGGCACCTGATCACTGCTTTCCTGGGGGGTTGGCCACTCGATCGGCGCAGCCGCCCCCTCGGCTTTTTTTCCGGATGCCCGTTTTAACCGATAGACGATGACTGCAATGAGCAGAATGATAATGGCCACCACCGGTAGTGCCATCGGAAGCATCTGCAGCCAATCATCCGCCGGAGATGCGGCGGGGTCCACCACCGGTGCCTTTTCAACCCGGGGCGGTCTTTCGGGTTCGGGGGCGGCCGGTTTCGTTTCCGGGGGTTTTTCGACCGCCCGTTTTTCCGGCTCTGGTTCGGGTACAACCACTGGCTGAGATTCTGGTGCCGGCGGCGCTGTCTCCTCTACGGGCGGTGGGAGTGGCTTTTCAGCGGCGGCCACGGGTGCCGACTGAAGGCTTTTCTCGGCAGGCGGCAGGGGTTGCGTTTGGAGCTCAGGCGCGGGCACCTCGGCAACGGGTGCCGGCTGAAGGCCTTCCTCGGAAGGCGGCAGGCGTTGTGCTTGGGGCTCAGGCACGGGCACCTCGGCAACGGTGGATGCGACCGAGGGTTCCTCGGTAGTGATTTCCACAAAATCGATGCTGACCCAGCCTCTGAAAACCTGGTGGTATTTTTGCGCGGAAACCCGGTACCAGCCATCCTGCTCCTCGTATATCTTAACGGGAGAACCCTTCAGCAACCCTTTGATAATGGTTCCCCGGGTACTGGGTGCCTTCCGCAGATTCATATTCGCGGTAACGGTTCCGTTCCAGAACTTCTCACTCCGGCCAGGGGCCGGTGAGCCAAGGTCCAGCAGCAAAACACCCGTGATGCAAATAACTACGAACAACGGTTTTACAAATCGATTTCTCATTCAGATGCTCCCACAATGAGGGGTCAAGGCACAGTGTCCGGATTCCTGGCATGCATGCTTCGATCTTCAAATTAAACAACGAATTTTCAACTGCTTGACAAGCACTAGCCCCGAAGGTCCTCAATAGCATATATCCGAGTCGTTGTCAGACTTGCGACAGCGGTAAATTAGAATTTTGAGCATGTGCTTGTAAATGGTTTTTTCCAACTCAGTGAAAGATATGAGATTTTGTTCAATTCGATGGGGAAGGCGCTATTCGGTGCATTTGGTATAAGCACACCTTGACATAGCCATTCATTATTTGTCAATCGGCCACCAATTACCTGCAGGCGCCCAGGCACTTGCAGCGCATCCTGATACGACGTACAGGGCTTGTCCTTTATTCCCCCACCTTCTCGAAAAGAGAGTCGATCTCCAGCCGCAATATGGCCAAGGGTTTGATCCCGCCCGGGATTTCCCCGGCCCGGCCGGCAGCGTTCCAGGCTTCGATGCCTTTCAGGATTCGAACCTCCAGTTGCCCGGTAAGTGTATGCAGGCCCGGCGCGAGCGCCTGCCCAGGCTCCAGGTGAAACTGTCTGGTCTGGGTCCCCCCACGCAGCTGGCGGGACCACGTTTTTTGCCCCTGCTTGTTCGCTTTGAAATTGTTGATCGGCACACCGTTGATCTGCACTTGCCAAAGACGATAGCTGGCGGTCAGCAGCAGCTTGCCCGCCTGATTATCCTTGAGAACACTACGCGCTTTGGCCTGACCAACCCTGATTTCGCTTCCAATCGCCAGCAGCGGTTGCGGGTGGTTCGGCTTTTTTGCCCAGGTGGTCTCGAGCCGTAGAATGATCGCCTGGCGGGCATAGCGTTCAACCTGATTTTCAGATAGCCGCCCCTGTTGAAACGCCAGCTCGATCAGGCTCCCGAAGAGCCCCCGCCACACGCGTAAAGGCTCAGACTGGCGCTCCAACCCTTGTAAAATCAACTGGTTGAAAGCGCTCGCGGTAATACTTCCCGCTTCCGCCCGGCGAACCAGTTCGGTGAGAGCGTTGTAAGACGCAGCGTTGTCATCCCCATCGGCAATCCGTAACAACTTTTCTTCTGGGGTTTTCGAATCGTAGGTGGGCGGCGGATCAGGGGTGTTTGCGGCCGCGCGTTCGAACCGGGCCAGCGCTTCCATGCCGGGATAAAAAATTTTACCTGGCTGATTGGTAAGTTTGAAGTCAGGATCCGCCCAGATCCCTTTATTGGCTGCGGCGGCTTCCATTTCCGCAGCGGCAACCTTCTTGCGGAAAGCCCACAGCTGTTGGCCGGTTATATACAGATCCTCGAACCGCAGGATCGTCATCATACTATCGCCTGCCAACAAGCCTGCTCTTACCAGGTCCAGATTCAAATGATCTTGGCCCTCTTTGATCCAAATGTAGATCCGGGCCACGGTATTCGAAAAGAAAGGATAGGCTTCCACGGGTATGGCCCGCGCCTGCGGGTGCTGCTCAAGCCACTGGCGGATGTACTGCTGCCTTGCGTTCAGCTCGGTCGCGTTGGGGCCCTTGCCAAGGAAGGGTATCAGTCCAATGGACCCCTGGCCGGTTAGGTGGTAAAGGCGCGTCTTATCATCACCGACGATGCCGATAAAGCCCTTTTCCCAGGTAATCTTTGCGGCCGGGAAAGGCCGGAGATTCCGCCAGGGCTTGGCCTGGGCCGCATCGGATAGACACAAAATCAGGCCTAACATTCCGAGGATCAGCCCCGTTTTGTACAACTGGCGCATATGGTGGTCTCCACATCCGGACCGTGTAAAGGGTGTCTGCATTCTGGTGTTGGATTCTGAAAAGACTGGATACGCGGGGAATGTAGCAATTACAGGCAGGATGGTCAAACGGCGTTTAAATTACCCCTGGCGATGTTTCCCAATGGCCTTTACGATAAATGGATAGAGGTGATCAACCACCCGACGATACCCCTCCTCGGTGGGATGGATACCGTCCGCCTGGTTCAATTGCCGGTTGGCGGCAACACCTTCCAGGAAAAAGGGGATCAAGATAAGGTCATGCTTTGCGGCAATCGCCGGATAGAGACTTTCGAATTCGCGGGTAAACGATTTCCCGAGATTTTTAACCATCTTCATGCCAGCCAGGACAACGATAATCCCCTCGGCCCTAAGGCGGGTGACGATCCGGTCCAGATTGTCGCGGGTCAGTTGCAGGTCGATACCCCGCAGGCCGTCGTTGGCCCCCGTCCCCAGAATGATGATATCGGGTTTCAGGGTCAAAACCCAGTCCAGCCGCGCCAGGGTGCCGCTGGATGTTTCACCGCTGATACCGGAATTGATGACTTGATAATTGTAACCGTCACGATCGAGACGCTGCTGCAATACGGCCGGGTAGGCTTGATTTTCGGCCACCCGGTAACCGGCGGTCAGGCTGTCTCCAACGGCGACGATAACGCCATCGCGGGGGACGGCGAGTTTTTCTGCCGGCACGGCCGGTGCGGCTGGCGCAGAGGTAGCCGGTGTCTCTTCACCACATCCAAATACTGATAATAGCAACAGGATCAGCCCCAGCTTGCCGATCAGTTTGTGTATATTTCGCATAACGTTTAAAGCCTCTCATTTGGGCTATCAAGAATGCTTAGTGGCGCGATCTGCGCTTAGAGTTTTTGAAGAACCCTTTCCTTTATCCGCTTTAGCAAATACCAACCGCTAAATGCTAATAGCTGCTGGCCATTACCGTCTCTGCCCTCCGGTCTCTATCCTCTTGTTTATCCGGCCTCCGACTTCCGCCCCTATGTCTTCTTGATTTTCCCCTCCAGCCTAAACACCTGCCTACTGGCTCCCCTGTGTCCTGAGATAACTCACCGGCTTTTTATTCAAAACGGCCCATGAGGCCCCCATACCCACTGCAACCACCAGAGCGATGGGCAGCAGGAGCATGATGAAGCTGTCGCCCATAAAGGGCCGGTAGGCAATGTCCAGGATCCGGGCGCAAATTAAATAGGCCGCACCATGGGCGGCCCCCAGGGCCAGGATGGCGCTGAGGGCTCCGATAAACATGTTTTCGAAAGCGAATACCCGGCGGACAAACCCCCGGGTGGCCCCCAGAATCTTAAAGTAGACCGCTTCCTGTATGCGGGTAGCGCGGGTGGCAAAAATAGCACTGATCATAATCAGCAAACCGGCAATGATGGAAAAAGAGGTAAAAAAGCGGATGATCGTGCTCAGCTTATGCATCACCTTTGAAAACACCAGGGCGGTCTCGGTTATATCGATGAAACTGATGTTGGGAAAACGGGCCACGACCTGATTTTGTAGCCCGGAGATGCGCTCCTTGGGTACCCGTGCCGCGGCAAAAACGGTCTGGGGCGCCGGTGCCAGCACCTGCGGGGGAAAGACAAAATAGAAAAAGGGCTTGATGGACTCTTTGTTACGAGTACGGATGCTGGATATCCGGGCGCTCAGCGGGACCCCCTGGATATTGAAATGGAGCACATCGCCGATTTTCATTTTGTGTATCTTCACCACCATGTCCAGAACCGATACCTGGGGCCCTTCCCAGTCGGATCGATACAGGGCCTTGCCTTCCAGCAGCCGCTCATCTTCCAACAGTTGCTGGCGGTATGTGAGGTTGAACTCCCGGGCCAGGTTGTCACCCCTAACCTTTTTTCGCTCAACTGCACGGTTGACTTTGACGTCATTGATAGCCCGGATGCGGGCCCGCACCACCGGGTAAAAATCCGCCGCATCGATCAGTTCGGAAACCCCGTCGACCTGCTCTTTTTGAATGTCGATCAGGAAAATATTGGGGGCATCCTCGGGATAGCTCTGGACATAGGCCGTATCCAGATTGGCCTCCACCAGGTAGATACAGAATATCACGGCGAGGGCGGCGGTCAGGGTAATCAGGATCGGCCGGGTGGAGTTTCCGGGCCGGAAAAGCCCCTTGATCGCCTGACGCAGGACCAGGCGTTTGAACCGGACTTTACGGAGCAACAGCAGCACGCCTTGTACGAAGATGGTGGTAACAAGCAGAAACCCGATGATCGCCCCCACGAAATAAAGACCCAGACGCACATCCCGCAGCTGCCACAGGATCAACCCGATGAAAATGGTCGCGATCGCCAAAGCCGTCAGGATGTAGGGCCAGCGGCCTGATCCGCGCGGCGATTCTTTCCGAAATATCACGGTGGGACGAATGTCTTTTAGACGATAAAGCGGTAAAAATGCAAACAGGGCCACGGCCACACCGCCCAGCAACAGGCTTTCCAGCATCGCCAGCCAGGAATACTGCACATCCAGGTTCTCCGGAAGAAAGCCGGTGAAAAGTGAGGGCAGGATGTGCTGCAGCCCCAGGCCCATAACAATTCCCAGCAGGGTGCCGGCCAGTCCCAGGATCATCACGACCATCAGGTAATGCACGGTGATAAAGTGGCTCGTGGCACCTACGGTCTTGGCGATGGCCATGGTGTAGGTCTTTTCTTTCAAAAAAGCCGACAGGGCGCTTTGGATGCCGATACCCGCCAGTAAAAGCGTAAAAATACCGATGAGATTGAGGAAAAACAACAGGTTGTCAAAAAAGCGCTGCATGCGCGAATTGGTACTTTGAAAGGTCTCAACCCGCTCCTGATCGGGGTCGGCCACTTTCATGAGTGCGGCGGTAATGGTGTCCAACCGGGAGGGGTCAGGAATTTTGAGTAACAGTCTGTGGCGCACACGGGCGGTTTTATCGACCAGCCCCAGGGCGTCCAGGTTTTCCGGGTGGATGAAAACCCGTGGTCCAAATGAAAAAAGGTGACCGGCCGGTCCGGTTCCAGGGTGACCACATCCGCAATGGTCAGGTCCGCGTTCCCTACCCGCAATACATCGCCCACCGACAGGGCCAATCTCTCCAGCAGACCAGACTCCACAATGACGGTCCCCGGCTGCAGGGCCTGCTCAAAACCATGGCCGGAAGCCAGCACCACCTGACCGTAGAAAGGATACCCGCGACCGGCCACTTTGAGCATGGCCAGCAACGAGCGTTCCTCCTCAACGGTGCGGACAATGGAGTAGAACTCGTACATACGCGCGGTGGCTATGCGGCCGTCGGCCGCAAACCTGGCGACAGCCGCCTTGAGCGCCGGGGTAAAGTCATAACGGGATTTGATGATGATGTCCCCAGCCTGCAGGCGGCGGGCGTCGTTCATCAGGGCCTCGTGCACGCTGGTGGAAAACCCGTTCAGGGCTATCAGGGTAATCATCGAAAGGATCACGCAAAGCACAAAGACGGCGGCCTGTTTCCGGGAACGGACGACCTGCCGCTTTATGAAGGCCAGGTGCAGCATCAGCCGGCTCCGTTCTTGATCCGGCCATCCACCAGGGTGACAATGCGGTCGGCCCGGGCGGCCACCTCCGGGCTGTGGGTCACCAGGACAAGCGTGGTCCGGCTCTCCTGCTTGGCTTGGAGCAACAGGTCGAGAATCGCCCGGCCATTTTCCGAATCGAGGTTGCCGGTGGGTTCATCAGCAAAAATGAGTTTGGGTTCGTTCACCAGAGCCCGGCAGATGGCCACCCGCTGCTTCTCGCCGCCGGATAGTTGATGCGAAAAATTATGGCTGCGGTGTCCCAGACCCACCCGCTCCATCAGCTGAGCGGCTTTTTCCCGGGCAGCCGTGTCCCCGCCGAGCTCGGCCAGGAACATGATGTTCTCTTGGGCGGTGAGGCCTGGTACCAAGTGGAAGCTCTGGAATACATAGCCGATATCCTGGTTGCGAAAGGCCGCCAGGGTATCCTCGGGCATATCCGTGATATCCTGGTTTTCAATGAATACCCGGCCGCCCGACGGCCGGTCCAGCCCGGAAAGCAAGGTCAGCAGGGTTGTCTTCCCGCTTCCGCTGCTGCCTTTGATGACGAGAAATTCCTCGGGTTCAACGCTGAGTGAAACCCCTTCCAGAACGTTGATGGCCCGATCCCCGATCGTGAATGTCTTGGTGAGCGCTTCTGCCCGGAGTATTGTCATGCTGTCAGCCTATTTAAAAATTCACGGTGTGATTTGGCAGGCAATCCAGCTGGATAGCCAGTCAATTGAATGTAACATAAGAGCAGGACGACCCTGGGTCAATAGGGCGGGGGGAGGAGACATATTAGGTTTAAGGTAGAAGGATGAGGGAACACTGGGAGTCAGGCATCCGGCATCAGGCGTCTGATGTCGGAAAAACCATGAAACCATTGGCTCTCACAGAGCCTGAAGAGGTTACGGAGAGAGCCGAATTCAGAAAACTGTGCATCGCGCGGAGGCGCAAAGACGCGGAGAAGTTCAAGAGCCGGATTTGGGTAAGCTTCGCTGACTATAACCTTTTACACCGATTTTTTAGGGTTTATGGTTTTATCGGCGATAGCCGGCATAAATATTGTTTTTCTCTGCGCCTTTGCGCCTCTGCGCGATGCATTGATTTGAGATTTTGAGCTCGCGCAGTGGGAAATAACCGTGTACGCCGTGTAAACCCGTATCGGTAAATGGTCTTTGGATTTTCCGGCCTAAGCTAGCCAATATTGGCCGCGTCTTTATTTGTCCGCGTGTGTCTGCCAGGCGTAGCTTTGTGCGCCCGTCCTTCGCAGTAGCCTGCTTCGGAGGATGGAAAGCCTAGTCTGTGGCTAATGTCTGTTTTTGGGGGTTCGCCTTTCACTTGAACCCTGGAACCCTCGAGACCTTGAATGCTGGTTTTAAAAACAATAATTCTCGATCAACTCGCCTATAATTTGCGCGCCTTCCGATGCGACCTCGGTGAATTGAAACCCTACATTGTAATATTCCGGGTTTTCATCCGGCTGGCACCAGCGGCTGGTAGCCGCGAAATCCAAATGCCAGCTCCCATTCATCTCAGCTGGCAGTAGCAGTTTCAATTGAAACAAAACGTCGGGTTCAATGGGCCTGCCGGTGGTCAACATGAAACCGTGGTTGGAAATATCTACCGCATGACCAATCGGCGCGCTTGTAGTTGTGTCCGTGACCTTCAAGTAGTAGATCAGGTTCTTTCTTTCCCCCACTCTCTTGTGCGACTGCCTGGTTTTCGGGCCCGGCTTAATGGCCCGCCGTTTTTTGACTTCCGCATGGAAGGTTTTTTCCAATTTGCGGGGATCCGTACTTTTATCTATGACATCCGCCGCCTTGATTCTATCCAGTGGAGCGGTGATATCATCCCCTTCCGGCCCCAACATGATGAGCAGGGTATCTTCTTGCATATCGATATCTATGATCAAACCAATCTTGAAACCGTGCTCTTTGTCTTCATACAGCACGTAATCCTTTTCACTCTCGTACAACAGAAGCTTGATTTGAGGATTTAGCGTTTCCAGGCTTCGCAAGGGCAATACCTTTTGCAGCCCCCGGCTGTTGTCCTCCCGGCTGGGTTTCAGTACCTTTACATAGGTTTGTTTCTTATCTTTACCGGAGGCTTTATAATGGATTTCAGCTATATGCCAGCCGTCATCCGGTTCTGCTTGGCCGGTTCGCATTACTTTCACCGGTGTCCCGATAACTTTGCCCTTTTCAAAGAAGAGTTCACTGGGATCTGTGCCCGCCAGGGGATAATCCCATGTTTTCAATAATGCACTCTGGGAATTTTTCATTTTGGAATGGCCTTTTTTTTTATTCGCATTCATTTCGCCGGTCCTTTCCTGCAAAGACGCACGCTGCAGACTTCAGCGATCGGGCACACCTGGCCGGCAGATCGATCCACAATATAGTATTTTAGGTGAGTCCGGGTACTTATAGTACAGTCTGGCACTGTCCCTTTCCGCGCAAGGACACTGGGATCATCCCCAATCCCGGTGTCTCAATGCAGTGGTCATACCCGATGACAGGTGAGACGAAAAAACTGTAACAAACTTGTGTGGACAGGTCAAACGGAGATTGAACCTTTTCTTGGTATGGTCCCTCCAGATTTATTGACTTCCAACCTCTGACCTCCAGCAACTGTCTTCGGGCACTTTCTTCAGCCTTGTTTTTAGAAATTTACACCCTACCTGTATTGCATCTATTAAAGGCCGATTTGAAGCAAAAACCACTCCCCTTATTACCTGGTCTGCAGATTACCATGCCAAGGACGTAACCTGCCGGCAGAATCATTACCCAGGACATGAAATATCTCACAATAACATCCGAAGGCGCCTTATTTAACGTGCGCGAGACCCAACCGACACTTTTGCCAGATATATTCTAAGCACAGCAATGCCCATTGGGAACCACTCAACATAAAAATAGTCCAAAACATTCAACTTTTCGATTATATGGCCAATAGCTATCTTGGTGGCGGATTTTCTGATCAATCCGTTTTTATGCCCAAATATGCTATAACACCGATAATCCGACCCATGATAATTCTAAAATATGCCTGGCATAGTGATGAAAAGTGTTTGATCTAATCGCCAATACTCAAAGCGCTTAAATGATCTTTTTGAGAGTCAAACGCTTGTTGTAAGATCTTATAATCTTTTAATTTTTTAACACAGGAAACTACCTATTGGCACAATCGGGTGCGTAAGTTCCGGCATTTTTTATTTAAGCACCATAAATAAAGAAAGGCTGACCATGAAAAAACTATCCGTGATTTGCATGATTCTATTTCTGGTGTGCAGGCCTGGTTTTGCGCACGCTAAGGACGTCGATATGTCGTTACTTATCATCCTGAGGGATAACGGGACCATCACGCAGCAACAATTTGAGACCCTGGCAGAAGCCGTGAGTAAAGAAGAAAATGGGCAGGAAGACACCGGCAAGGAAGTAAAAATCAAAACCAAAGGCGGCCTGGAAATATCGACTTATGACGGACAATTTTCGTTCCCGAGTTCAATAAGTAAGTGCAACACTTTCAGGTTTTAAGGCATTTGCGGTATGTTTTCGATATTATGCCTAAAACCTATAAACATCTGAGTCCAGAAGAGCGAGATATCCTCGCTGTA
>Ga0126334_10000184_pt1 | contig 20637 bp, 20 predicted proteins | sample InaspJWI49metaG_FD_94491 | JGI IMG/M metagenome (GOLD analysis project Ga0126334, IMG submission 94491) | Marine gutless worms symbiont microbial communities from Oahu, Hawaii - Inanidrilus sp. 2 OAHU.JWI-49 metaG | ecosystem: Host-associated > Annelida > Digestive system > Unclassified...
CACATCAATTGAAAAAGATCGAAAAATGGCTTAACAATCGCCCTAAAAAGTGTCTAAATTTTAAAACACCGGCCGAAGCCTTTAAAGCCGAGTGTTGCACTTAAACGTTGAATGCAGGTTTCATATTTCAAGAATCCCCAAGCATATTTCGCAAGCAGGAATATCACAAATTTTCACTTTTACTAGGGGTCAAGTGAGTTCTAATTAAGGTTAGGTAACATCAGCCTTGTTCTTGTCTACCATTCTCAATACACGTTTATTGGGAAGTAGTTTCGGTAAGAGAGCAAAAAAACGGTTTGTTGCCCCGTTTACATAAAGTGGTTCACCTTTCATAACCGCATCAAAACCCTGATTGGCAACTGTATCGGCATCCATCCACATGTACGAGGGCATTTTGCTAACCGATTCCCGCATTCCGTTAACATCATGAAATTCCGTATATGTGTAACCCGGGCATATTGCGGTAACATTGACACCGGTTCCTTCGGTTTCAAGAAAAAGTGTTTGCGATAGTTGATTAACAAATGATTTTGCCCCGCTGTATAATGAAAAACCTGCAGAACCGGGGAGAATTCCACTCAGCGACGATACATTGATAATTCTACCGTACCCTCTTTCTATCATTCCAGGCAGAAAAAGATGACAAAACCGAGCAACGGCGGTAATTAGTACCTGAATGAAGTTAGCCTGGTCTTTCCACTCAGATTTGTGAAAAAGACCGGGAAGACCATAACCGGCATTATTCACCAGCGCGTCTATTTGAATCCCTTCTGCTTGGATTGCATTGAATAGTTCTTGCGGTGCTTCGATATTGTGGAGATCAGCCGGGATTGGATAAACATCTACATTATATTTATCTTGTATGGCTTCTTGCAATTCCCGCAATCGATCTTCACGGCGCGCAGTCAGCACCAGATTGAAACCATTCTGCGCAAAGACCTCAGCAAAGGCTTTTCCGATACCAGCTGAAGCACCTGTTATAAATGCGGTCTTTTTCATCTTGGCCTCCTCCATTCAAGAGTTATTGCCACCAGTAGGAGATAGTTCAACCTTCAACAAATACCGCCTAATGAATTTTCAGGATAAATAAAAATACATATGGTGAAGAAATATATGGTTAAGGAAAACTGTTCCCTGCCAATTCATGTCGTTCTCAAGGACTCTAATATCCTGATGTTTTGCAATCCTCAACGACCTGCTGTATCTATTCTATAGTTTTGCCTCTCTATCAATTGCCTGTTGCACTTGCTTGTAAAAGGCTAAACGCTTCTTACCCTGATCACCACCCTGTTTATCAGTGGCCTTTGGCCAGTTGCTATTCGAGGCGATAACCAGTTTTCGTTTGGGATCAATGAAGATGCCCTGTCCAAAAATTCCGCGCGCTGAATAGGCGCCATCATTTAAAGTCCACCACTGATAGCCGTAGCCGTATTCAGGTTTATTTGTATCAGCATGCTTCATGGTTGCTTCCGTAACCCAACCGTCGGGCAATACCGACTTGCCATCTGCCAAACCTTCACCCAGCATAAATAGGCCAAAGCGAGCAAAGTCGCGGGTTGACGCCTGCATGCAGCAACCACTGATCTCATGGCCCGTGGTGCCTAATATCCAGCTCGCATCTTGTTCCATCCCAAAAGGTTGCCAGATTTTCTCCGCCAGATAGTCAGACAAGTTCTTCTTGGTCGCTGAACTGGCCAGTACTCCGATTAAATTGGTCTCGCCAGTTTTATAAACCCATTTTGTGCCGGGAGGCGCTTCCCGCGTTAAATTGCGCATATAACTCACTGTGGCATCGACACCTGGATCGGCTTTGTGCGCATTAAACAATGCGACGTCTGACTTGGGGTCACCGTAATCCTCATTCCATTTTACACCCGATGTCATTGTCAATAGCTGCTTAACCGTTACATTATCATAGACCGACCCCCTGAGGTCCGGAATATAGTCCGATACCTTATCACCGATATTTTTGATATATCCATCCTTAATTGCTGCACCGACCAATGTCGAAGTGATTGACTTTGCTACTGAGAAACTGGTCCAACGTCCATCTGGACCGAAGTCAAGACCGTATTTCTCAAGTCGAATTTTTCCGTCTTGCACGATCACCAATGCGGCTGTACGCTGGTCTTGCATATAGTCATCGACATCTGTACCAACATCAAGCGGTTTTCCTAGCGGCAAGTGATGGACTTTTTTACTGGTTGTGATGATTCGGGATTTTGCAAGAACAGGCATCCGGTCCATCGCTCTAAAAGCAGCATCGCGTTGCGAAATGGACCAAAAGAGGACATCCGTGTTGGTAGGAAGATTTAAAATCAGTCTGCGCATATCCTTGTCCGCCGCCGTCCAGAATATGCCGCCTGAAACCACTATCACGACCAGTATTCCAATGATCCATTTCCGCATGGCTACCCCCTTACATCCTAATTGGTTTTCGGTCCAAACCATCCTTACAAAAAGCAGGCACCTCTTCTATGGGCGCTTTGGGGCAATCGACTCTGGTTCCGTTCAGTAAGGATAAAACTGAAAAATGTGTCTGAGTTAGTACGCATCGCTCTCAAGTAGTACCATGGCAACAACCTATTTTAGACTGTATACACTGGCGTAAGATATTCCCGGACAATCGCTTGTTTAACCGAGTTCGCATAGTGATATTAAGCTTGTCTCTCAATCTCTTTCCAATTAATCGCTTGAAATAAATACCAAACCAATTTATACTGTAATTATTTAACATGATAGTAGTTTTAAACATTTGTATGTCATCTAACATACTATCAGTATGTTGGTCAAGGAAAATTTATGCCAAAATCAAGAAAAGAAGAATATGCGGAGCTTACCAGAAATGCGCTTTTGGAATCAGCCTTGGAATTGTTTACATCTAAGGGGTATTCCAAAACATCGATTGAAGACATTGTTAGAAGCGCACGGTTAACAAGGGGGGCGCTATACCATCATTTTAAAAGCAAGGAGGATCTTTTCACCGTTTTGTATGAAAAACAAATGACCCAAGTTAGAGACAATATTCTAGAAGCAATGAAAGATATTTCCGATCCAATAGAGAAAATTCTTGCAGGTCAAAAAGCCCAGCTGGATTACAGCATGGGTCGGCGTAAATCCATTAGGCTTGATGTTGTCATCGGAGTACTTGGTTATAAACGCTGGCGTGAGATAGATTCTGCTTACACTATAAAGGTGATTCGCGACTTTTTACAGGAGATGAAAGATTCCGGCTTTATAAATATTGGCTCTGTGGACTATGCCACCAACCTTTTGTATGCACTTCATGTCGAAGCAGCCCTTACCATTTCAAATACTGAAGATAAAGTAGCTGCTCGTGCGGAGCTCTCTGAAATGATAGAAAGAATGTTCTATGGCCTCAAATCATAAATTGATGGATTAAAAGCATTAGGAAAAACGCCGCCCTGCCTTTGGATATCTTGCCAATATCTGAAATGCCTGAGAATATAGATATGCTTTAGATTAATTACTGAAAGTGCAGTTTGCGGGTAATAGGAAAAAAAGCCGCAAGCAAGAAAGGCCCAGGGGAGCCCTGAGCCTTTCTAACCTACTGAAATTGTTGGTCGGGGCGGAGGGATTTGAATCCAGTATTTAGGGTATTATTACAACTGGTTTTCTGTGATAGATAGTGATGTAAGCTAATAGAATAACACGTTTTTTCTTGAGCCTCGCTTTCAGTTCGGATGTCACTTAGTTTCATTCTATCGATAGCAATATAATGAAATTTGGACACAATTCTGGTCACAATTTAATAAGCCATCTCCTTTCACATCGGAAATTATAACCAGATACCTACGAACTGCATTATAAACCCAAAGGCTATCAAACTAATTCCAATTCGAGCTTTAAGACCATGCTTCTCTGAATATTCAACAAGGGCTTGTGTGCGGAAACCCCCAATATTAGATAAATATTGTACACCCTCTTTTGTTTTCTTCCTTAAGGGAAAGATAATTGGATAGGACGCTAAAATGATACCTAAAATATCGAGTATTAACCCATATGAAACGCATACTTTTCTTTTAGTGTTTTGGTCGCAAGGTATAAGTAAAACGAGTGATGTTACTATGAGGATGGCAATACCTGATAAAGTCAATATCCTATTCTCTCTTCTTTGATTTGCGACAATTTCATCGTGACTATGGGTCATCTCGCCATCCTTTTAAAATAATTTCATCAGCTTAAAGTTTTATCATTGAATCTGGTCACTTTTTAACAACCCAACAATCCGCTATTTATATCTCATTGAATTCAACTTTGAAATTTTCGTTTAGACTAACTAGGCAATAGTTTCCAACCCCACCATAATCTGTGTCGAGATCGGAGTTTTTTGAAATGGCAGATGTGTTTAATAGATGTATACCTTTGTGGTAATTGTTCATATGTTGGTGCTCATGCCCAAATATATACAAAAACGGAGTAAACGGAAGTTTGAAGAGCCTATCATGTGAAATAAAGACTAAGTCGTCAACGTCGATATCATTTTTATCTAAGTAGTTGAAAACTTCCTTGAAAATTATCGACCTTCTATATTGATAATAAGTACCAAACTGAAATCCTGGTTTCCCTTTATTTTCCGCAAAAAATTCGAAAGAGCCCTCAAGGGATTTATTACCTCTATATAAATTGGCCTCACTGCCGCTATAACCAAGAAAACACCACCCATTAACTGTCTGGTGATTCAGGTGGATATGAATCGCCTGCTTATTAAAGGTTGTGCCATAAGGATAGCTATCCCAGTTTCCCTGAACATAGAAGATTTGTTTCTTAAAGCTTGAAAGGATATCCAATATTTTATTGGTCTCATCAAGGTCACCAATATCACCAGCGATTATTATCAGATCAAAATCTTCTTTTTGGTCTAACTTGTTTACAAGAAGCTCAATTTTTTCTACATCGCCGTGTATGTCAGATATTGATAGAATTTTCATAATTGACATCTATCTACCCATGAATTCTCACGTGATCGTATACAGTTGATACTCTAGATGCTTCTAAACTAATTCTCGAACGGTACCTTTATGTAGGAAAATTCCAGTATTACGTATTGGCAATATCCTATTTTACTTGACTTTACAATTAGTTATAGTATTTATTTAAGATCTATTAAGTTTTTGAGTGCCCACCTATTCAGATTCACTAAATATATAGCACTGATATGATTGTTATTTGGAGGCGTCTATGAAAGGCCAAGTGTTTACAATTGCAAAATTGCATTATGTAAATGGCGTTGTATATCATACCGCCAAGGTTGGTAGTACAGACCTTGCTACACTTGCTCTTCATTCAAGTGAAACTACTAAAAGTGGGAACGTAAAACACCCATTAACTAGAGTTAGGACACTTGTCCGATTTGCAGAAGGTCTATCTTTATTAAATCGACCTGATAGGGATAATGTTCACATCACTAATCTTGGGAAAAAGTATTTTGATTTAAGATCTAAAGAAAAGTGGTCCCTTTCAACGGAACAGAAAGAGCTACTTCGAGAGCACATCTTTTCTGACCCTGCCAGAACGCCTACTATCCATTCTATTGCGGCGATTTTTTCATTGGTCCAGCAGGGGTTTGAAGGTAGTGATTTAACTAAGCAGTATGCAATTGCTATTGAAAAAGAGGAGGCTTGGCGTTCTAAAGCAACCTATGAAGGCTTCACCGGATTTGGATTGAGCTATATCGAAGAGTTAGGGCTATCTGGAGATAGCGCAAAAAACCTATTGCCTTTAAAGGTTGATTCACTAAATCAAAGAAAATTAAGAAAAAGAATCCGCCTTGGACACGTGATGAACTAATTCTTGCTTTAGAGCTTTACTTCGAACTTGGTGGAGCAAAATCCTCGAAGGACGATCCAAAAGTTATAGCTCTAAGTGAAATCCTTAATTCGTTACCCATACATACCGATAAACCGGATATTGTTAAGTTTAGAAATCCGAATGGTGTATACATGAAGATTTGCAACTTTCTACGTTTTGATCCGGATTATAATGGGGTTGGTTTGTCACGAGGCAACAAACTAGAAAAAGAAGTATGGGATACTTATTATGACAATCCAAGCTTACTAAAAGAAGTGGCTTTAAGGATAAAATCAATCGGGAATAACGACCAACTTCAAAATAATATTAAATTCATAGAAATCGGAGAAACAGAGGAGGCTAGCGAGGGTAAAATTCTCTTAAAGTTACATAAGTATAGAGAGCGTAGCCAATCTATCGTAAGAAAGAAAAAGTCCTTGGAATTTCAATGCAAAGGGTTTCTTGAATGTGAAGTGTGTGGTTTTAATTTTGAGAAACACTATGGTGAATATGGCCAAGGGTTTATTGAGTGTCACCACAAAACACCGCTCCATAAATTGCCGCCCAATAGAAAGACACTACTAGATGACCTTTCGCTTATATGTTCAAATTGCCATCGAATAATACACCGAATCAAACCGATGCCATCAATCCAAGAGTTAAGGAAAATAGTAAGCAGTAAAGGTGTTCAATAGAGGCGTAAACAGATATTGTTCGGTTAAGAAATTAAAAACTTGAGAATAGAGGTAATCATGCCCCATCAATTAAAAAACAGATTTTCGATTATTGGAATAACAGGGCCGCTGGGGTCAGGCTGCAGCACTGCAGGCAAGTTTCTTTCTGGGATACCGGTCAATTCTCATGGAACAATGAAAGAACTGTTGAAAACACAGATAAATGAGCTGGGCGATTTAAACGTCAGAATTGGCAAAGAGTACAAAAAAATTAGTGGGCTTAAAAAGAATATAGAAGACCGATTATCTAAGAGGATAGGACCCTATAAGAAAAACTGGATAGATCCAAATAAGGACAATAGGGTTAAAATGCATGAGACTAAAATTAGCAGAACTCTATCGAAATTGAAAATTTATCTCAGGCAAAGAGAAGTTTATAGCAGTTTGAAAGATCTAATTGAGTCAAAGTTCCTAACAAAATCAAATCTCAACAAATTAGATTTTCAGCGATTCGGATTTAAGCCCTTTTGCTATATCTCATTCACAACAGTAATCATGAAGTTGGCAATTGAGGAATATTATAAAAAAAGTGGCAAGAAAGTTATAGACAATTATTTTGTAAATAAAATTGACTCTATAGGAAAGGATAAAAACTTAGAGAAAACCTACAAGGATATTAAGAGGTATATAAAGACCAAATTTTATTTAGATAACAAGGCTAAAGTAGCGTTTCAAACATCGAACGTATTCATGAAAAGCAGAATGTACCAGTTTGCCTTGCAGTTTAAGCTGCTAAGTAAAGACGAACGAGCAAAGGCGAATAATGTGATGTCAAAATCATATAAAACTTTTTATGCATTATTAGCGCGCATTGATGAAATTCTAAAATCTCTAAAAAAGTATACAGAGAGTAAAGGGGAAGCTTACTCAGTAGTTTTATCTGAGATTTTACAGGATTGGGGCGATAACATAAGAGCTACGGGAAACCCTTATCGATCCGAAGGCACCCCTGGAGAAGATAGTATCAACAACCTATTTGTTCTGTCAGAAGAAGTAAATATGTTAGTCAAAGCCATCCGTTTCAGAATTAGATACCTCAATAAAGATTTTATCTATACTGGGAGAATGCGTAAGGAACCAGATTGTTTATTTGTAGTCGAATGCTTTCGAAATCCATATGAGGTGGAATACTTTAGGTCAAGGTATTCAGAGTTTTATTTAATATCAATTTCAACTCTGAAAGATATCAGAAAGAAAAGAGTAGGAAAATTTTTTAGTGATAAAAGGGACGGGAGAGATGAAGGGAAAGGAAGTAAAATAGGGGAGTTGCATAAACTGGATGTAAGGTCATGCGTACTATTATCTGATATCGCGATTATAAACGATCATGAAGGGCAGGTCAGTTTTTTTAAGAAGATAATAAGATATTTTGCTTTAATTAGAAACCCTGGGTGTATTCCTCCAAACAACAATGAACTGTACATGCATATTGCTTATTCTCATAGCCTAAAGTCAACCTGTATTTCACGTAAAGTTGGTGCGGTGATACTCGGGCCGAATGGCTACATTCTCGGGGCTGGCTGGAATGATGCTGGAGATGGCCAAATAGGATGCGGAATGAGAACTAAAAGTGACATGTTGACAATCGACTGTATCCCATTGACCTCAAACACAGAAGATTTAGAAGAATTTAGGGGGCTACTAGAGACGGAAGGTTCGGAATATATATGTTATAAGGATATTATGTCAAAAATATATACCTCTAAGAAGGTAGAAAAATTTCAAGATGAATGCTCGATGAGCTGTCTTTCCAAGATTCGTTCTGAGCTGGGAATTAAAAGGCTTGAATATTGTCGGGCATTACATGCTGAAGAAAATGCGATCCTTCAAACCTCAAAACTTGGTGGAATGCCGATTAAGAGTGGAACTATTTATACTACAACATACCCCTGCGAGTTATGTGCTAAGAAGCTATATCAGATAGGGGTTCGAACGATCTATTACACAGAGCCGTATCCTGAAAGCATTTCTGAGCAAGTATTCTTAAATGACGGTACAAAGTATATTGAAAGGGTCGCTTTTGAAGGCGTAAAATCTCACAGCTACTATAAATTGTTCAAGCCGATTTATGATAAAAAAGAATTGTCAAAAATTAGCGCAGTTTGATATTTATAAAGGGTATTGGCTCTACGCCTCTATTTCAATAAGGAAATTCAAGTTATATCCCCTCTCGCTAGGCCAGTCTATTTTTGAAACAGCGACTTTAATCCTTCCTTGAAACCTCGTTGTAAGATTCTTTCCATTAATTATAGCTTGAGTAAGATTGTTAGGTAGTGATGTTCCAAGAGCCACCTTATGAAGCTTTTTCGCTGACGATAAAAGCTTTGAATGTGCTTCAACATATTGATGAACCTCGTGAACATCTAAAACAAGCTTGAGCTTTTTGGCGATATCCGCTTCCCCATTCACATAGTATGCAATTACATTAAGAGTTGAGCCATCCCCGATATCAACGTATGGTGAGCTTGCCTGTCCGATTTCGCCCTCATACAGACGATAATATTCTGTCCCAAGACCCTCCGAATCCAAAAAATCCTTTGCCAGATAAGGTGACCAGCCATCTGACAACTGAACAATCGGTGGTGCAGCCTCAAGATTTAGTGTGTCTCTCAGCTCTTTAATAGAAAGGTCAATTTGGGTCTTGTTGGTAAGTTCTTTTGACATTAATGAATCGATCCACCTTTTTAATACTTTTGTCTTCAGGCCGAAATTATAGAATGCTTTGAACTTAGTATATTTCAACAATAATGTATCTTTGATCAAATATCTGAGCCTAAAGAAAGCGATCTCATAATTCATAACAATTGAGAAAAAATAAATTAATGGAAGTAACAGTGTTGATAGAAGTATAGGGGTAGCGAAATCATAAAGTGTTTGCCGTTTAGCAATTTCATCGAAACTGGTAAACAGCTTATAGATAGAATACAAAACGAGAAAAATACCGTAACACCCGATAATTGCGGTAAACAACCTTTCCACAATTTTCAGCTTTAGGTCTCTTTTAGCAATATCCAGAATCATTACAGCTATGCAAATAATTGGAAACACAACTATTTCAATTGCAAGGTGAAAGGTGTAAAGTGAGACTAAGAATTGAACAACCATCACAATTTTTATATTGTCTTTTAGTGCGGTTTTAAAGTAACTCGGGTTTCTTGAGATATTGTCTAGTCTAAAAAACGTTGTTAGCTCTACAAGAAAGAACCAGACAAAAGTGTTTTTTGTTTGATGAGGTTCCCAGAATCCGAACATTTCAAGGTGATAAACAACCAAAGCTATATATAACGTCATTAAAATGAATGGCGAGAATAGAGCTCTTTTAAAAAACAGTTTAATAAATTTTATAATAAGTGATCTCGATTCCTCCCAAAAGATTGCCGTAACAAATATGACAGCTATCCAGATACCTACGGCGATTTCACGGGTATTAAAGATTTCCACAGATATGCTCTTTCAGGGTTTAATTTTAGATGGTTAGTTCATATACTTGATACGCTGAATTGTTTTGTGAATCAATTAATATTAATTAGCTTTTTCTTTTAGGGGTGAGATGAAAACCAAAGACTGGGCAAAAGGCAAGGCCGATGAAGTTGTGTTAACGGCTTTGCCTTTGGTTTATGGAGCAGAGGGGTTTTATCTGCTGGCATCATCCTTTAAATCAGAGGATTTATTTGATGGTAGCTTAAAAGTTCCGCCAGTTAACACTTGGCTAGAATTATATAGGAGTACGCGCCTTATATTGTCCAAGATGATGGATCAAATTTCATCAATAGAAAAATTTAGTTCTCCAGTCATTAGGTATCACAATGCCATTGAGCGGGTTTTGGGGTCGGTAAGAGATGATGATGAAAGAAGGCCTCAAAAACTTTCTAACGAACTGCCTCAAAATGTGTTTGAGTCTATCAAAGACGAATATCTGGAGGAGGTCTCAGTGTCTGCTACTGAGATGGTTGACGGTATTGTTAACCTTATCTCTGGTGAGCTAAACGTTGGAGCAGCCCCTGACGCTTTCAGTCTAGAACCAGAATTGATTTTTGGTTTTTTAGTCTTAGTGCCATGCTGGCTTTTTTACAGAGAGGTACCAGCATTGATACTAAGAAAGGCGAGGCAAGGTAATAAAGAACAAATTGAAAAATTATTGCGGCTCGACCCTACAGCGATATTTGATAAAAAGATCGCTGAAAATATTCATAAGCTCCGCTTTGAGGCTACCTCATTTCGGTATGAAAGCATAATTAAAGCACTTAGCAAGCCTCCTAAAGAAAAGATTACTCGTCAGAGGATCAAGATTGTTATTTCAGGGTATATTGCAAGTTTTTCTGAAAGACTGGGGCGACGGCTCACTGAACCTGAGATAAGAGGACTCTTTGACGCTGTATGCTATGATAATAGCTATGGAGAGCAACTTATTGACACTGACCTACCTGAAAGTCCTGAGGCTTTTAAACGGGCGATTGCAAGAGAAAAAAGGCTTTGGGATTTAGATTCCAGGGGTGACAAAAAATAGTTTATAGACTGTCACCTTTAATACCATCATATCACTGTATGTTCTCTCTCAATAATCAGTATGGGAGAGAACTATGTTCCGCAACAAAACATCACCAAATAAAGAAAACCAACGCTTTCCATTTTTTCTTTCCGTCTCAATTATTTTCCTTTGGATTTATTTCGATAGGAAAATGTGGGGCAGATGACTATCAGCCCCCCCGCAAAGGTGAAAAAGCCTGGCTGCGATTCAGCCGAGGTTCTTAGCTACAACCTTGATACCCTATACTTGGCCATAGATATTGAGTGGTTGACCCCGCATTTCTTCAAGAAATTAGAGGAGTGGAAAACTTACGCAACAAATACAAGAGAGAGTTATCCCACCAAACTCATCCCATACCCTAGTGGCCAGGCGTGGAAGTGTCTAGTCAGGCGGCACGGTAGTGCGGGCTATGAATGGTTGCTAGAAAGCAGTGAGTATTTTCTTAAAATAGGTAACTGGTCCAGTCCTATCTCTAAACCCAGTGTTATTGTCGAAATTAGATCGGAAACACTCTGGCGGTTAGGCCCTGATAATGCCATCAAGAGGGTTCTAAAGATCCTTAGAGGGCAGGGGGCCAAATTTACCTCGATCAAACCAAGCCGTGTCGATCTATGCCTAGACATATTATTGGACGAAAGCATATGGGTTAGCACTCTTATCGATTTTGCTGTTACTCGCGCACGGTACATTGCATGCCATTATGACAATCGAAAATTACAGGGGTTATCCATTGGGAAAGGAATAATCTCAGCTAGGCTCTATGATAAACCTTTGGAAATTAAGCAGCAGTCCAAGAAAACCTGGATGTACGATGTGTGGGGAATCAATGAGGTGCCCGAAGGCAAAAAGATTATACGAGTTGAATTTCAGCTGCGACGAGAGATCATAACGCAACTGGGGCTTGTGAAGATAGGGCACCTTTTAAGGTGTATTGATAATGCCTGGGCCTATTGTACCAAAGAGTGGCTCAAATTTCGCAATAGGCCTGGCGAGCATCACACTATGAGAAAGACCTTGCCCTGGTGGGAAGTAGTCCAGGGCGGCTATAACGGCGTCTCTGATCCCCATCCACTGATCCGGTACAAGGCGTACAGTGGAAAGATTGAGCAGTTGCAACGGCAAGCATACGGCCAGCTCGCGGCCTCCGAGGCCCTGGTGCGCGAATATTTCGAGATCGAAGATGCGATGCTCCCAAATTTGCAAATAGCCGCGGATATGTTTGTACGGCGTGCTGAAGTTGAAGGAATGGACGGATTTAACTTCGTGGAAAAAGTTTTATCTAAGCAGGCCAAATTCAATAAGACTGATTTAAAAATGCTAGAAGTTGTCGAGAAGCGCAAGCGTCATAGCTTTCCATCAAATTTATCAGATGACCAACTGAAGCGGGCCCTGACTAAACTACAACAACTAAATCTACCAAGTGTGGAGGCGAATGATGGACCAGTACCTTACAACCGATGAACTCAGCCAGCAGATAAAAATGTCCCCTGGTTCCATTAGGAACCTGGTTTGGAAAAAAGAGCTCAAACAGGGCGTGCATTATGTGAAGCCTACCGGGAGAAAACTTCTTTTTGTTTGGAGTAATATAGAGGATTGGCTGTTTTCCGGTAAAGCTCCGAGAAAACCGGAAAACAAAAGCCGTATCAACATTTAGTTTTCCGAGTATTTTCCGCGAGTTTTCGGAAACTGCTTTTAATGAGTTCTCCGAAAAATTGACATCACCGATTTTTCGATGGTAAACGATGGTTATCGATGGATAGCGAAATATTCCATCGCAAAGTGACATCCGAATCGAAAGGAGGTGATCGAAAAAGCGGAAAGGGGTATCGATGCAACATGCAGAGATAATAGATTATTCCCAATTTCGCGATCGAAAGAAGCGATCAGAATCGAACAAACGACGATCGAAACGACGTCAAAAGGGATCGATATACGCTCGCGGTGGAAAGCTTTGGGTCGATTTTCGATACCTAGGCGAAAGAGTAAGGAAAATCGAAAAGAAATCCGTAGGCAACTGAACTTTATCATGGCCGAGATCGAGGCCGGGGAGTTCAAGTTTTCGAAACGATTCCCGCAAAGCAAACGCAAACATTATTTTGCCGAGCTTGAAGGGGAATTGGTTACGATCCAGCCAGGAGACGTTTTTTTCGGTGAATACACCGAACGATGGTGGCAGGATATGTCACCGGGTATGAGCGATAGCCAAAAGCATGACTACCGGAGCGCATTAAACGCTCACCTTTTACCGCGTTTTGCTGACCGTCCGATGTCAGGCTTCTGGTCATTAGTAAAACTCAAAAAATTCATCCAAGAACTGATTAGCAAGGGACTCTCAGGCAAGCGCATTCGCAATATTTTAATCCCGCTGCGAATGATCGTGAAAGACGCTCAAAGCGAATATAACTGGTATCACCTTCACGATCCGTTTGTAGGTTTAAAGCTTCCCAAAGTGATTAAGTACCGGGTGAAGCCGTTCACGCTAAAGGAATGGGAAACCCTGCTTAAGTTCATCCCAAAATGGTATTACAACTATTTTCAGTTCGCCGTACAGACCGGCCTGCGGCCCTCTGAACAGGTGGCCTTGAAATGGAAAGCCATTGACGATCGGTTTATTCACATTGAGTGTAGCCGGGTCAGGGGCAAAGAAAAGGATGAGCTTAAAAACGAGCATAGCCGCCGGGAGATACATATCCGGCAGGGTATACGGGAAGTGATCGAGGCCCAGCGTAAACAGACCGCCCATATTGAAAGTGAGTATGTATTTTTGAATATGGAAGGTCAGCCGATCCACCAGGACCGTTTAGCGCGGCTGTGGCGCAAGGCTTTGAAAAAGAGTGGGCTGCCGCATCGGCGCATGTACGAGGTTCGACACACGTTTGCCTCCTGGGCGTTAGACGCTGGTGAGGCGCCTGGGTGGGTGGCCCGCACGCTAGGCCATGCCGATACTTCGATGGTGCACCGCACATACGCACGTTTCATTCCCAACCATACCAGGAGGGATGGACGCGCATTTGAGCGGCTCTATCTGGAGTCTACCAAAGAAAAAGGGGATCATTTTGGTCACAATTTTGGACACAATCGTGAAAAATGACCCCCAAAACACCTTCTATCCTACCGAAAGTATTAAATAAGTTGTTGGTCGGGGCGGAGGGATTTGAACCCCCGACATCCTGCTCCCAAAGCAGAACGTTCCCTTCGTAATATTCCGTAAATACTACAATTTGGCCAATTTTGATCTAAAACTTGTCAAGATTTTTGTCGAGATTTGCTGATAAAAGCTGGCTGGTTTTGGAGATAACTTTGGTTTTCTGCGCACCGAGTACATGAGCATATCGCTGGGTAGTTCTCACATCAGTATGGCCCAGCAGTTCCTGAACGCAGCGCAAATCACGTGACGCCAGAAGGGCGTATGTTGCGAAGGTATGTCTAAGGTCATGAAACCGGAAATCGTTGATTCCAGCACGTTTGAGCGTACTCAGAAAGGCTCGCCGTATATTGTTGTAAGGCTTGTGCAGGCTTGGGTTTTCGAACACATATCCACTCTTAGAGTGTTCCAGCTTTTTACGGAAAATATCGCACAAGAACGGCTCCATGGGGACAATTTTTGGATCTCGATATTTCTTGGTGCCGGTGGCGGCTATCATTAAGAAGCGCTGGTTAAAGTCAATCTGCTTTCGGTGGAGATGTAAAATTTCACCCAGCCGCATGCCTGTATGGATGGCTGTGACTATAATCCCATAAAGATGAGGTGATGCCTCGTTTGTTAATTCTGAGGCCGCCTTTAGTAGCCTGCTGATTTCATCCTTTGTTAGGTAGCGGGTTCGTTCAATCTCAGGGAACTTGTCGAAATGTAAAAACGGATTTTCTGTGATCCGGCGTTTCTTAATGGCTCTGTTGAATGCAGTGCGGGCAAGCTCCAACTCACGATTAACCGTTGCCTTTGAAACACCCTGTGACAGCCGCAGCTTTTGATATTTCAGGATCTCTTTATCAGTGATGGTTTTCCCGTGAAAAAAGGAAATGCGTTTGAACATGTAGTTGATGCGGTCGTAAGTCTCTGGTTTGTATGTCTGGAGGTATAGCTTGTGGCTGGCAAATACTTCCTTGGAATTGACTTTCCTGGGAACTGGCGAATAATTCCCTTTTAGAATGACCTTTGCTTTAATCTTTTCGACGGCGGCGTTCGCCTGCCGTTTAGACATTGTAGAGGCCGGTTCCAGCCAGCCCCTGTAGCGCTTACCTTTGAGCGTAAAGTCATAGTACCAAGTTTTTATTGAATGCTTTTTCGAAACTCCTATCCACATTCTAATCATCTAACACGCTGCCGGGTAGAGTCAATAAACTTATAATATTGGTATGTTAGATTCAGTGGGGCGGGATATTCTATGTTGAAAATAAAACAAGGCAGTATGATGTAAGATTTTAAGTGGAAAGGTTCTATATGTCACAAAGAGTGACACTTTTAGTGTATATTTGTGTCACATAATGACATTCTAATAAGAAGCAATATATACAAATAAAACGTGTACTTAAGCTAATTTTGGGTTGATAGGCTGTGCCAGTTTTATGTCATAAAAAACCGATTTTAGTCTATAGGGTCAAAAACTTGTCACTAAAAATCATACGGATCAAGTCCTTCCAGGTTACATCCTTGATATTGCGTTATTAACCAACGACTTCACAAACTGGGCATTTTGCCCAGTTTGTCAGTTTAAAAAAATCGTAGATTTTTCACCGGCAAAATCGACCTTCTTCATATAAGTATAAGTAGGAGGCTTAGCTGAAATGTGACTTCACAAACTGGACAAAATGTCCAGTTTGTCAAAAGTTGCTGATATTTCACCGGCAAAATCGATCTCCTGTGTATAAGACTTACCAAAGGGTAGCCGAAACTCTTTTCACAATCCAGAATATATCTCGGAGTCCATACGCTGGTTAGCAGCTTAAAATATGGACTCTGGTAGCCTGAACGGCCAATTACCAATGGTTAATCCAGTGGCTTACTCTGCTTCAACACTGGCGTTGTTTAGGATTAATTAATGTGAGGCAGAGGAAGGAGAGACAGCTATGAGTCAAAAAAAAGTATCAAAACACCATATGGTTTTAAGCATTGGTGGCTTCGCAAAAGTTCAATCGAATCTTAGTTATCATCTTGGTATTCCGGCAACCGCATATTTAGCGGTACTAATTAGTAAGCTGGATTACTGGACAGATCGGGGTAGACTGTGTCAAGGAGGGTTTTGGGTTACCAAAAGAGATATAAAAAAACATTTACCGATATCTGATACAACCCAAGGACGCCTTGCAAAGAAATTAGAGAAGCTGGGTTTGATAAAAACAGAAACAGCTCATATTGCTCCGAAAGTAAGTAGAAAATTTTTCTGGCTGGAAATGGATGTAATTGAAAAGCTGGCACGTACCCCACACCCTAAAATGCCAGTTAATGAAAAACAGGTAGTCCAACTTGCAGGGGGTGATAATAGCAGCTTGAACAGGGAGAAGGACCATAATGAGGTAGGGGAAGGTAGCAAATTGAAGGAGGAGGGGGTTCAAACTGACCGACATACTAAGATATTAAAAGAAGAACCATACAATAAGAGTATTCAAAAAGATAAAACCAAAGTATTACGGTTACAAGATAACCGGGGAACGCCACAACCGGCTGGCGCCGCTTGCGGTTCCCCTTCTGACGAATCCCGTTCTGCTGGAACCATGTCCAGAGCCATAGACAAGAGAGTCTTAAGTACATGTGAAGAATTAGGGAAAGGTCCAGCGAAAGATATTGACCTGCCGCCACTTACAGAGACATCCAGCGGTAATACTAACCACCCTTCCGAAGAACAAAGGACTGAAGAAGAAATCATTAAAGCATTTGAAAGGGCAGGGCTCTTAACATCACGCACAGCGGCCTGAGCCGGCGCATGACAGACTTTTGAGCGAGAGCTTATATGAGAGTATGCATGGGTTGCGAAACGGTGGTGTGCCGCAAATAAGAGGAAAGGATTTATAGGCAGGTAGTAGTATGAATGTAAAAATGAGCTTGCAAAACTCAGCTGGTGCTTTAAGTGGAGGGGGAGTGATAGGATTGTGTTGTTGCCTTAACCTCGATAAGGAGATTAAAAATGAGAATGGCATTGGCTGTAGTTTTGCTGGCTTTAACTGTAGGGTGTACGAGCGGCTTATCAACATATAAAGCAGCACCAGTAGTTATGAGCTTTAATTCTGTTGATGTGAAGCTTATACCGGTTGGAAACTCAGAGTATAAATATTACGATGGCTTCCTTATAGAGATTCGAAATAACACCAGCGTAGATGTTGAGATCAACTGGAACCGCACACTGTATCTTAATGACGGGCAAACAAGAGGGAACTTCATGTTTGAAGGCATTCTATACGCCGAAAGAAATCATCCGAAGGCAGCAGATGTTATTAACCCAGGTGTTGCCTTCAAAAAAAAAGTCTGGCCCACCGTGCTTGTTAGAGCAATTAAATTGTATCAAAGGTACGAGTGGGTGCATGGACATTTACACGCTGGTAAACATGGTGTCTCCCTGAGTCTGTGGATTGATGGCAAGGAAGTGCGTAAAGCAGTAGAGATAGAGGTTGTCGAAAACCCACCAGCATAGACCTTGGAACAATATAGCTAAATTAACGGGTCAAATATTACAGTTTTTCCATTTTTAGTTAGTTCGACCTCATAACCATTCTTCGTCTGATGTACAATAAATTCAAAAAGTCGGAGAGCACGCCTTATTACCTCTGCGTTAGTTGTTGATTCAGTCAACTCTTTGAGTTCATCTAATCTTCGGGCTGCCTCTTCAGAAAAATCGAATTGTAATCTCTTTACTTTTTTCATAGAAATCATCAAGAAAATGGAGCTTTCAAAAAGTTAAAAACATGTCTTTCAATGATCTTTAATAATTCCCAATTGCCGAAAAAGTAACCATATGCTGCGCCTATAGAAACTAATATGCAAATTGCAAAAATTGGGATTTTCAAATTTGAAAAGGCCTGTCTCCAGGAGTTGGTCTTTTCTTCTCGCTTAACGGTTACAAAGTTTATATTTTTTATATGGTCACAATTGATGTTATAAGTAACTTCCGTAATGTCAAAAGGTGATCCGGCAGGGCCACTTTTTCTAATTCTTTCTTTTTCCATTTCGAATTCCCTATAGCTCTAAAAGCTGAGTGAAGGTATTTTTGAAAATCAAGATGGTCGTCTCCATTCTTTCCTTCACTCTTAACGGTTTCCGAGAGCCAACAGGGAATTGAACTTTGTTTCAAAAGTGCAATCTTAGCATAAGTGGACAAGAGGCTTTTCTTATTAATGAAAAACCTTTTAAGCTCATCAATTTTATTGTTGAAGTATTCAAAGAAACCATTTCCTACAATTAGTAATACTACGAAAAGCTGGTTAGTAAGTCTCCGAAAATTCTCTTCAAATACTGCTAAGCGATATTTTATTTCGTGCCTAACCTCTGATCTCTCCTCTAAGAATGTGAGAGGGGAATGATCGAAAGCTACGGTAATAGAGTCTGGCCAAGGGTCACTACTATAGACACCAGCAGTTACATTAGGCTCTAACGCCATTGGAATTGTAGCTATCGAGTAAGCATTCGGAGATGGAAGATAAGCTGATTCAAATAGGTCGTTGAGCTCATTATAAGATTCATAGAGATCAGTGTAACTTTCCCAGAGTGGGTAATTGGAAGAATCATGTTGATAGAAACTGTTTTCTATAGGGTTTAAGAAGCCCCCCTTTTTCCAACAGTAATTATCCGAAAAAGCAGCATTATCGACTTTTAGGGGGCTAAGGTTATAATAAGTGTTTGTCTTGTAATATTCCGCATAAACTTCTCCAAAGTCAGTAAGTTTAGCCTCATATCGGTTGGCCTTGACGAACAGCTTTTCCCATTTATTGCCAAAAGATAGGCCTATAGCTTCAAAAAGGTAGTTAAGTGATTTAGAAATTATAATATTAGATATGTTCATGGTATGGCCTTTGTATCCTTCATCCCAAACATTGCACCTAAAAACTCATTTGTCAACATAAATGAGTTCAAGAGGCGATAAACCACGTAGAAATTATCATAAAAATACAAAATAATTGAGGTAAAAGGTGAAATTGTAATAAATAACAGCAAGGTAAGGTGGCATTGATTAGAGCGAGTAAGTTTTTCAACTCAAATTGATACGTTATCAGTCCCCAATGTTAACTTATAAGAGAAAGTTAACATTAGGGATTTGCAGTAAACCAGCGACTGGTAAGGTTTCACGCCGAAATGCTCAATTTTGCGGAAATTATGGTATTGTAAAATGCTAAGTATTGTGTAATATATGTATAAAACTTTGCTATACTTGGGAATGTTATATGACCACAAAAAAGCCGCTGAAGAACCCAAATCGACCTGAGCCTGGTAGTCAAATCAAGGTTGAGCCAATAAAGGATCTCAAGGATATCAGAACAATTAAAAAGCTCCTGGCCAGTAAGCCACGTGATTTGGCATTGTTCATCCTCGGCATCAATACAAATCTGAGGGCCAGTGATATGTTGCGGATTAAAGTTGGGCAACTGCGAGGGCTCAAGGCTGGGGAAGAGATTGAAATTAAGGAAAAGAAAACCGGCAAATCAAGGCGTATTACGCTCAACAAGGCCGTCGTGATTACCATTAAAAAGCTTTTAGAGGCTCAGGCATACGATGACAATGAGTTCCTATTTCGAAGCGCTAAGGGCGCAGTGCTGACGGTACCTTCAGTACACAGACTGGTAAAGAGCTGGTGTAATGATATTAAGCTAAAAGGAAACTATGGGAGCCACTCCCTGCGAAAAACATGGGGATACCACCAGCGTGTAACTTTTGGAGTGGGCTTGCCGGAGTTGATGGTTGCCTTTAATCACAGCACCCAGAGGCAAACGTTAGACTATCTCTGTGTGCAGCCTGATGAAATAAAATGTCTATATGAAAATGAACTGTAAAAAGAGTTTAAAATATTGTTGAGAATAATTACTATTTACTGCATCTCTTTGAGATTTCGACGTTTTTCTTGACTTAAAAGGTAATATCTAATAACCACTTTTCCTGAGTGACTTCTAAAATATTGATCAGATAAAGCCAAACTCTGGAGGACCAGAGGACGGAAAGCCACGGGTTCACCCCGTGTTCCTTTTGAGGTGGATAGCCGGGTTGCCTTGATATCCAAGGTAGTTCGGCTTTTTTAATGCAGGTGGTAGTTATCGAACTTTAGTTTTTCTAAAGCCTACTTTATTGGTTAAGAAACCAATGAAAGGAGTTCGGATGCTTAGTGACAGAGATACTCAGCATTTAAAGAGGGCTCTTTTTTCAAATAAAGTTGTCTTATTTTTAGGAGCCGGGTTCTCTTGTGGGGCAATATCAGACAGCGGTTCACCAGTACCAATTGGAAAGGAGCTGGAAAAAATACTACACCTGCATTCAACGTTTAAGTGCAACACTCGGCTTTAAAGGCTTCGGCCGGTGTTTTAAAATTTAGACACTTTTTAGGGCGATTGTTAAGCCATTTTTCGATCTTTTTCAATTGATGTGGA
>Ga0126334_10000185_pt1 | contig 20589 bp, 20 predicted proteins | sample InaspJWI49metaG_FD_94491 | JGI IMG/M metagenome (GOLD analysis project Ga0126334, IMG submission 94491) | Marine gutless worms symbiont microbial communities from Oahu, Hawaii - Inanidrilus sp. 2 OAHU.JWI-49 metaG | ecosystem: Host-associated > Annelida > Digestive system > Unclassified...
ACTGACTGCGTCCAGTTTGAATTCTTTCGAATATTTCTTTCTCGTTGTCATTAATCGTTACCTCAGTTAAGTTTCATTATCTCTTAACTGGGTGGTATCAATCTATTGGACCATGTCACAATTCTCCTAACAGCATTATGCTGCACATTAAAGAATTGACACAAAATTTCTAACACTCCTCTCTACAGCGAATACCCCGACTACTGCATCGATATCGAGCGCGAGCAGCAACGCCTGCGGGAGCACGATATCATCGTCTTCATGTTTCCTCTCTACTGGTATTCGACGCCGTCGATTCTGAAAGAATGGCAAGACCTGGTGCTCGAATACGGTTTTGCTTACGGGCAGAATGGCCGCGAACTGCAGGGTAAACGACTGCTGTGCGCACTTACCGCCGGAGGCACCGAGCACGCTTACCGTGCGAGCGGTTATAACCATTACTCGATACGCGAACTGCTGCGTCCGATCGAGCAGACGGCAACGCTTTGCGGTATGGTCTACCTGCCTCCCTATGCGCTGTTTGGAGCGCGCACGGCACTCGAGGATGGCAAGGTCGCCGAACACCTTGACCGCTGGCAACTGATACTGGACTGCCTGCGAAACGACCAGCTCGATCTCGGTCTTGCGGTGGGCGCCGACAAACTGAACGAATGTCTGGCGCAGACTACCGGCGGCGCCCGATGACCGGGTATTTCATCCAGGCCTTTATTTATCTGTGCGCTGCGGTTATCGCGGTGCCGCTGGCAAAACGGTTGGGTCTCGGTTCGGTATTGGGGTATCTGATCGCCGGCGTCATTATCGGCCCGGTGGTCGGCCTGGTTGGAGAAGAAACCCAGACCCTGCAGCATTTCGCCGAGTTCGGCGTCGTCATGATGCTTTTCCTGGTCGGATTGGAACTCGAACCGCGTTTGCTGTGGTCGATGCGCAACCGTCTGCTCGGCCTCGGTGGATTGCAGGTAGGCCTGACCACGGCGGCAATCATGACAGTCGGCCTGTATGTCGGTGTCGACTGGCGGATTGCCTTGACCGTCGGCATGATTTTGGCGCTGTCTTCGACCGCAATCGTGTTACAGACGCTGAATGAAAAAGGGTTGAGCAAAACCGAGGGTGGCCGTGGCGCGTTTTCGGTGCTGCTGTTCCAGGACATCATCGTTATCCCGATGCTGGCGTTAATTCCACTACTCGAATTACCAGCGCTGGCACAGGCGGCCGGTAGCGCCGCTCGGCAGACCGCAGAATCGCACGGCCATCTCAATCTGGTTGCGAGCCTTCCCAACTGGATATATGCCATCGTTGTTCTAGGCGCAATCGCCAGCGTCATTCTGGGCGGGATTTACCTAAGTCGGCCGTTATTTCGATTCGTCGCCCAGTCGGGATTGCGCGAGGTTTTCACCGCAGCGGCGTTGATGCTGGTGATTGGCATAGCGGCGTTGATGAGCCTGGTTGGGCTATCCCCGGCACTCGGTACGTTTCTCGCCGGTGTGGTGCTTGCCAACAGTGAATTCCGGCACGAACTGGAAACCAATATCGAACCATTCAAGGGGTTGTTGCTGGGGTTATTTTTCATTACCGTTGGCGCCGGCATCGATTTTCAGGTGCTGGCCCAGGACTGGGCGCTGGTCGCCGCCATCGTCGCCGCGGTTATCTTGATCAAGGCAGCAATCGTCTACTTGCTTGCGAGGACCTTTGGTATCGGCTCGAGCGATCGTTGGCTGGTCACGCTCGGGCTGGCTCAGGCGGGCGAATTCGGTTTCGTGTTGCTGAGCTTCAGCCTGCAAAACAATGTCATCCCCGCCGAGATAGCTCAACTGCTTGCCCTGATAGTCGCGCTATCGATGTTCCTGACGCCTGCCCTCTTTATCTTCTTCGACAAGGTGCTGGTTCCCCGTTTCGCCGCTAGCGAGCCACAGCGGCAAGCTGACGTGGTCGATGACACAGGTCGGGTACTGATTGCCGGTATCGGACGCTTTGGCCAGATCGTAAATCGATTGCTGGTTGCCAACGGTATTAAAACCGTGGTGCTCGACCACGACGCGAAACAGGTAGACAACCTGCGCCAGCTCGAAATCAAGAGCTACTTTGGCGACGCCACCCGCCCCGACCTACTGGAAACGGCCGGCATCGAGGACGCCGACCTGTTCGTGATAGCGATCGACGACCGTGAGCGCGCCGTCGAACTGGCGACCTACATCGAACAGCGCTATCCGCAGTTAACGGTGCTGGCTCGCGCCTTCGATCAAATTCATTACTACCAGCTAAAACAGGCAGGTGCGGAAATAATAATCAAGGAAACCTACCACGCCGCGCTCGATCTCGGCGGTGAAGCCTTGATCCGACTTGGTTTTCATCCGTTTCGCGCCGAACAACTCAAAACAGCGTTTATCGCCACCGAGGATGAAACCGTCGATGCGATGTATCAAAACTGGGTTTCATCGACCGACAGCGGCATGAGTCCGGGTTATCGCGAACTGTTCATGCAACAGGAAGCCGCGATCCGCGCCGCTATGGGGGCCGACCGCAGTGACCGTCACAGTAACAGCGAACGCGGTTGGAATCCGCCACCCAAGGGCTATGCCGAAGAATTTGCCGAAATCGACAGCGCGCAAGATTGAAACCGGTTAAATTGATTTCGATCAGTGTCAAGCAGCGGCGGTTTCTTACAGTAAGCTGATCGCGTCAAGTTACACGACAGGCATGGTCTCGCATATAAACCACGAAAATCTGCCGCCGGCGAACGATCCATCGTTCGGACCGCTGATCGCTTCGATGCACAGTTGCTCGGCCTTTGACCATCCGGTGCAATACATCAAGCTAATCGAAACGCATATTTCCTGGATCCTATTGACCGGCGAATTCGCTTATAAGATCAAAAAACCGGTAAATTTCGGATTCCTCGATTTTTCGACCCTGGACAAACGGCGCTTTTACTGCGCGGAGGAACTGCGCCTGAATCGCAGATTCGCTCCGCAAATCTATCTCGACGTGGTCGAGATTCGCGGCAGCGAGACGGCCCCTCAGATTAACGGCGCGGGTGAAGTAATCGAGTATGCCGTCAAAATGCGCGAGTTTTCTCAACAGTGCCTGCTCAGCCATTACGCGGCCAAGCGGAAACTGAGTCCTGAGATCACCGATGCGATAGCCGACAGGATTAGTCAATTCCACCAAAGCAACGCGCGCGCCACAGCGAGTAGTGACTTCGGCGGTGCGCTCGAGGCCGCTCACTGGAGCGATGAAAACCTGGTGCATATCGCCCAGGCGATTCCCGCGGCCTATCTACCGAATAGCTATTTTGAACTGAAACGCTGGTACCGCGAAAACGATTGCTTACTGGAGCAGATCGATAGACGCAAAGCTGCCGGCTTCGTGCGCGAGTGCCACGGTGATCTACACCTCGGCAACATGGCGATCATCGACGCCGTCGTCACCCTGTTCGACTGTATCGAGTTCAACCCTGAACTGCGCTGGATCGACACCGTCAGCGAGGTGGCATTCGTCGCCATGGATCTGCACGCGCGCGGCTATCCGGGTTACTGCTGGCGTTTCCTCAACCGTTACTTCGAATCCAGCGGCGACTATGCGGGCATTGCGCTGCTGCGCTACTACTTCGTTTACCGCGCGCTGGTGCGCGCCAAGGTAGAGGCGCTGCGGGTCGACCAGGAAGCCCGCGACGACGACAGCTATATTGCACGGATCGCGCCCGCGCTCGAATACATCGAACTGGCCGGACGCTGGGCCGCCAGCCACCGTGCCGGACTGATTCTCATGCATGGACTGTCGGGGTCGGGTAAGTCCACCGTAGCCGCACAACTGGTGGAAAAAATCGGCGCGATTCGAATCCGCTCCGACCTCGAGCGCAAGCGTTTGTATGATCTGACCGCGACCGACGCCAGCGGCTCGACGCTGGACCAGGGTATCTATACGCGGGAAGCCACCGCGGCCACCTATGCGCGACTGCTCGAGCTGGCCGCCGCTATTATCGCTGCCGATTTCACGGTTATCGTCGACGCCACACTGTTACAGGAGTCGCAACGCCGATCTCTGCTCGCACTGGAATCGGTCCCCCCGAACAAGCGTATGATCATTGACTGCCAGGCACCCACGGCGGAATTACGCAGGCGCATTGTCGCGCGTGAGAATGATGCTTCCGAAGCCACCTTGGAAGTGTTGCAACGCCAGCTACAGACGCGGCAGCCTATCAGTCGGCAGGAACGTGAGAGCGCGGTCGTGGTAAGCGTCGACAGTGCCGGGCTCGATAATGCAAAAATCGAAGATATCAGAGAAATGCTGGGCTAGCCCGCTCGGCCCACCGGTTTCCTGCTGTTGACACGGCGAAGTGCACTGTCATGAAATGAGTGGGCTAGTTGACGGTGAGCACATCGGCTTCGACCAGATCCAGCAATTTTTCCGCTGTATTGCCGATTAGCTTGCCGCTGATGCCGCAACGCGCCAGCGTACCGATAATCACGATACTCGGATCGATTTCATCGCAAATTCCCTTGAGCGTCGGGATCGTCGCTCCCTCGCGCAGGTGAATCCGCGAAGCCTCCACCGCGTAGAGTTCACTCAGTTGCTCAAGGCCCAATTGATGACCATGCCCCTTGACCGGCAGACGATCGGCATCGATATTACCCTTGTGGGCCGCGGCGATATGCAAATCCATGCCGACGATATTCGCAAAAGCCCTGGCATCGTGGATGATTACGCTGTTGAGGCGGGCGTGCTTGCTGTCGTTGGAAGCGAGATCGACACAGGCCAGCAGTTGGTTGGAGCGCCATTCCTGGGTCTGGTGGGTAAATAATATCGGGCTGGCGCAGTTTCGCATCATTTTGAAATCTGAAGTAGCGCTGTAAAACCGGCGCGATTTGCTGTGGTGATAACTCGATTTTATCACCAGGTCACAACCGGATTTCGTGATTGCATGTAAAACGGCGTCGGGCCAGCGGCTGTTCCAGACGACTTCCAGGTTAAAAGGCACGCCCGCGACCTCGCAGGGTTGCATTTGTTCGGCGAGCCAAGCTTGCGCATCGGCCAGCGTCTTACGTTTGAAGCTCTGGCGCGAAGCATAGGCATCGCCTTCGCGAATATCCCGATAGATACATAAAAAGGCATGAATTTCACAATCGGCCAACTTGGCGATCAGCAAGGCTTTTACCAGCGCAACCTGGTGGCTGGCGGTGGGATCGACAACCACGAATAAGCGGGTTTTATGCTGTATCATGCCAGACTCGCTTTGCTTACACCGGTCGATCGGTTATTTGACGTTCAGGCAACTGCATTCGGCCAACTGCGCGATCTTGTGCGAAACGCTGCCCAACACCAGGCTTTTCAACTTACCGAAGCCGCGACAACCGCAAACAATCAAATCGGCCCCGCGCTGTTGCGCGTAAGCGACAACCTCTTCCGCGGGATCGCCCAGCACCGCCCTGGCGTCGACCTCGGCCACACCGGCGTCGCTGGCCCCACTTTTGGCCTGCTCGACCAGAAAGTCGGCATAGTGAAACATCGCGGCCTGGGCATCGGCGTTCGCTTGCACTAATGAACTCATCATCGATGCCGGCGCGTGTTCCAGTTTTACCATCATGCGCGGCATGGGTTCGATCAAGTGTTCGGTTTCGCTCATTCTGCGCAACGTTTCGGGTAATTGCATATTGGAACTGTCGATAATATAGATAATACCCAGCGGGACCTCATTTTGCCGCGCTAGGCCAATGCCGATATCAAGTGCCCGCTGAGCGGGTACCGAGCCGTCAAATGCAACGACGATAGACTTGAACATCGCAATCGCTCCTCTCAAACTGCCGTTATTGCATCACAGCCGGGTGTGGTGATTCTTGATCCGAATCAACTTGCCCCGACTTGAGGCGGCACAAGCTTAGCTGTCGGTCTGACTGGTAAAACAACCTCTAATCCACTTATGCAGCTCCATCACGACCATCACCGATAGCGCCAGCACAAACAGGGAAAACCATTGTTCCAGCGTAACCGGGCTGGCGCCGAGCACGTCGCCCAGCCATGGAGTGTACATCGCGCCGATATGAACCAACTGCGCCACCAGGGTGCCGCCCAACAGCAATTTGTTGCGCAAGGGATTGTGGCGTAATACCGACAGGGTTTCCGAGCGACTGTTGAAAACGTGTACGTTTTCGAACAATACCATCAGCAACAAGGTACTGTTGCGGGCCTGCTCGACGCTGAAACCCTGATCGAGCAGGTGCTTGAACAGGCCAAAGGCGACTGTGCCGATCACCAGCGCCGAAATAATCACGCGTTCCAGCATAATGCGGTTGAAAATCGCTTCTTGCGGTGGTCGCGGCGGTCGCTCCAGTTCGCCGCCCTCACCCGGTTCGAAGGCGAGCGCAATATCCTGAATGCCGTTGGTTACCAGATTCAACCACAGCAATTGCACCGCCATTAGCGGTAACGGCAAGCCCGTGATCATCGCCATGACAAACAGCACCAGTTCCGCGGCACCGGTCGATATCAACAGGAAGATAACCTTGCGCACATTGGCGTAGGCGATGCGGCCTTCCTCGATGCCGTCGACTATGGAGTCGAAATTATCATCGGTAATGATGATTTCAGCCGTCTCGCGGGCGACATCGGTGCCGTTTTTACCCATCGCCACGCCGACTTGCGCACTGCGCAGCGCCGGCGCGTCGTTGGCGCCGTCGCCGCTGACCGCGACATAATGACCGTTGCGCTGCAGCGATTGCACTATATCGAGCTTTTGGGTCGGTTCGACGCGTGCAAACACCAAGGCGTCGCGGGTCATTCGATCCATTTCGGACTCGCTGGCGGCAGTTTTCAACTGCGGCCCGGTCACTACCTGGGACTCGTCCCGCAGCAATTCGAGCTCGCGACCGATGGCGCAGGCGGTTACCGGATGATCCCCGGTGACCATCGCCACGCGAATGCCCGCGGCGCGGCATTTGGCCACCGCCGGACGCGCCTCGGGACGCAGCGGATCGATCAGGCCGATCAGGCCGATCAGCGTCAAACCGATCAAGTGCTCGTGATTGAAGTCTTGCCGGGGCCCGACCTCGGCGGCGCCGCTAGCCAGCGCGATTACGCGATAGCCTTCGGCCGCGAGCCGATGCGCCCGCTGTTCGATCAGAGCCCGGTCGAGCGGCAATGGACCTTCCACCTGCAGCATCGTGTCGCACATATCGAGCAGCTTCTCGAAGGCTCCCTTGACGAAGACGCATGATCTGCCGTCAACCCGATTTAAGCTGGCGCTGTAAAGGCGCTCCGATTCGAACGGAATGCTGCCGATTCCAGGGAATCGGTCGATCAGCTCGGGGCGCTTGACACCGGCCTTGTGCGCCATGATGAGCAACGCCACATCGACCGCGTCGCCGTTATGCGTCCAGGCGCCATTCTGATGCCCGATATAACCTTCATTGGCAAGCACGGCGCAGCGGCAGGCCTGCTCGAGCAGCCCCTGCGCGTCGGTGTCGAACTCGCCCGCGGTGTTGACGATATCGCCGACCGGCTGATCGCTGTCGCCGGTAACCCGCCACTCCGGCTGCCCGGACAGCACCAGCCGTCGTGTGGTTAACTGGTTTGCGGTTAGCGTGCCGGTTTTGTCCGAGGCGATATAGGTGCAGGAACCCAGTGCTTCGACGGCGATCAGCCGACGCACGATCACGTCGCGCTTGGCCATGCGCCGCATACCGATCGCGAGCGCGACGGTCAGCGCGACGGGCAGGCCTTCCGGGATTACCGATACCGCGAGCGCAACCGACGACAGGAAGATTTCGGACCAGGGCATGCCGCGCAGCAGCAGAATCAGCGCCATCAACAGAGCCGCGCACCCGACGAAAACCGCCACGCGATGGGTGAAACGCTCCATACGCACCTGCAATGGCGCCTTGGCGCCGCTTTCCCCGGTCACCGATTCTGCGATACCGCCGAGCTCGGTTGCGAGCCCGGTGGCGACCACCACGCAGAGCGCGCGGCCGCGATTAACCAGGCTGCCGGCAAAGGCCATATTGATGCGATCGCCGAGTACTGTAGCAGTAACGAGCTGCGCATCCGCCTGTTTGATGACGGCAATCGATTCGCCGGATAGCAGCGACTCGTCGATTTCGAGATTATGGCTTTCGAGGATACGCATATCCGCCGGCACCCGTTCGCCGGATTCCAGCAACACGATATCCCCCGGCACGATATCTTCCGAGTTGATTTCGTAGGCTTCTCCAGCGCGCAGCACGCGCGCCCGGGTCGTCATCATTTTCTGTAACGCATCGGCCGAGCGCTGCGCCGAGTATTCCTGCACGGTGCCGATTACAGCATTCAACAACAGCACCGCGCTAATGAAAATAGCGTCTGAAAACTCTTTGATAACCAGCGACACCAATGCTGCCGCAACCAGCACATAGATCAACGGGCTCTTGAACTGGCTGACAAATATTCGCGACAAGCCGGGCGACGTTTGTCGCGGCAATGCATTGGGGCCGTATTGCGCCCGCCGCTGCGCCGCCGCCGAATTCGAAAGCCCCAGCTTCGAAACCGACAGGCGGTCGAGGATCTGGTCGCCGGCTATCGCATGCGGATGCTCGAGATCTGGCGCGGGTGATACTTGCGGATCTAGCTTGGTGTTCATAGGGGATTAAAAATTATGCGGATGCCGGGAAATTCGCAAGTTAAATCACAAATCGCACGGGGGGCTTGATATCGGTCAAAAGCAACGGGGTTCCTGATTGCGGTCAGTTTCAGATTAAACAGACAGTAGCTCCAGGATTACGGCTAACATCCGGACCGGTTACGCCGCCGTGACGGTCCGAGGTGGATTGAAATTAGCCCCGCAAACACCATATTGGGTTATAATTCACCGTCTTGGGGACGACTTGGCTTCGACGTGGGTCGCGAAACCTGAGGTGCATGCCGAGAATGTAGGGAATCTCGTAAACTCTCCTGCAAATTATAGTTGCCAACGACGACAACTACGCACTCGCCGCTTAATAACCGGTAGATTGCTGTCGGACTGGAGCCGTGTCTATGCGTCCAGGTTCTTTTGAACATATCCGGCATCGCTCTCATAGAATCGTGATGGATGCTAGTTCGGGGCTGAAGCACTAAACAAGTACCGAAATCGCTGTCTGTCTTCCCCGTCCGGCGGGTAGCAGCCAGTTAAATCAAATGTCGGAATAAGCATGTAGAGCCAATGGCAGAGGGCTTGCGGACGCGGGTTCGATTCCCGCCGTCTCCACCATGTCTACCCTGGCCGAATTCGCGGCCGGGGTTTCTTGTTTCCCTGCGGTTAGATATCACGAACGGCGCATCAAAGGCAGCAGCCGATCCCAAATACTTACCCCCGATTTTGATGCTGCCGTTCGGATTACGCGTTTTTAAGCTTCGTTTAAGCCGCCATCCGTAAGATCGTTTCCAGTTCGAAACTTAAGGAACCGGAAATGTTTTCAAACGATAGCCACCCGCCGACCGTTAAGGCCTGGGACCCCCTGGTCCGGGTGTTTCACTGGAGTCTCGTATTTTTCTTTTTGCTCGCCTTCGCCACCGAGGACGATTGGATGAACCTGCACGTCTGGGCAGGTTATGCCGTGACAATGCTAGTCGCGTTTCGCCTGCTCTGGGGTGTAATCGGCACGCGCACCGCGCGTTTCTCGACTTTCGTCAAATCCCCGCGAACTGCAATGCGCCACCTTGGTGCTATGTTGTCTGGCAAAGCACCGCATTACCTCGGGCATAACCCGGTGGCGGCGATGATGGTAGTCGCGCTGCTGGGGAGCATCAGCCTGGTTACCTTTAGCGGCGTGGTTTTGATCGCGACCGAAGGTCAGGGACCGCTCGCCGGTACATTTCTCGCCGGCATCAGCGCCGGGGCAATGGAAGAGCTGCACGATTTCTTCGCCAATTTCACGCTGTTGCTGGTGTTCGCGCACCTTGCCGGCGTCGTCGTCAGTAGCTTGCTCGAGGGTGAAAACCTGGTCAAGGCGATGATCACCGGACGCAAGAGGACACGTTCAGCGTGGGCGGACGTCAATCCGCAGGAGGATTTGGGCAATGAATCCTAAATTGATACTTCTGGTGGTTTTGCTTTCTGCGATGCTTGTTACGGGTCACACGTCGGCAGGCCGTGTCGATCATCTCGAGAGCTATCGAGCGCAAGGCGTCGCAAATACCGATGCGGACAGGGGCCGGCAGCTCTGGTACGCCACCGACGCCGAACGCAGTTGCACGAGCTGCCACGGTGAGATGCCCGCCGCTACCGGGCAACACGTCATAACCGGCAAAACAATCGAGCCGATGGCGCCGTCGGTAAACCCCGAGCGCTACCGCAGCGCGAAAAAAATCGAGAAATGGTTTTTGCGCAATTGCAAATGGACCTTTGGCCGCGAATGCAGCGCGCAGGAAAAGGCCGATATATTAACCTGGCTTGTGAGCCAGTAAATTCGACTGGAGTAACATGATGAATGCAAAACTTACCCTGGCCGCCGGCGCTATCCTACTGTCGACCATCCTGATCATCAGCTTTTACGGCCTCGGCCTAAGCCTGGCTTCCGGCGGGTACGAATCCGATGATCATGATCTGGATCACGAGTATCATGGGAAATACGGCGACAATTATCGCCAGGGCGCGATGACGATGAACACGGCCTACGTGGAAGAATGCGGCAGTTGCCACATGGCCTATCCCGCCATGTTGCTGCCGCAGCAAAGTTGGCGGACAATCATGGGCGGGCTCGAGGATCACTTCGGCGAAAATGCCGAACTCGACGAAGCCACCCGCGCCGAGTTCGAGGATTACCTGGTGCGCGAGAGTGGCCGAGTATCTTATAGAAAACTGTTCAGAAATCTGGGCAATGCAATACCGCTGCGGATAACCGAGCTGACTTACTTCGTGCACGAGCACGACGAGATCCCGGCACGGTTTGTTGCCGGCAGCGAGCAGCTTAAATCGCTGAGCCAGTGCAACGCCTGCCATCGCGACGCGGAACGAGGCCGATTCGATGAAGACGATGTGGTTATTCCCGGCTTTGGTCGCTGGGACGATTAGCTACCAGGCTATGGCGAGCGGGGAACTCGGTCAGGCGGAGATTCGTGAGCTTGTCCGTCAGGGCGAAATCCTGCCGCTCGAAACTATTCTTGCGCAATTTCCGTCGAAGGAATACGGTAAATTGCTCGATCTCGAAGTCGAGCGCGAACACGGCATTATCGTCTACGAATTCGAGTTTTTGCGTGCCGACGGTCGCATAGTCGCAATCGAAGTTGACGCGAAAAACGGAAGGATACTGGAACAGGAGATCGAGGATTGAAGCTGCTTCTCGCCGAGGACGATATCAAGCTGGCGGAGTACCTGCTGCTCAATCTCAAGGCATCGGGTTACGTGGTGGAATGGGCCGATAACGGTGTCGATGCCGAATTTCTCGCGCTCGAGGAAGAGTTCGACGGTGTTATTCTCGATCTGGGCCTGCCACGGAAACCGGGGCTTGAAGTGTTACGCAATTGGCGTATACAAAAACTCGAAGCGCCTGTGTTGATTTTGACCGCAAGGGATTCCTGGCAAGAACGCGTTGATGGTCTGCGTGCCGGTGCGGACGATTATCTTGGCAAACCGTTTAAGATCGAAGAGTTGCTCGCGCGCCTGGAAGCCATTCTGCGCCGGCGTTTCGGTCGTGCTGATAACAGCCTGAATCTCGATGATATCGAGCTCGATATCGGTGCCCGGATGGTTACGGTGGCATATGGAAAAAGCACCCGGTTCACGGCCATCGAGTTCAGATTACTGCGGTACTTGATGCTGAATCCGGGCAGAATCCTGTCGAAGACCGAATTGAGCGAACATGTATACGAGGAAGAACAAATCAAAGACAGCAATGTGATCGAGGTCTACATAAACCGGCTACGATCTATTCTCGGCAAGGAGCGGATTGCGACGCATCGGGGTCAGGGTTATCGCCTGTCGGTCTGACACGCGCCAGCTGGTGAAAATGTAATGTACAGTCTGCAAAAAAGGATTGCGCGAAACCTCAGTCTCAACCTGCTAGTGGTGATGTGCGGCCTGCTGATTGCGATGTACCTGTTCGCGCAACAGCTGTTACACGATTATATCCTGACACATTTGCAGCATGATGCCGAAAGTCTGGCGAGCGTCATTCACGAGGATCCGGCGCTAGGCTGGAATGTCGATCCCGGGCGAATGTCGACCATCTACAACCGGGTGAGGTCTGGTCACTACTACTATGTCGCGATCGATGGGCAAGTGATCATTTCCCGGTCGCTATTCGATGCTGATTTTCCCGGTATCGACGATAGCCGACCGCCCGACAGTGATTACCTTGTTGACGGTCCGGGCGACGAACGCTGGATGATCTGGCACCAACAGGTGACGAAGAACAATCAGGCAATCGGGATCTGGATTGCGGAAGATATCGCTCCCTTTCAAAACCAGCTGCTGCGATATGCGGCAGTCATCGTCGGGCTGGTCGTCATCGTCTCGGCAGTATTATTTTACCTGCAGCAGCGCACTTTGCGGCAGGCTTTCGAGGTATTTGATTGGTTGCGTACGAACTTGACGGCAATCAGGCAAAAGGAAACCGAAAGATCGGGCGTGTCGATGCCGCTCGAGATTGTCCCGTTAGTGACCGAGATCGAAAAGCTGGTCGAACATTTGGGACATCGGATCGTGCGTACCCGCAACGCAATGGGCAATCTTGCACACGAACTCAAGCGCCCGCTGCAACTACTGTCGATTCAGCAGGAGAGCGGACAGGGTACGCAGGATACCTTAGGCGACATCAGGAATATTCTGGAGCGTGAATTGAGACGTGCGAGAATCTCCGGCTCGTCGGGCGTTGGGGGCGTTCTCAACATCGAGCAAGAAACGGACTCCATGATCGATGTGCTACGAAAAATATACCCTGACATCAACCTCGAGCTTGAACTCGAAAGCCAGATTGAAACATTTAATATGGATCGTGACGACATGCTCGAGCTGATCGGTAACCTGCTCGACAATGCATGCAAGTTTGCACAATGTCGGGTACGTCTGACGATCCACCTGGTTGACGGCGGGCTCCAGCTTGTTTTCGAAGATGATGGGCCCGGCCTCGAACCTGAGCAACTGCGGCAGTTAAACCGTCGGGGTCGGCGACTAGACGAACAGGTTGCGGGGCATGGACTGGGATTAGGAATATGCCGTGATATTCTGGATTATTACCGTGGCCACCTTAAGTTTGCGAAATCCGAGCTGGGCGGATTATCCGTGGTCGTGCAAGTTCCGTTAACTTAGGCGGGAAGTCAAATATCGGTTAGATATGTAACGGGCCGCATCGTTACTAGTAGGGCAAAAGCCCCTCAAAAACGGATACCGAGATTTGTGATTTAAAGGACTGAGAACGGCCAGAATCCAACCCTCATTTTATGGTTGTAACAAGATTCTCTGCGAGAGTAAATAGGCATCCAGGGCAAATTAAAAGTGATCGGGTTATTAAGAAAACCAATCGAGACCTGGTTCGATCCTACTTTTCGAGCGGGTTAATTTCTCGTCATAGGATGGGCGTCGGATCGTTATGAGTTAAAAGCGGTCGGGCCAGTCGAAGTCGTCGGTTTCCGCCTCCTCCAACTCCCAACTGTAACGTTTTCGGGGCGGCTCGGGATCACGGTTTTTAAGCAGGAAGGCCAACACCAGTCCGATTAAGGCGCCGCTTAAATGCGACTCGAAGGAAACTTCATCGAGTGTCGGCAGGATACCCCAAACCATGCCGCCGTAAAGCAAAAACACCACCATCGAAAGGGCGATGGCGCGTCGATCCCAGCGCAGCGCACCGATCGTCAAAACGAAGAACAACATGCCGAATATAATGCCGCTGACACCGATGTGGTAAGCCTCGCGGGCAAACAGCCACACTGCCGCGCCGCCGCCCAGATAGAGGCTCGGCAGCAGCAGTTTAAGCGCGCGCGGGTAACCGTAGCACAGCATTGTGCCGATCACGACAAATGGTGCGGTATTGGCAAACAAATGCGTAAAAGAAGCATGAATGAAAGGTGCGAATAGAACACCCGCAAGCCCGCCGACGGAGCGCGGATATATGCCAAACCGGGTAAGCTCGAGATCGCCGGCGACCTCGATGAATTTCACCACCCAAAATAACAGTGCCAGCGACACCGTAATGCCAAATGCGGTTCGCAGGCGCCGTGCGTCGGCGGCAGTATCGGGTCGAGTTCGAGTCTGCATGAGCTAGCCTATATTGACGCCGGTCGCCGATCTCCGATTAAAGAGACCTCGAAAGACCGATATCAGTTAATAGTTTAGCGAATCACGATAAACAGCGAACCCCCATTTCGTTCAATCTGCAGTAGAATCGACGCTGTGCTAATCCGAAGCGCGAGCCGCAAAGCTTCGATGTCGCGAACCCGGCGCTTGTTAGCACCCACAATCACATCGCCTGGCCGCAATCCGCTGTAGGCGGCGGGTGAATTCGGATCCAAACCGACTACCAACACGCCCTCCCCATCCGGATTATTTTCGATGCGCAGCCCCGCCAACAAATCCGTTAAGTCCTCAGCCTGCGTCACGGGCGTACTGACGGCGCCAATTTTCAAGTTCCGCTCGAAAGTTTTGGCGTCGCGAAGAATGGTCAGGCGCACGCTGTCGCCAATCTTTTTGATCCCGATCCGACTGCGCAACTGTGCGGCCGATCGCGTTTGCCGGCCGTCGACCTCAAGGATGATATCACCCGGCTTGAGTTCCGCCACGGCGGCGGGAGTATTCTCGAACACCTTGGTCACGAGCACTCCGAATTGGCCTTTTTGCAAGGCGAAAGCTTCGCGCAACTCGGGTGTTATATCCTGAATACCGACACCAATCTGCCCGCGCCTGATTTCACCGAATTCGATGATTTGCGCCATGCTGGCTTGCGCCATGTTCGCGGGGATCGCAAAACCGATACCGATATTACCCCCGGCGGGCGAGATGATCGCGGTATTGATGCCCACCAGTTCACCCGCCAAATTTACCAACGCGCCACCGGAGTTACCCGGATTGATCGAGGCGTCGGTCTGGATGAAGTTTTCATAGCCTTCGATTCCGAGGCCGCTGCGACCCAGCGCACTGACGATACCGGTGGTAACGGTCTGCCCGAGTCCGAAAGGGTTGCCGATTGCGACCACGAAATCCCCGACTTCGAGCTTGTTCGAATCGGCAATTTTGACCTCGGTCAATTCATCCGCCTCGACCTTTAGTATGGCAATATCGAGTTGCGCATCGGTTCCCATTACCTCGGCTTTCAGGTTGCGGCCGTCGATTAGCGAAACATAGACGTCCTCGGCATTACGGATCACGTGGTAGTTAGTCATAACAATCCCATCTAGCGCGCCGACTATAACCCCTGATCCCGCGCTTTGCTGGCGTCTCTCCGGCGCCTGGCGTTCGGATTCATACTCTTCGGGAAGGTCGAAAAACCGCCTGAAAAACGGATCGTTCAGCAGCGGGTTGTATTGCTGCTCGCGTTTGGAAAACGTCGATATGTTGACCACGGCGGGATTAACCCGCTTCAGCATCGGCGCCAGCGTGGGAAACGCTCGCCCCTCGGGCGTGACATCAGGCAGGACCGCGTGGACTGGCGATAGGCTTAATGCGGCCAAAAAAAATATGGCTGCATGCTTGAAGCTAGTTTTCATACTTTGAAAACCCATACCCGTCAAACAGAAAAAAACAGGAAACCGGCCGCAACGCGGCCGGTTCGGGAAAGTTTCAAGTTGTAATCGAAATGCGCTTGACGTCTTGCTCGACCGTGGTTCGCCGCGGGATTTCGAGCATTAATACACCCTTGTCGAGTTTGGCTTTTATTTCGTCGCCATTGGCGTCTTCGGGCAACGCCAGGGTGCGTTGAAACGCCCCGTAACTGCGTTTCCTTGTCTTCGCTTTTTTCTTCTTTTTGGCCCTTGATGGTCAATACGTCACTAGCGACCTCCAGAGATAAATCGGCCTCGTTCAATCCCGGCACATCCAGATTGATTAGATAGCGGTTGGCATCAGCCGAAATATCGATTTGCGGGCGGTAAAAATCCGCCAACCCGGCGCCGCCCGTGGCCGGCGATTGTAGCGCCGGCATGCCCATTGATTTAAACGCATTTTCGAACCAACGGTCCATATCGCGATGCAGGCTAAACAAAGATCCGCTCTGGCTAAGCGGCTACTCCCCGGCGCGCTCCCGGCTCAACGATATCCGCTTTTCGGCGCTATCGCTTTCCTCGTGCTTGAACCAGTTCCAGGGTTTGAATTTTTCCAGATTCATATCGGTCTCCCAGTAAATTGATTACGGCGTTCATGAAGAACGGCCTTTTAGTACGCTCGATTAACTAGGGTTAGGGTGGTCGATTTCAAGCCGGTTTATTTGACCTGGATCAACTTCCGCGAAGTAATCGGCTACTGACGGCAACTAGCGGCGAAGGCGATCAATCGGTCGACTCGAGAATAAACAAAGCGAAATCGACGTTGCCGGTAAACGGCACGGGAACAAAGCTCGGTGCCTGTGATAACCTACGCGCTTTCGGCGTCGCTCATGCTACCTCTGATACCCGCAATTATTTTTATCTGCATGAATTATCTCATGGGCCGTATCGTAAAAGATTATTACGAGGGGAAATCGGCTACTATGATTATGGAAAAATTGATTCCGCTGTTAATGGCTAGAATCGGTAATGGTAAAGACCCGCTAACCGCGTCGGATCGGCAATAATGCATGTAAGCAGCACCAACGGCATCCCGGCCATTTCTGTGATCGTACCCGTGTACAAGGTCGCGGACTATGTCCACGAATGCCTTGACAGTATCGCGCGGCAGGATTTTGCCGAGGCGTATGAAGTGATCCTGATTAACGATTGCTCACCGGATAATAGCGGGGAGATCTGCCGAAACTGGATTAAGGCCCATGCTGCAAATTTTTGCTATTTCGAAAATGAGATCAATCTGGGCGTCAGCGTCACCCGTAACCTTGGACTGGAGGTCGCCGCGGGCAAATACTTCATGTTCGTAGATCCCGACGATGTGCTGCCGCCACGGGCATTTTCCGATTTATACCGGGCGGCCGAATCGTTTAACGTCGACATAGTCAAGGGTAATAACACGATCTTTACCACGGCTCGTGAAACCGGGGCGAGATATAACGTCGGCCATTCGAAACGGGTCGAAAACGATGCTGTATTGACCACCCTGTATCAACACGACAAGGTACGGGGCCACCCTTGGGGCAAGTTATTTCGGCGCGAACGTCTAGGCGCCTTCCGGTTTCCGGAGGGGGTACGCATGGCCCAGGATTTGTTTTACTGTAGCGAAGTATTCGCAAATGCCAGATCGTTATTGCTGCTCGATAAAAACGTCTATCGATATCGCAATCATGATAGTGGATCAACCGGTCGCAAATTTTCGTCGGGCTCTTATCTCGACTGGCTTGGCGCAGTCGAAGACACCGCGCAATTTGCCCGCAATCAGATTCATTTGCGAGCTCACAAGAACCTGATGCTGCGCACCATGACTCAGCTCGCGCGCGAATCCCGCAAACTACCGCCGGATCAAGCCCGGGAAGTATTAACGGTTCTCGAACAACGCTGCCAAAAGTGGAAAATCCAACTGCCCTGGCTAATCCTGAAAGATAAACAGGATCTGCGATCGCTTAGCCGATATATCAAGATGCGACTGGCGATACGGGAAATTCGCAGCGGCCTGAAATGCTCGTAACAGGTCAACAGTTTACCCTCGGTTCTCAGACCCGGGATTGATTGAGAAATACATGACTCCCAGTGTTGTTATATTTCGAAAGCGTTTGCTTTCCTATTCGGAAACCTTTATCGCCGATCAGGGACTGTTGCTTCCCGGCATGCAGGCTGTTTTTTGCGGCTTCGGTGAGAATCCATCGGGGCGGGCAATGATTGATAACGCTCCGCAAGTCCTACTTTCCGAGTTTAGCCCGGTGCCGGCCCTCGGCAAACTTGCCATACGCTTCGGCTTACCGGCTAACCGGCGCTGGCTTGCCGCAATCGAGCACTATCATCCCAAACTGATTCATGCGCATTTTTTTAACGACGGCATCGACGCACTGCAGCTGGGCGGGCAGCTCGAATTACCGGTCATCACCACGCTCCATGGCCATGACATCACTAAATACGAAAACGCGAAGCTTGCCGGTGGACGAACAAAAAGCTTTTTCGAGCAGGTCGATCGCGTAATCGCCGTATCAAAATTTATCGCCGAACAGGCACTCGCGCGCGGCTGCCCCGAAGAGAAATTGATACAACATTATATTGGTATCGATCTGGACAGATTTTCCCAGGAAAAAATCGAGACCGACGACCCTTCGCTGCTGTTTGTCGGTCGCCTGGTGGAAAAAAAGGGCTGTACCTATCTACTGCAGGCAATGGAGCAGTTGGAATCGCGCTTCCCCGATCTGCGGCTGACCATTATCGGGGAAGGCGAATTAAAACCCTCGCTGCAACAGGAGGTGAATTCGCGGCAATTAAACGTCGAGTTTGCCGGCACCGCCACTGCCGCCGAGATCCGGCAACAATTGGCGCGATCTTGGCTATTTGTCGCGCCCAGCATCACCGCCCGGAGCGGTGACGCGGAGGGGCTCGGCATGGTATTCCTCGAGGCCCAGGCGCTGCAAACCCCGGTGGTCAGTTTTCGTAGTGGAGGCCTGGTCGAAGCGGTCGATGAAGGGACGACCGCCTTGTTGTGCGAAGAAAAGGACGTGGCGGGGCTAACACAAAATATCGCGCAGCTGCTGGAAGATTCGAGCCTGCGTCGCAAAATGGGAATTGCTGGCAGAGAACGGGTAGAGAAGGACTTTGATGTGCGCCGGCAATGCGCCAAACTGGAATCGATTTACGCGGAGTGCAGCTGATGTTTGCCTCGGTAATCTTCACAACCTATAACCATCCGCGGTGGCTGGAAAAAACCTTGTGGGGCTTCTCGGCCCAGTCCTACCGCGATTTCGAAATCATCGTTGCCGATGACGGATCGGATGAGGAGACGCGTGCAGTCGTCGAACGGCTCAAGACTGAAATCGACATTCCGATTCAACACATCTGGCAGCCTGATGACGGTTTTCAGAAATGCCGTATCATGAATAAAGCCATAATCGCGAGCCGCGGCGAATATCTGATCTTTACCGACGGCGACTGCATCCCGCACCCTGCATTCGTCCAAAACCACGTCGCGCTTGCGGCGGAAAACACCCTGTTGTCGGGCGGTTATTTCAAGCTGCCACTCGACGTCTCGCGCGCGATTTCAAAACAGAACATCCTCAGCGGCGACTGCACCCGACCCGGCTGGTTATTGCGCCACGGCGTAGCCTTCACCCCGAAGATTGCAAAACTTTATTCTCATCCGTTGTTGGGCGCGATTCTGGATGCCCTGACGATTACGCGCGCCACCTGGAATGGACACAGTTCATCGACCTGGAAAAAACATTTTATCGAGACCAACGGTTTCGACGAGCGCATGCAATATGGCGGTCAGGATCGCGAATTTGGCGAACGCTTGATGAACTTGGGCCTCAAAACCCGGCAAGTACGCTATCGTTGCAGCTGCGTGCATCTCGATCATGGACGCGGATACGCGCGCCCGGAATCGATTGAAAAGAATCGTAGCATCCGCGAATACACGCGCCAACATCGCGTTACGCGCACCGACTACGGCATCGAGCCGAACCCGGGCAAAGCGTCAGAGGAAAACTAAGCGGTGTCCACGCCCGAGCTCGAGCAGGATCAAATAGACGAGTTGCAGGCGCTACTCGAAACCCAAAAACGCTTACTCGAATTGCAACTCGCACAGGTGGCCGCGGCCACAAAGCCGGTGGCGCTCGACCAGCAATCGGTGGGCCGGGTATCGCGCATCGACGCGATCCAGCAGCAGCAGATGGCGCTAGCCAACCAACAACAGTCAACCCGGATAGTAAAGCAAGTCGAACGCGCGCTGCAGCGCATCGCCAACGGGGAATTCGGTTTCTGCCAACATTGCGGGGAGCCCATAACATTTGCACGTTTACAGGTCCAACCCTTTGCCGATCTTTGCCTGAATTGTCAATCTGCCAGCGAAAAGTCCTAGCGTCACCTGCGCAGTGCGCTCGCATGACTCGCTCGCATGGATAAATGCGAATGCCTGCTATCGGTTAGGGCTAGCGCAAATCAATAAACCTTACTGCCGGAGTGCGCCATTTGCTGATCCCGATTTGCGGTAGGCTGCATCCAGCATTTTCGGGCTGGCATCGTGAGCGCGCATCAATTCCGCCGAGTATCCGCGTAACCGCGCAATAAAACGCCGCCAGCGACGATTGATTTTACCCTTTGCAAAGTAGTTATTATTGTCGAGCCAGTTGATCGCCGTATGATTTCCCAGCCCGTCGATAACCACCAAGCGCGCTTGGCCTGGCGATATTTTCTGAAATAGGATGTTGTAACGCCCCATGTCGGCGCTGAACACGATCAAATTGTCGAGCAGGTATTGTTTGACGTGGTCAAGCTTTTTGATACACCCCAGTTAAGCGGCATCCTTCATTTCCAGACATTGTTTTTCATAATCGTTCGGGCTGACATAACTCAGCGTCGAATGTAATCGATATGGGTTAT
>Ga0126334_10000188_pt1 | contig 20427 bp, 20 predicted proteins | sample InaspJWI49metaG_FD_94491 | JGI IMG/M metagenome (GOLD analysis project Ga0126334, IMG submission 94491) | Marine gutless worms symbiont microbial communities from Oahu, Hawaii - Inanidrilus sp. 2 OAHU.JWI-49 metaG | ecosystem: Host-associated > Annelida > Digestive system > Unclassified...
GTCAGGCGGTTCATACCGAAGAAGACCAACCTGGCCGATGTCTCTCCACATCAATTGAAAAAGATCGAAAAATGGCTTAACAATCGCCCTAAAAAGTGTCTAAATTTTAAAACACCGGCCGAAACCTTTAAAGCCGAGTGTTGCACTTAAACGTTGAATGCAGGACATGGCAAAGTTTGATAATTCAGAGTTTCAGATTTTCGGATGCTGGCCTAGAACTGGACTGGTGTTCCCACCCCCCGATTAGGTGAAGCTGAAAAGTTCATCTGGGATACAGCGATGGCGCAAACTTCGGTACGAAAACCCATGTTCAAAGTGATATTCAGCGGCCGCATGACGCTTGCGCTGATCATGGGGTTTGCTGCCGGGCTACCACTGTTGCTTACCATGAGCGTCCTGCAAGCCTGGATGACAGAAGAGGGGGTCGACTTGACTGTTATCGGCCTGGTTGCTCTGGTCCAGATTCCTTACACGTGGAAGTTCTTATGGGCGCCGTTTTTGGATCGCTATGCAATTTGGGGCCTGGGCCGGCGACGGGGCTGGCTGCTGCTCTCCCAGGCAGCACTCATTGCAGCCATTGCCGGGTTGGGTCTGTGTGACCCTGCTAGTAGATTTGCCCTGATGGTACTGGCTGCCCTACTGGTAGCTTTTTTCAGTGCCTCCCAGGATATTGTCATCGACGCTTACCGCCGGGAAACTTTGGCTGATGATGAGCTGGGGCTGGGCTCTTCACTCTATATCGGCGGCTATCGTATAGGTACGATGCTCTCATCAGGGGGCGGCCTGATCCTGGCAGACCACATGGCGTGGTCCAATGTCTATTTCCTGATGGCTGTTATCATGTTGCCCTTCCTGATCACCACCTTGCTGGCGCCTGAACCGGATATGCCCCTGGGTAAACCCCGCACCCTGCGAGAAGCGGTTATCGACCCGCTATCCGAATACTTTCGCCGCCATAACGCCCTTTTAGTCCTTGCTTTCATCCTCTGTTATAAAATCGGCGATTCCATGGCCAGCGCCATGACCACGCCTTTTTACCTGGACATCGGGTTTACGAAAACCCAGATCGGTGCGGTGGTAAAGATCTTCGGCACCGGAGCGGTTATCGGAGGCGCCCTGACAGGTGGTCTTCTCATGTTGCGCCTGGGCATCAATCGCAGTCTCTGGATTTTCGGTGTGCTGCAGGCGTTGTCCACCGCCTGTTTTGCGATTCTGGCCAAAATCGGACCGAATCTGAACGCGCTGGCCGGTGTAATCGCCTTCGAAAATATCAGCAGCGGCATGGGCACCGCCGCCTTTGTGGCGTACATGGCCAGTATCACCAATAAAAAGTTCACCGCCACTCAGTACGCCCTGCTCACCAGTTTGATGGCCTTTCCGCGGGTGCTGGCATCGGCCCCCACCGGTTATTTCGCCAAGCATCTGGGCTGGGTGGAATTCTTTATCTTTTGTGCCGTGATCGCTATTCCGGGATTGCTCATGTTGATCCGGATCGCCCCCTTCAACCGCAAATAACATCTGCTCTTAGGGTGTCGACAGGATTGTCACCTTGAACGACACAAACGCGCCTGATGAATCACAACCGTTTAATCCCACCTAAGCTGCCCAGCCTGAAAAACATGGTTGCCTTTTAGCGCCACTAATCTTATTGTTTCGGCGTGACGGAAGAATTTAGCAAGGGTCCGAGGATCCAAGGGGTCGGGGGTTCAATTGAAAGGTCAAAACCATAAAAATCTAAAAGGGCTCGCAAAGATTCTAAAGATATTGGCAATTAAACCTAAAATGGGCCTAATAGTAGATCCGGACGGTCACCATGAATTTTCCACTCGAACCCTCGACCCCTTGGACCCTCGGCCCCTTGGATCTTTGAACCCTTGGCCCCTTATTGGCAAAGACCGCTTTCGTCCAGTGTAGCTATACCATTGCAAAGGTAGTAAACCTTACAACCAAAGTTACGCCATGAGCGATATTGTCCAGAAGAAAATCCAGGCTCTGCATGCCAAAAAGCGTGAAATCCTTGGTCTGCCGCCTAAAAAGGCTTTGGATGCCATCCTTTCGGCCGAGCACCCCGCGGCCGTTGTGCACGCCCTTACAGAGCAGGATTTTCATTTGTTGATCCACGACATCGGTATCGATGATGCCAGCCCGCTGCTGGCTCTGGCAAAAGACCGGCAACTCGAATATATCGTGGACACAGAGATATGGGCGGCCGACCAGATCGATTTTATGGAGACCATCCGGTGGCTGGAAGTGCTCTACCGGGCGGATCCGGACAGAACGACCCGTTGGCTGATGACGGAGAAACTAGAATTTCTGGAATTGTTCCTGTTTCGCAATATCCAGGTCGTCATCCGGGAACACGACCAGGAAAGCGGCACCCTGCCGCCATCCTATTTTACCTACGACGATACCGTTTATATCAACATCCCGGATTACCCCCATCCGGATGGACCCGTGTCTGATGATGAGAGACTCCGCAAACAACTGGTCCGGGACCTGCTCAACCGTATGGCAGCCACGGATTATAGCCTGTACCGCAATATTGTTATCGAAGCGGTGCGGGTGATTCCGGCCGAAGTAACCGAAGAAGAATACCGCTTGCGCAATGTCCGCATGGCCGAAAAAGGCTTTCTTCCCTGGGATGAAACTATCGGAATCTACCAACCTATCACGGCCGACCAGCTGTTGAACCAGCGCCCCAAAAACACAGTCCCGGGGGAACGTCGGGACCGTTTGCCGGTGCCGGTCCTGGCGTCCTCCTTTCTGGATACCGACACCCTTTTCGGCCGGGCCCTGAAGACGGTCTCCGACCCTGAGCTGGTCTCTCAGCTGGAGGGAGAATTCGCCACGGTGTGCAACCAGGTGGTGGTCGCGGACAGGGAACCGATCCGGCAAAAGCTTCAGCTGGAACAGAAAGTCAAAAAAGCGTGCGCTACCATCAGCCTGGGGCTCGAGCACCTGCTGATAGGTAGAGAAGGGAATAGTGCCGCCCTGGCGGGCGCCCTGATCTGCCAATACCGATTGGCCGAAGTCTTCCGGGTTGGCTACGGCCTGGGCCTGAACCTCAAATGGCAGGCCCGCAAATGGCAGGCCGGATCCTGGGCCAACCAGGCCGGCTTGCCTTTGAATTTCTGGGGGGAAGCATGGCTGGGGGTCCTGGGAGGATTACTCCTCGATCATCCCCGCTTTTACGATAATTACACCAATGGGGTCCTTTACCGGGATTTTGAAACCCTGGCCGACGTAGAAAAGACCGGCGCGGTCCTGGCAGAGGTGATGGCCTTCGATGCCCTGCTATCAAACATGAACATCACCCTGCAACCGCTCGACACATACGGATACGTCGGCCATTATAACCTTGTCCTGACCCTGTGGGCCCGCCATGTTCTGGCAATTTCCGGAAACCTGGCCCCATTTGCCATCAGGCCGGTCCGCCAATTCTTCGAACACCTGTGGCAACAGCCTGAGACACCGTACCGGGTAACGGATCAAAAGAAGGAAGCGTTTCTGGCGTGGATAGCAGCGGCCGCCGGCCAACCGGAACACGAGGTTTCCGCGGCTTTGGGCCGGACTTTCGAGATGTTGTTCGGCACTTTGGAAGAAGAATATGCCAACGTAGCCCCCGAGAAGCTGGAACTAAAATATGTCCAGGGGTTTTTTCTGCTCGACCCGAAAACCGTTTAACCGGGCCCGCTCTTCCAAATTCTCGATGCGGCGTTGGTTTTCCGGATGGGAGCAAAATAATGCCCGAACTTGCCCGGGTCTCTTTCTTTGGGTATGTTGTTGAAGAAGTCGGTAGCCCCAGCCACATGCCCATAGTAGCAATTGACCGTATCCTGGGCATACTCATCCGCCCAGGTCTCCTGGTCCCGTGAAAAACTCATCTCGGTCAGATTCAGGGCCTGGCCAACAATGCGACTGACGCCGCTGTCCGCCCCGAACAAGGCGGTCGAGACGGTCATGAACACCATGGCCCGGCCAAACCCGCGCAGGTGGTCGCGATGGGCATAGTGCCCGATTTCATGCGCCAGGATAAAGGCCAGTTCGTTCTCACTGCCCACCTTCTCGAGCAGTCCGGTAAACACGATAATGTGACCACCCGGCATGGCCATGGCATTAATGGTCGTCGATTTGCGCACATGCACGGTGAAGGTGTACGGCAGTTTTACACACTGTGACTGGATGCGATCCGTCAATTCTTGCACGGCCCGGGTTTTCTCGTCCACATCGTCGCGCTCGGGTACCATACCGACGAAAAGTCCGGCCAACTGCATTTCGGTTTCGTGTGAAATTCTGGGGACGACAAGATCCACCAGAAATCCAAGCACGATGTAGGTGCCGACTATTATTCCAATGAGGCCGCCCAACAATACGGCGAGCTCTTTCAAGGGGTGGGTGGGCGTGACATTGACATTGGTATCGGGGTCTACCTGGCGGGGGGTGAATTTCATCTCTTTTTCGTAATGGCCGTGCCATAGGCAATGGCTTCCAGACAACCGACGCCTTTTTTATTGGCCTGCTTACCAACCGCAGCGGTTTCAATACGCAGGTTCACAATAACATCGGCATCTTGCGCCATCTCTTTCATTCGCAAAGTGGCTTCTCGTCGGGCCCGATCAACCAGGCTCTCGTAAGATTTTACCCGGCCGCCGAAAACATTGCGCAGACTGGCCAGGATTTTCTTGAAATAATCAATGGAAATGACGGCACTGCCATGCACCAGGCGCGCCGAGTCCACCTGGTCCGGAGGAATGTGGGCGGTTTTCAAGGTTACCGCCGGTAGGCTTAAAAACTCTTTTTCCCGCTTGATGATGGATTTGTAATGCCTTTTCTCCGCAAACGTTCCTACCCCATATCCCAAAGCCATGAGTATCAGAAATGTTATTAGGGTATCCATTGTTCGTCCTCAACTATCTTTGTCTCGGAAGAGAATTCCAAAATCGATTATAGGAAGTGGTTCGCAGGCTTTCAACTCTCGCCAATTTAGGGCGTGGTTTTCAAAGTGTCACACGGGCTCAAGGTCAAGGCGGGTTGGGCAGTTCAACCGGAGTAATATATGCGAATATTTCGAGGATTGAACTGTCCGACCCAACGCAGAGATTGAGTTCGTGGGACGCTTTGAGATCCGCGCCTACTCGACCCGCACCGCGGTGCCGTACGCATACAGCTCCGCCGCCCCCTGGGCCACCGAGGAAGTCGAAAACCGCACATTGATAATGGCATTGGCACCCAGTCCGCGGGCCTGTTCGATCATGCGTTCCGTGGCCTGCCGGCGCGATTCCTGGAGTAGCTGGGTGTAGCCTTTCAACTCGCCGCCGACGATATTTTTCAAACTCGCCATGATATCCCGACCAACATGTTTGGCCCGGATGGTGCTGCCGGAGACCAGGCCGAAATGCTCGACAATCGTTTTTCCCGGCACGACCTCAACATTGGTTAGAATCATTTTTCCTCCATCGACATTCATAATGGTGGTGGCCTGCGGCGATATATGCGCCCAATCAGTCGACGGACTGTCGGGACTGGAGACCGGCGGGCTTGCGGAGGTAGGCACCCCGACTGGCTCCAGGTGACAAACCGCCCCGGCTGCGGCAAACACCTTTTCAAATTTACGGCCGGTTGCCTCGTCGACCGACTTGCGGACAACCACGGACGCCCCGGTAAACAGTCGCTCAATCGCCTGGGCATCTGTCTTCATTACCATGCTTAACTGTCTTTTTACCGCGTCGATATCCTGCCCGGGCAGAACTTCACCTTTAAAGACCACATTGAAAGCAGACATGTTCTAGGCCTCTCTATTTTGTATTCGCCGATGACTGGGTGTGTTAATTGTGTTTAGAACCCATCTCAAAAAAGTCTTTTGGTCCAAACTCGGCGTTGGGCGCTTATATCAAGTCCTCTAAATACTCGCGTATTTACCACGCAAGGCACTGGCTTCGCTGGCGCCTCCGGGTTGATATTCGCGGCCGCCTTGGCTTTGAACCAAAATCCGTTTTTTGAGATAGGTTCTATAAGCTCTATTTAATCAGTGAATTAGAATAGTGTCAATAGTAAGACGGTGGCAAGAGGGACACCTCAGGTCTGATCGATCAAACGCTGCGGAGCCGTAAAAACGAACAGACCGATCCCTTTCGCTTTGGTCGCCAGGGTCATGTTCAGTGCCTCCGCCAGCTCTACGGCCAGTGCGGTCGGTCGTGAAACGGCAATTATGACGGGGATCCGCGCCCGGGCAGCTTTTTGCACCAGTTCGTAACTGACCCGCGAAGCCATTACCAGCAGTCCAGCCTCCGCAATGCGATCGTCCAAAAAAAGTTTCCCGATGGCCTTGTCAAGTGCATTGTGGCGCCCGACATCCTCTGCCGATGATATCAGGTTCAACTCGCGATTGAAAATGAGCGCCGTGTGCGCCCCGCGGGTGGTTTTTCGCAAAGGCTGGTGGTTGGCAATACTGTCCAGGCAGTTACTGGCCTGGCGGATATCGAAGCGGATGCCATCCTCCACCGGGCGAATTTTAGTCTGTAGGTCGCGGACCACTTCCTTGCCGCAAATCCCGCAGCTGGTTTGGCTGATAAATTCCCGGCGGTCCAGAATATCATCGATCATGGCGCGCCGCTCGGGCGTCAGCGTAACGGCAACCACATTGGTATCGTCTATATCGCAGCGCGCAATCGAGATAAGTTCATCCGGCCGGTCCACGACCCCCTCGGCCAGGCAAAACCCGGCCACGTGTTCTTTCTCTTCCCCCGGGGTTCGCATGATGACCGCATACGGATTGCCTTGCACCCTGATTGACAATGGCTCTTCACCGATTAGTGATAGAGAATCGGAGGTGAATGTTTCTTGGTTCCAAATGGTGATATCGCGATGTGAACTACGTTCCAAAACCGTTCGTCCTTTCTCTTTGCATTGCATCCTGAATCCGCCCAGCGCACAAATGTCCCCACCGTTATACCCAGGTATACTCAAATGCTGGTGCTTTTATTTATTCGTGCAGCAGGTTTTACTGCAACCGCCGGATGCCTGCCCGACTACCTGGTCAGGGGTTTTTCGGGCCGGCCAGAAAATTCGAACCAACAATACCGCCAAGACAAAGGCAAACCCGAACTTTACCCACTCGGGAAGCAATTCGGCAGCCTGGCCGGCAACAGCCATGGGCTGAATCTGGAATGTAACATAGAGAAAATCGACCAGCAACCCCATGGCGAATGAACAAAAGATGATGGCGGTCAGGTAGATGGCCACGGACCGTTTGCCCAGCATGGCGGACACCATGCTCAAGGTCGCGATGTTTGTGGCAGGACCGACCAGTAGGAATACAAGCGCCGCGCCGGGATTGAGTCCTTTTAAAATCAAGGCCGCGGCAATGGGCGTGGATGAGGTAGCGCACACGTACATGGGGATGCCGGCCACCAGCATGGCTGCCATAGCCAGCAGGGGATTGCCCAGATAGCTGCTGATCAAATTATCCGGCACCAGGGTCATAATGAGACCGGCCAGGAGCACGCCGAATACAAACCAGGGGCCGATGTCTCCCAGCAATTCACCGAAGGCATACCGCATACCGTCCGCCACTTTTCTGGTGAACGGCCGATCAGCACTCGGTGCGGAATTTGGCGTCGGGGCAAGCTCAGGCTGGCCGATAAAGGGGCTCGGCTCCGACGGGTCTGCAAATTCGCTGGTGTCATCGCGGAGACCTAACAGGTTTTCGGAAATACCGGCTACCACAGCTGTGAAAAAAGCCGCTATGGGTCTTACCACCGTCATCAAAGGGTCGATCAGGGCGTAGGTAATCGGGATGGAGTCCATCCCGGTTTCCGGTGTAGAAATGAGAAATGACAGGGTGGCACCACGGGAAGCCCCCTGTTTTTTCAATCCCGCCGCCGACGGGATAACCCCGCACGATCACAGGGGTATGGGAACGCCGACCAGGGCGGAGAGCACTACAGGGCGGGTACCCCGCCCACCAAAGTAACGGGCCACCTGTTCCGGCTTGAGAAAGACATAAATGATGCCCGCTATAAAAAAACCAAACAACATATAAGGTGACGATTCAAAAAACACATACCAGGCGGCCGCCAGGCTGTCCTTTATGAACCCAACGAAATTATCCATTATAAGCTTCCTTCGGATACCGACCGAATGTTGTCCTGACTGTGATCCTCTTCAAAAATGTGGGCGAGGCTTTGCCGTACGAGAGATTCAACATGATCGTCATCCAACCGATAATAAACGATTTTTCCCTCACGCCGATATTTGACAATGCGCAGATTCCGCAAAATACGCAACTGGTGGGAGACGGCCGATTCCGAAAGGCCGCAAACAGCGGAAAGATCACATACGCACAGTTCAACCGCGACCAGGGCCGTCACGATCTTCAGGCGGGTGGGATCGCCCAGTGCCTTGAACATCTCCGCAAGCCCCTGAATTTCTTCCGATTCGGGAATTACCTCACGGGCCTTTGCAACGTTTTCCCTGTTGATATGCCGAATTTGGCAAGGTTCCATCGGGTATCTCCTTCAACGTTATATCTCTAACATATGAGCAGGTGTTCATATGTCAAATCAATCGGCGACTGTCAACAGTTTTTTGATCGAAAATAGTTGTTCAGGAATTTAAAAGCCATCTGAAAAATATGCTTGACTTTGCTTGGAAATAGTTTAAAACTAACTATTTTTAAAAGCGAGAGATTAGAGCAGATTGAGTGGAAGGAGAAAATGCATGTACGCTATCGTAAAAACAGGCGGAAAACAATATAAAGTTCGCGAAGGCGACATCCTGCAGGTCGAAAAACTGGCCGGTGATGTCGGCAGTGAGATCACTTTTGACGATGTCCTTATGTATTCGGATGGCGAGAATGTCACCGTGGGACAGCCCAAAGTCGAAAACGTCTCGGTCAGCGGCCACATCGTCGCCCAGGGCAAGAGCAAGAAGATTATCGTTTTCAAGTACAAACGCCGCAAACGATATCGCCGCAAACAGGGCCATCGGCAACACTTCACGGCGGTCCAAATCGACAGCATCACGGCGTAAGCACTGAAATTAAAAATTTCCGCATAGGTTTAAAGGGGGTTATACCATGTCACATAAAAAAGCAGGCGGCAGCATCCGTAATGGTCGCGACAGCAATGCGCAGCGCCGCGGTGTAAAACGGTACGGTGGTGAAAAAGTCCGGGCCGGCAATATTCTCGTTCGGCAGCTGGGCACTCGAATTCATCCGGGAACCAACGTGGGAATGGGCAAGGACTACACCCTTTTCGCAACCGTGGACGGCGTTGTAGCCTATGAACGGATGGGACGTTCCCGTAAAAAAGTAAGCGTTTATGCCGAGTGAAATTTATAGATGAAGCGTTAATTACCGTCCAGTCCGGCAACGGCGGGAGCGGCTGCGTCAGTTTCCGGCGCGAAAAGTTTATCCCCCGGGGCGGGCCGGACGGTGGCGATGGCGGCAAAGGCGGCGACATTACCTTCATCACTTCCTCTGCCAGGCGCACCCTCCAGCAGTTCCGCAACAAAAAACACTTCAAAGCTAAAAACGGTACACCCGGCCAAGGTGCCAATCGAACCGGAAAATCAGGTGAATCCCTGGTTATCGAGATTCCTCCAGGCACTATCATTACCAATGCCGAAACCGGCGAGTTGATCAAGGATTTTACCGCAGATGGTGAGCACCTGGTTCTGGCCAGCGGCGGCCGCGGAGGACAGGGCAACGCCCGGTTCAAGTCCGCCACCAACCGGACACCCCGGTTTGCACAGCCGGGCGAGCCCGGCCAGGCCTTTGAACTCAAACTCGAATTAAAACTTCTGGCAGACGTGGGCCTCGTCGGGCTGCCCAATGCGGGCAAATCAACTTTGATTTCAGCCATATCCGCAGCCCGTCCAAAAATTGGCAGCTATCCGTTTACCACCCTGACCCCCAGCCTGGGCGTGGTGCATACCGATTGGGGGGAACCGTTTGTAGTGGCGGATATACCCGGCCTTATCGAAGGCGCCCACGTCGGCACCGGGCTGGGGATTCAGTTTTTACGCCATATTGAAAGAACCCGCGTGCTTGTGCACCTTATCGATGTCGGCGATATCGACCCGGCCGATCCTCTGGTGGCCTTCAATGTCATAAACCGGGAATTGACCCTTTACAACAAAGCGCTCGGCGAACGGCCCCAGATCGTGGTATTGAATAAAATTGACCTGCCCGACACGGCGGCGGCCGTCGAAGCATTCACCCATGCTTGCGACGACCGCGCAGTTTTGACCATTTCAGCCCGCGATGGGGACGGATTGGATAAACTCAAGTCAATGATCCTGCAGTATCTGGATACCGGCAAGACTTGAGCCCCGACTGTTAAAGCGGACAGAAGACATCATGGCAAATATTGGACTGTTCGGCGGTACCTTCGACCCGATCCACCTGGGACACCTCAAAACGGTGCTGGAGGTAAAGAATCGTTTCCATCTTGAAACGGTCTACCTGATACCCGCGTCCCGACCACCCCACAAAACCAACCGGGCTATTGCACCACCGGCCGATCGGAGTGCGATGCTGCATCTCGCGGTGCAGAACCTGGATGGCCTGGAGGTCTCGCAGACCGAAATCAACCGGGCCGGCCTTTCCTACAGTGTGGAAACTGTGGATGAATTTCGGCACAGTTTCGGTAAAGCCGCCAATCTTTTTTTTATAGTCGGGCTGGACGCGTTCGTTGAAATCCACACTTGGAAAACCTACCGGCGCCTTTTCGAAAAAGTCGCCTTCATCGTCATGACCCGCCCCGGTGCTGGTCGCAGCCAGACACCGTCCGCCCCTGAAACCTTGCAGGCCTTTCTTGACGCCCGGATATCCGATGGCTATGTTTTTGAATCGGCAACGGGCCAATTTCGGCATTCCAATTTGCAGCCGGTCAACCTATTTGCTGTGACCCCGGTCGATATCTCTTCCACTGGAATCAGGCAAAAAATTTCAAACCGAGAGCCTTACGAACATCTGATGCCGGAAGGTGTGGCCGCCTATATTAACCAAAAAGGACTGTATCGATGACAGAAAAACCGGACCCGTTGCTCGAGTTGATCATTGAGGCGATGCTACAGAGAAAAGTGATCGCACCGATATTGCTGGATGTTCAGGACCTGACATCGGTCGCTGACTATTTCATCATTTGCAGCGGTAGCTCCAGCCGCCAGGTGTCCGCAATCGCCCAGACAATCAAAAAGGAACTGAAGAAGCACAAAATCAAACCGATCAGCATCGACGGTCTCAAGGAGGGCCAATGGGTCTTAATGGATTTCGGCCATGTGGTTATCCATATCTTTTACGATCCGGTCAGAAATTTTTATGACCGGAGAGTCTGTGGGCCGACGCTGCCCGCCTGAAGACCCCCGGCCTGGAAAAATTTGAAGCCGCCGCCATGCAAGTCCAGGAGAAAAACGATGACACCTAACGGCCCCTGCATGCTGATGATTTTAGATGGATGGGGCATCAACCCGCAGTCGGCCGACAATGCCGTGGCCATAGCGGGGACCCCCTTTCTGGAAAAGATGATCGCCGCCTACCCGGTTACCCGTCTGCACACCTCCGGACAGGCCGTGGGTCTGCCCGACGGGATCATGGGCAATTCAGAAGTCGGACACCTCAATATTGGCGCGGGCCGCGTGGTCTATCAAAGCCTGCTGCGGATCGACCAGGCCATCGCCGACGGCAGTTTTGCCGAAAACCAGGCCATCACCACCGCGATGGACAAGGCGGCCGCAAATCAGGGTGCTTTGCACCTGATGGGCCTGGTATCCGACGGCGGTGTGCACAGTCATCTGGCGCACCTGACCGCCCTGCTCGATAAAGCCAAGGCCCGTGGTCTCGAAAAGGTCTATGTGCATGCGATCCTGGACGGCCGGGACACCCCGCCGGAGAGCGGATCCGGCTATGTCGCTGAACTTCAATCCCACCTTGACCAAACCGGTGCCGGCGCCATCGCGACCATCTGCGGCCGGTATTATGCCATGGACCGCGACAAGCGTTGGGACCGTATCCAAATGGCTTTCTACCTTTACACCCAGGGGGAAGGCACACCTGCAGAGGACCCGGTGGCAGCCATAAAGGCTGCTTATGACCGGGGGGAAACCGACGAGTTCGTCAAGCCCATCTTCCTGCAAGACGGTAAAGGCGGCCCCTTGGCGACCGTGGCGGACGGCGATGCCATCATCTTCTTCAATTTCCGGGCAGACCGGGCCCGCGAAATCACCCGGGCCTTCACGGACCCGGACTTTACCGAATTCGAACGCCCGGCCCTGCCGCGCTTGAGTGAATATGTCTGCATGACCCAGTATGACGAGTTGTTCACCCTGCCCATGGCCTATCCGCCGGTACATCATGAGAATATCCTGGGACAGGTCGTCAGCGAGAAGGGCCTGAACCAGCTGCGAATCGCCGAAACCGAGAAATATGCCCACGTCACATATTTCTTCAATGGCGGGGAAGAAGAACCGTTTGCCAATGAAGACCGCTGTTTGATCCCGTCACCCCGGGACATTCCCACCTACGATTACAAACCGGAGATGAGCGCTCCGGCGGTTACCGCCGAAGTTCTTGAACGCATCAATTCTGACCGTTATGACCTGATTGTTTTGAACTTTGCCAATATGGACATGGTGGGCCATACCGGCGTGCTCGACGCAGCGGTCAAGGCCTGCCGGACCGTGGACGCCTGTGCCGCCCAAATCGTCGACCGGATACTGGCCAAACAGGGGACGGTTCTCATCACCGCTGATCACGGCAACGCTGAAGAGATGGTGGATGCCGCTGGCAACCCGCATACCGCCCACACACTTAACCCGGTCCGGCTAATTCTTGCGGATGATAAACGCAAATCGTCACAGTTGAAAGAGGGCCGCCTGGCAGATATTGCGCCCACCATTCTGGATATCATGGGCATAGAACAGCCGGCCGAAATGACGGGGCAGTCGTTGATTGAAAAATAGGGTTCAAGGGGTCGAGGGTCCGAGGGTCCGAGTGAAGAGCAAATACAGCACGCATGCGTGCAAAGATCTTCAGGGGCCTGAACTGTTTTAACACTTAACATATAAAACCTAACACTGCGAAGTAAGGCTTTCACTTACTCGTAACACCAACATCTCTAAACCCTCTTCTTAGGTTGATTCGGAAGGATATACATGTACATCAAAGATTACGTTACCGGGAAAGAAGTACCCAACGTCGGCGCGGAAGAAAACCGCCAGGCCGTTGAAAAATATTTGGTGGAAGAAAAGGGGTATGCCAAGGAGGAGTTGGAAATTGACGCCCCCCTGGAATTCGACATCCGGGGTGACGTCTACGCAGCGACAGTCGACATCGCGATCCGAATTGGAGACCGGCGCCTCCTGGCAATTAAATGCGCGGCCGGCTCCATCGGCTCCCGTGAAAAGGAAATTCTCTCCGCCGCAAAGTTGCTTGAAGATTACCAGGTACCGATTTCAATCGTGTCGGACGGCCGCAACGCATTGGTACTGGACACGCTGACCGGCAAAAAAATCGGAGAGGGCCTCAACGCCATTCCTGCCAAAGTGGAAATATTGAACCGTTTCGATGAGACTGATTTTCAGCCGGTCCCAGCCAATCGACTAGAGCAAGTAAAATTGGTCTTTCGGTCCTATGATAGTATGAATGTCAACATTTCCCGATAGTATTCGCTCACAGGCGATATCTTAACTGCCCGCAAAAAGTAAAAGCCCCGTGGTTGATACCACTGGGCTTTGGTTTTTTATTCAGAGCCGAAGGAAACGGCTTTTACACATGGGTTTTGGTCCAAAAGACTTTTTTAAAGGCAGTTTCTACTGGCCTGCCACGTCTTGCCCACAATGCTTGCAGATCTTGGCGCGCTCTTTGATGATCTCCGCACAAAAAGGGCACTCCCGCGTATAGAAACGCTTGTGGATCTTGGCCACTGCGCTCTCAATTTCTTTATCCACCAGTTCGTTGCCGACTCTGAGGTTTCGCAGCGGTTCAATTGCTTCCAACTCACCGATGTCGCCAATCATTTCGGCCGCCTTGAGGCGCACCCGCGCAGGCTCCGTGGGATCCAAGATAATTTTCAGGATCGCAGGTCCGTCTTTACTGACAAAGCAATCTGCTAAAACGGAAAAGCCCCTTTTGATATTTTCCTTCAACATCTCCTGTTCAGCCAGCACCTGCTCGTCAATCTCCTGGCCCTTGCCGCCCTGGGGGCTGAACACCGGCATGACTTCAAATTTACCCGAACTGGGATAGCAGAAGCAACGATAGGAGGCTGTCTGGGCGAAATTCTCCGCGAGATCATCCCAGCCGCGCTTGTACAATTTGCAGTCATCGTTAAAACACAGGAAAAGGTAGGGTTCGCCCCACCCCAATCCATCACCGACATTGATCGGCGGCACTTCCCAGATGCTCATCTCTTCTTCGCAATGGGGGCAATGGGGCTTGGCCATTTCAAGTACTTTTTCCAGGACCTGCTCTTTGGTCTCGATTACCATCTAATTCCTCCATAGTAAATTACCGCTCGCACTCTCGTTTGCGGGCAGCTTAAACTCTTTTCTCAACGTTCATCAGCTTCAAAGATACGCTTCTAAGTTAAGGGTCGAATCGTAAATGTCAAATGGACTCGGCGACCGTATCGCCTGCAGGGATACCAAGGCTTTTTGACAAATACCCGGGGCGATGTTAAATTGAGCCGCCACTGACGCGCGACTTTCAATAGATCTAATTTTGATATGCAAATTCAACAGGTTAAACTATCAAAAATGGCCACCTTCTGCTACCTGGTGGTTGATGAGGCCAGCCGGACCTGTGCCCTGATTGATCCGGCCTTCGATACCGATCGGCTGATCGCCCTGACGGCCGATCAGGGTTTGACCGTTACGCATATCATCAACACCCACAATCATTCGGACCATACTGCCGGGAACGCCGCCGTAATCGCCGCAACCGGGGCCAAGCTCTATATCCATCACCGGGATGCAGCCGCCCTTGGAAAAATATTCAATCGCGGGTTTTCGAGGCTTATGGGCGGCAAAGGCTCTCCGCCCCCTGATGTTCTGCTGGAAGATAATGACGCGATCAAGATCGGGGCCGTCACCCTCAACGTCATCCATACACCGGGGCATACGCCCGGGGGGATATGCCTGCACACGGAGGGCCACCTGTTCACCGGAGACACGGTTTTTGTAGGATCAGCAGGCCGCACAGACCTGCCGGGCGGCAGTAAACGTCTGTTGGAGACCTCGATTGCAACCAGAATCTGCAGCCTGCCGGGAAGCACGATTATATGGCCCGGTCACGACTACGGTGCCACGCCGAGTTCAACCATTGCCCGGGAAATACAAACGAATCCGTTCATGCGATTCTGAATTGCAATTCCTTGCTATCATTTGAGGTCGTTTGGCAGAATTCAGTCATTCTGAGCGAATCGAAGAATCTCATACAGCCTAAGGCGGCGCTTTTGCGAAGCAGGATTCTTTGTCGCTAAAGCACCTCAGAATGACAACTTTAGTAAGAAGGCATGTAATTGATCGGGGTTATTTTTTCGAGGATTCCAGCGTCTTGATAAACTCCAGGTCCTTGCGGCTGCGGGCGGCCATCCGGGTTTCCACCTCTTCCCGGTCTACCCCCATCATGATGCGGTAGGCGTCATACTTGGTTTTGCAAAAATAGATATCAAATGGTGCGCCCTGGTCAACACTGCGGAAAATTCGCAGCCCGGGCACCTCGTTGGCCTGGATAAAATCCACCTCAGTGTTAATCAGCAGCGGCTCTACATCGTGCTTGTTCTGCCAGGGGATACAAGCCCCCTCCATGCCCAGATCCGCATCCATGATGGCCCGCAGCTTTTCGGTAACGCCGCCCACGGCCAGCATGATGTCGCCGGTCAGTGAACCGGTAATAGCGAACTTCTGGTTTACGGGCTGCTTGATGTAGTCCGATATCAGGCCGATGTCCATCGCCACGGAGGCACTGTCACCCTCCACGCCGCCATGCGCTTGGATGTACTCCACATGCATCTCATAGCCCACGTAGGGAGCCTTGATTTTTTTAAACACTTTCTTGATCGAGGCGCGCACATTCTGAGCGGCGGCCTTGGCGATATCACCCATCTTACCCGGAGCAATCACTGTGTCTGCGCCACCGGCATTGATCTGGCAGTGAATGGGCAGGGGTTGACCGAACATCTGGCCGCTTGACCGTGACTGGATTACGGCCAGACCCACCACATAACCCACCGAATCGCTCATGGCGCTGATATATTTTTTAAGGTCCTTTTTATGCTTGACCACCTCGCGGGACATGGCGCCTTCCAGGCTTAGGTGTTCCTCCAGGGCCCGGCGGACATGCTTGGGACCAACCAGATCGGCATTGTCCAGGATCGCCGCAAATTCGGCCGCTTTGATCACCCCGTTGATCGGTCGGAGGATCGTGCTGAGTTTACCGTCGGAAGCCCGGCAACGCAGTTCCTTGATGATCTCCATTACGGCTGCTCGGGAAAATTCCCGCTCGGCCAGGTGATAGTCCTCCGGAAGCGGTTGACCGAAGATCTGCTCACTGCGCGCCCGCACACCCGTATGGCCTTCTTTCGCTATGATCCGGCCCCATACCGATTCGAATTCACGACCGACATTATCGATCTCCTGTTTTACGTACTGGGCCACCTGGCGGATATTTTCCGGTGTCTGGGATACCGCGCTCTCCATCTGGATCACTTCACCTTTGTCCTCGATCCGGCTTAAAAAAGCGCCGTCACCCTCTTCCTGCAGGTAGGCCAGGGTATCGTGGTTGCAGCAGGCGATAAAAATGTTGTCGGCTTTCAGGTGATCTTCGGAACGATCGGCCGAACCGCTGCCCGAATTGCGACCGCCTTCCAGGATGTAGTGCCGATTCTGCATAATTTCGAGCAAGTCGGCCATGTAACCGGCCTTTATCAGCGTTTTCAGCTCGTCCAGGTAGATGATCGGAGCCGTGGCATGCGCTCCCAGAAAGGCCCGCTTGTGGCAAGGGGTGTGCAAGGTACCGGATTGGTAAGGGTCATGCCGGAAGCCGCCTTTGAGATTACGGGCAGTGGGTTCCGATATCCGGGCCATCAACGCCGTATCCTTGCGCGGATCGAAAAGGACTTCCGGAACCATGTCCACGATTTTTTTCACCGTGTTTTTCTTCCCGGTCTGTGCTTCCCGCTGGATTTTTTCCTGGGCGCGATGGTTGTTTTCCTGCATGAACATAAAGATCGCCCCGATCCCGGCCAGGCTCGTCCCGATGAACGCCGGCGGAAAAAAGAAACCGGTCGCCGCTGTGAGTCCGGCAATCCACAGCAAAACTTTTTTCATTTTACGCACGGACTGGATCTGTTCTTCCAGGCTAAACTCTTCGATCGCATCGGCGGCAGTGACGATATCACTGTTCAGGGCCTCGATGCGGTTATCGATTTTATCGGGACTTTCATAGGCAAGGCGGATATGGTTCCGATCCTTGCCGGGGTAGGCCACGATGGACTCGGTCGGTCTCAAGTAATCACCCATCGACTTTTCGAGCACTTCCTTGAACATGTCCGCCAGCAGGGATTTGCCGGTGCCCGGCCGGCCCACCATCAGGATGTGACCCCGGTTCTGGGCGATCTTGCGGATGGCCGCTTTGGCCCGGTCCTGGAAAACCACTTTCTCGATTGGATCTTCCGGAATGCTGATCTGGGAGGTATCGTTGAAAAAATCCAGCTGCCGCGCCAGGGTCTCCGGGTAATCCATCAGCTCCCGGATCCAGGCATGGTCATTGGCGTTGAAGTGGCTATCAGACATCTTTGTATCCCCGTATGGTATCCAGCAGGTAGAACTTGCCGGCTTCGGAGATAGCTGCTCTTTTGGAGAGTTCGGAGTAGAGATGCGGCATGTTGTCTTTAATGGTTCCAGCAACCTGAAATCCTGCATGATCGAAATGTGGGTGCAGAGCTTTCCATCCCCACTGGCCAATGGTAAAAAGTGAAAAGAAATGCTCATTTTGCGGTCATTGATAAAACTCAGCATGGCCTCTTTTTCGCCTTCGCCCGGTTGATGACCTTTGAAGATTTCACGGCAGACCCGCGGTAGTTCATTTCGCGAATAATCGATATCAAGCTGCTGGTTAAACATTAATTTCAGCGGCAGGGCCCGGTCGTTGACACAATCGCGCAGGGATTCTTGCAACTGGGGATTGGTCTGGATGGTATGTTCAAAAAGCTGGAGGTAATGTACCAGGTTGTAATCTTCCACCCAGAATTCCACCTGGCCTTCCGCGGTCAAGACAGCGCTGCGCGTGGTGCCGTCAAGCAGGAAACGGATCAGCCGGAAAGATTGGTCGCGGTCATAGTTGACAAAATCGGCGCCGCGCAGTTCAAAGAGCCCCGGTTCGGTATAGACTTTTTCCAGGCGCACCTTGACTTCTTTGCGGATGTGCTTGGCAAGATAGTCAAGCTTGTCGTTGATGCTGCCTTCCATGGTGAGGTAGGAGCGGTTGCCGTCCACATCTTCGCAGATGCCGACGATGTCGGCTACGGTAGCCACATCCAAGCGGGAGATCTCATGGAAAAAATCATCATAGGGCCGCAGATGTTCGTGCACCGACTCGAAATGGGCTTCGAGCGCGGGTGTGTCCAGGCGTGGTCCCGGGTCGACAAAGGTTGAAAATATGACCTGCGGCGGTGGGTTCGTTTCCGGGGAAGGGCGCTTCTTTTTACCCGGCAGCAATCGTTTGAATAGACCAAACGGCCCGGTTGCAGAAGGCTGCTGGAAATGGACTTCACACCCTACCAGGATCTTTTCAACTTCGATGGGACCGGGATTGAGTAAATAGCGCCCCAACTGGGAAATGCGGTACGCCTTGACCGGACCATAATCTTTGCCCGGCACCAGGCGGCTGGCATCCAGTTTTACATAACGGCCGCCGGATATGATCCAGATCGGTTCCCGTGTATGCTTACCCGCTGTCCGTTCTTTGGTCATGACATCTTCCTTAGTGGGTGTCTGTCCTCAAATGGTAGGTTTTGGTTCAGAGCAAGGCTGGAGCAATTTTGAAGCCACAGGCATAGTCAGTTATTCTGGGGATAGCGCTATAGCTTCACTACGTGCTCAAAAGAGCGAAAACACCGCTCCGGACCAAAAGATGCCGTTTGCGGATGGGCACCAATTGGGTAAGGCCTACCCACATACTTCCCGTGCAGCCTCCACACCCAGATTAATATCCGCGCGATTATATGTCAACGGATGTAGTGTGTCAAGCCGTTCAGACACCACAATATATTGTGGGTTGCCTTTGCCAAACACCCCTAATTTCTTCTCCCGTTCTTAAGCAAATCAGGGCCCGATACGTTTTATAATTCGTCTCTTGGCCCGTGATTCTCCAGGGCCCCCTGCGGCGCAAAGGCGATCGGAAATCGCGACGGCGCGGTGGTAGAAGCTTGAAATTTATCCATGATTCTTATATGGCTGAATCCATGGGAAAAGATGCCGACCATACCCACGATGATTACATCAAGGCGCTGATGAATATCAGTCAGGCGATTACCAGTGACCTTTACCTGGAAGACTTGCTGAAACTGATTGTCATGGTAACGGCCAACGTCACCGGTGTGGCCATCTGTTCCTTATGGTTGATCAATGAGGAGGAAAACCCACCCAAGATCCACCTCAAGGCGACCCAGGCCATCGACCCGGAATATATCAAGGACCGCTCCCTGGGATTGAGCGAAGGGGTGGTCGGTCACATTGTCAGCACCAAACGCCCCCTGATCATCGCAGACGTGCTCAAGAGCGGCGGTTTCAAGGAAAAGGAGATGGCCAAACGGCTGAATCTGGTTTCCATGGTCGGTGTGCCGCTGCAGCTCAAAGACAAAAAGGTGATCGGGGCCCTGAACTGTTTTACCAAACACCAGCATAACTTCACCGAAACCGAGGTCAACCTGCTCAGCGCTGTCGCCGGCCAGGCGGCCGTGGCGATCCTGAACACCGAACTGATGGTCAAAACCAAGGTTATCCAGGAAGAGCTGGAGACCCGCAAACAGGTGGAGCGCGCTAAGGAGATCCTCATGATGCGGCGCAAGATGACCGGAAAGGAGGCCCACCGCTGGATCCAGAAGGAAAGCATGGATTCCCGCAAGCATGTTCGCCAGGTAGCGGAAGCAATCCTCCTTTCCGAGGAGTTGAAGATTTAAAAACTATCTCACCTTCCAAAGCTCACCAGTTCCCTGCACCCAAATCCGGTATTCTCCTGAACACATCATCAGCAGCATTGTAGCCGTCCGTTCAATATGCCTTTTTGCCCGTCGGTTATTGAGACCCGAGTTCAATAAGTAAGTGCAACACTTTCAGGTTTTAAGGCATTTGCGGTATGTTTTCGATATTATGCCTAAAACCTATAAACATCTGAGTCCAGAAGAGCGAGATATCCTCGCTGTA
>Ga0126334_10000189_pt1 | contig 20377 bp, 19 predicted proteins | sample InaspJWI49metaG_FD_94491 | JGI IMG/M metagenome (GOLD analysis project Ga0126334, IMG submission 94491) | Marine gutless worms symbiont microbial communities from Oahu, Hawaii - Inanidrilus sp. 2 OAHU.JWI-49 metaG | ecosystem: Host-associated > Annelida > Digestive system > Unclassified...
ATTGGAATCTGACCCTATCGCAGTTGGCCATCTTCTTTGAAGGCCGGCTTGATGCTGCACTCGATCTGTGATCTGATGGATCGAGTGTTTTTACGTTGACACAAAATTCTGAACAGTCTCACTACAAATAAATCTTCATCCTCGATAAACAATCCGCGTAGCTCGGCATTCATCGATGCCGCCATTTGCACCGCGAGGCCGACGGCGCTTTTCGAATAACTGCCAACATTAGCCGCAAGCATGATGCTACGCTGCTGATTCTTGGGGTCTTTTGTCATTCCCTGCCCCCGGCCGTGACCGGCGAGTCGCCTGCTTTCGCATTCAGCGCAAATTTCTTCTGCATGTCTTGTAGTTTGAGGATGCGCTGCTGCACTCGATAGTCGAAACTTTTAACCGGGTATTGCCCGCCGTCGCCCGGACTACCCGGAGGCATCCCTGACAATAGCTGCATAACCTCGGCTACCTGCCGTACCGGATAAATATGGAACTTGCCCCGGCTCACGGCCGTGCGTACATTCTCATGCAGCATCAAATGTACCTGGTTGGTGGCGGGAATGATTACCCCTTGCTCGCCGGACAATCCGCGATTTGCGCAAACCTCGAAAAAGCCCTCGATCTTTTCGTTTACGCCTCCGATTGCCTGTATTTCCCCGAGCTGATTGATCGATCCGGTCACCGCCAGCGACTGACTAAGCGGGATCTCGCCGAGCGCGGAGAGCAGCACGCACAATTCAGCGGCCGATGCGCTATCCTCATCCACCATGCCGTAGGATTGTTCAAAAGCGAGGGTTGCCGCAAGCGGCAGGGGTTGATTTGCGGCATAGTGGTTGGCCAGAAAAGACGATAGGATCATCACTCCTTTAGAATGGATCTCACCCCCGAGTTTAGCCTCGCGCTCGATGTCCACTACACCGCTGTTTCCGAGCCTTGCGGTAGCGGTTATGCGTGACGCCTGACCGAAACGAAATCCCCCGGTCTGTAAAACCGAAAGTGCATTGACCTGCGCTACTAGGCTGCCGTCGGTATCGATCATTTTAATGCCACGCAGAACTTGCTCCTGCATCAGTTCGCGGTAGCGGTCCTGCCGATAATCCTGCCGCGCAATCGCCTGCTCGATATCTTTCAGGCCGATGGTTTTGCGCCGCTCCTTACCGGCCCAGTAGTTCGCCTCGCTCAGCAGGTCGCGCATGTCGCCATGATGCAGCGACAGCTTTTCGGCATCGTCGGCGACGCGTGAAGCCTGCTCGATAATCCGCCCGACGGCGGCCTTATCCAGTGGGCGAAGCTCGCTATTCTGTTGCGACGCGGCAATCATACGCGCATAGCTCTGGATATTATCCGCATCGCGCGGCGCGGTGCGCGCAAAATCGGCAGATACCTTAAACAGCTGACCGAATTCCTGGTCCAGCGCCTGTAACAGATAATACAGTCTCGGTTCCCCGGTCAGAATCACCTTGACATCGAGAGGTATCGACTCGGGTTCCAGCGATACCGTGTTGGCCAGGCTAAGCATTTGCTCGAGAGATTGAATCTTGATTTCGCGTGACATGAGCGCGCGCTTAAGTCCTTCCCAGGCAAATCCATGGGTCAGCAACTTATGCGCATCCAGGATCAGGTAACCGCCGTTCGCACGATGCAGCGCTCCCGGTTTGATCAGCGTGAAGTCGGTTATCAGGGTACCCATTTGCGACACATACTCGATCCGACCGATCAGGTTCTGGTAAGTCGGATTGTCTTCGGCAACGATGGGCGCTCCCACCGTGCCGGTGCTATCGACGATGACGTTGATGCTATAGGCATGAAATTGCGCCACGCGGCTGGCGATATTGTCGGTTTCGCTGGTCTGCTCCGAAGGCAGAAAGGCGTCGACATCCTTGATCGCATTTAGCTGCACCGCCTGCAGATACTCCATAACCTCGGGCTGATCGCGATAACTGTTTTCCATCCAGGCAATCAATTGCTCGACCGTGTGCTGGGTTATTTCCTGGTTCAAGGCCTTGATTCGCTGATGATGTTCGCGCTGCACTAACGGCAGGTCTCGAATGATTTCCTGCAACCGCAACTGTAGTTCGGCAATCAGCTTTTCAATACGCAGTTTTTCAGCCTCGGACAGCTTGGCGAACTCTTGCGGATCCAGAGGCCGTCCATCGACCATGGGTCCCATGGTGTAGCCGCCAGGGGTGCGTAAAATGACGATGCCTTGTTGCTCCGCATCCTGATCCAGTCTACGAAATGCCTGATCCTGGCGGTTTTGTAACTCTTCTTCGATTTCCTGGCGGCGAATACGTTATTCTTCGCTCTGAAACGACGACGACAGCGAAGTCAACAGGTCTTCGACCAACGATTCCATATCGAGGCGCAATTTCTTCCCCATGCCCGCCGGCAGTTTGAGCAGTCTTGGCTTTTGCGGATTGGTAAAATTGTTTACGTAGCACCAGTCCGATTGAGAATCGATTGCCTGTGCGTGCCGGGAAAGTACCTGATGCACCAATTCCTGTTTGCCAATACCGGGATCACCGATCACGAACAGGTTAAATCCCGGTTGCTCGATATCGACACCGAATTCTATGGCTTGCAGCGCTCGATCCTGACCCAGCGGTTGATCGAGCGGCTCGAGTTCAGCCGTAGTCGCGAAATCAAATTGCTTGAGATCGCAACTCTGGTAAAGCGATTGAGCGTTTAACGCTTTGATTTTCCTGCCAGCCATACGAGTATTTTCTCTCAATACCTCCCTGCCGATACCGATCCAAATCAATTGCGTCGTTAAATTCCGAAATTTTTAGATAGTTCGAAGCACCCAACACTCAGGAGACCAAAGCCACAACTGCGTCGCAGTATTCACGCCGGACAGCAGTGTGCTTTCGCCGGACTGACAAAAGTAAGGCCCTGCAAAAATGGGGTTTTGGGGATTGATTCGGAGAATCCGGCCTCCGACATCTCGTAGAGATTATCGGGGACCTCCCATGGCGAGCTTACATCGGACCGTCTCGAGATCCCCGAAGACCTCGCCGTCGCGAGCGCTAGGCGTATTTTTGCCGCGAAGGCGTGAGCGTACGTCCGTACGCGATCGTCTCGCCGGAAAAAGCAACGCCGCAATCGCGGTGCGCAGCAGCTAATAAAAAAGCCCCGCATACGCAGGGCTTTCCGGGTTGCTTCGGCGAAACCTTCCCAATCCCGGGAGGTCTCGCCGTCGGAGGCCGGTTCGCGCTCCCGGCGCAACCGGCACTCGCGGTGCGCAGCAGGCGAGACTACATCATGCCGCCCATGCCGCCCATTCCGCCGCCCATCCCACCCATATCGGGCATAGCGGGAGCAGCTTCCTTGGGCGCGTCTGCAACCATGGCTTCGGTGGTGATCAACAGACCAGCCACGGAAGACGCGTTTTGCAGCGCCGAACGAGTAACCTTGGTCGGATCCAGGATACCCATTGCGATCATGTCGCCATATTCGCCGGTGGCAGCATTGTAACCGTAGTTACCATCGCCTTCTTCGACAATGTTGGTAACAACAGATGCTTCGTCACCCGCGTTGTTAACGATCTGCCGAATCGGCTCTTCCAGCGCACGGCGTGCGATATCAATACCGATGTTTTGATCGTGGTTGTCGCCTTTGAGTTCGGCAATTGCGGCACGCGCACGAATCAGCGCAACACCGCCGCCGGCGACAACGCCTTCTTCAACCGCGGCACGGGTTGAATGCAGCGCATCTTCGACCCGAGCCTTTTTCTCTTTCATTTCGATTTCAGTGGCCGCGCCAACCTTGATTACGGCAACACCACCGGCCAGCTTGGCGAGGCGCTCCTGCATCTTTTCGGTATCGTAGTCTGAAGTCGACTCGGCGATCTGGGCTTTGATCTGAGTGATGCGAGCCTGAATATCCTCGACTGAACCGGAACCATCGACGATCGTGGTGTTTTCCTTGGTGATCGAAACCTTCTTGGCTGAACCCAGGTCTTCCATGGTCACTTTTTCAAGACTCAGGCCGACTTCTTCGGAAATCACCTGACCACCGGTTAGTACTGCAATGTCCTGCAACATGGCTTTACGACGATCGCCGAAACCAGGCGCCTTGACCGCGCAGACCTTGACGATGCCGCGCATGCTGTTAACCACCAGGGTTGCCAGCGCTTCGCCTTCGATGTCTTCGGCGATGATCAGCAGCGGCTTGCTGGCCTTGGCGACCGATTCCAGAATCGGCAGCAATTCGCGGATATTGGAGATTTTCTTGTCGAACAACAGAATCATCGGCTCTTCGAGTTCGGCCGCCATGGTGGATTGCTCGTTGACGAAGTAAGGCGACAGGTAGCCGCGGTCGAACTGCATACCTTCGACCACGTCGAGTTCGTTATCGAATGAAGAACCTTCTTCGACGGTGATAACGCCTTCCTTGCCAACTTTTTCCATCGCCTCGGCGATGATGTTTCCGACACTCTCGTCGGCGTTGGCCGAGATGGTGCCGACCTGGGCAATCGCAGTGGTATCTTCACAAGGGGTGGAGATGGACTGCAGGTGCTCAACCGCGGCGCCGGCCGCCTTGTCGATACCGCGCTTCAGATCCATCGGGTTCATGCCCGCGGCAACCGCCTTCATGCCTTCGCGCACGATGGCCTGTGCCAACACGGTGGCTGTGGTAGTGCCGTCACCGGCCACGTCGGAAGTCTGCGATGAAACTTCCTTGACCATTTGCGCGCCCATGTTTTCGAACTTGTCTTCGAGTTCGATTTCCTTGGCGACCGATACACCGTCTTTGGTCATGGTCGGTGCGCCGAAGCTCTTGTCCAGAACCACGTTGCGGCCCTTGGGACCCAGTGTAACCTTGACGGCATTCGCCAGGATGTTTACGCCTTTGACCATGCGCGTACGCGCATCGTCACCAAATAATACGTCTTTTGCACTCATTTGAGTTTAACCTCTCGATAATCCGATTTATTCAACAACAGCGATGATGTCATCTTCGCGCATGATCAACAGTTCTTCACCGTCGACCTTGATTTCAGTGCCGGAATATTTGCCGAAGTAAACGGTGTCACCGACCTTGACTTCCAGGGCACGCACATCACCGGAATCGGTTACCTTACCGTTCCCGGTCGCAAGGATTTCACCCATGCTAGGTTTTTCAGTTGCGGAATCAGGAATTACGATACCACCGGCAGTGGTCCGCTCTTCTTCCTTACGCCTGACGATTACTCGATCATGCAAGGGACGAATATTCATTATTGCTACGCTCCGTAGTTATGTTTTCAAGTTTGCCACCCGCCAGGGGGCCGATCTAATAAGCCGAGAACCAGCACTCTCCTATCGAGAGTGCTTAGCACTCGAATCTTGAGAGTGCTAATAATATTCAGCCGTTTTAGGTAGTCAAGCTAATTGGGGGAATTTTTAGGTGATTCAAGCAAGATCCCGGAAAAAATGACCGATTTTGCCTCGGGTCGTCGAAATTATTCGTCCTTCCGATACTTGACGCCGTCGATTATGTCGTGGTCTTGAGGCCGGCGGCTATGCACGCGGACCGATGCCGAGGTCACCAGGCGGGATGCGAGCGCACTCACCAACCAGATTCGCGTAGGTGGGAACAACAGAAAAAAGCCGACCGCGTCGGTGAAAAATCCGGGTGTCAGTAACAGGGCGCCGGCAACCACCAGCCCCATGCCCTCGAGTATTTCACGCGCCGGTAATTCGTTATGCCGCATTTTTTGCTGCGCCCGGTTCAAGGTCGACAAGCCTTGCCGCCTAAGCAATGCAACGCCGATTACGGCGGTGAGCACCACCAGGAATATGGTCCAGCCCGCGCCAATCACCTGGCCTACCTGGATCAACAGGTAAATTTCGACCAGTGGAACGACCAAAAAAAGAAAGGCTAGCAGTGGAAACATGGGCTTAACAAACGCTTAACTCAAAATAAACTAAAATATCGGGGTATTACTTCAGTGGTAATGCTATTCGTTTTATATGTGGCTAGCATATCACTTTATCAATCGCGCCCTCGGAATTACTTATGCCGAACCACTACCTGGTGATTACATCATGGCCCGATCTCGATGGGGCCAGGCAACAGGCGCAGGCCTGGCTGCAAAAAAAACTGGCCGCGAGTGTAAACATTTTGCCGCAAATGGACTCTATATACCGTTGGAAGGGTGAAATAAGGCATGGTCGAGAACACAAGATGTTTATCAAAACCAGCGCCGCCCGGATCGCTGCGCTTGAACGCGAGATCCGCACCGCCCATCCCTACGCCGTAGCCGAGATATTGCATTTTGAGATAGACTCTGGCGACTCCGATTATCTGGACTGGATAACGCAATCGACGCAATGAAGATTTGTAAAAATATCACCGCTTTAGTCCTGCTTTTGCTGCTCACGGGCAGCCCGGCATTACAGGCTCAGGAAGAAGAATTGCTGCCGCCCGAAGAGGCATTTGCGCTGATCGCCCGCATGCAGGGCGACACGCTGATCGCCGAGTATAAAATTGCGCCGGGGTATTATATGTACCGCGAGCGCTTCGATTTCCAGATCGAATCCAGCGACGCGCCGGCGGCATTCGATGTCGCGCTAATCCCGGACGGCAAAATCAAGAACGACGAATTCTTCGGCGAAGTCGAAACCTATAGGCATGCGGTTGCGATCAAGCTGCCATTGCGCTACCAAGGCGCCGCCGCCTCCCGCCTTCAGGTCAAGGCGGTCAGCCAGGGCTGCGCCGACATCGGAGTTTGTTATCCACCGCTGAAGCAGTCACTGACGGTCGATGTCGCCTCGAACGCGAATATCCTGCCCACGGCCTGGGTCGCGCCCAGCGAACCGGACACCAATCAGAATAGCGACGTCGCCGCGCTGCAGGCGCTGCTGGACCAGGTATCGGATAAGCTCGAAAACAAACAGGCTTCGCAATCGGCGATCGGCGGCGGCGGGGATTCCGATCCGTTGGCGGCGCTACAGGCGCTGGGTGAAGATATCGGGCTCGGCGCCGACGACGAAATTCTCCATCCGGACCAAGCTTTTATTCTGTCTGCCCGGCTCGACGCCAACAATATCATCCAGAGCAATATTCTACTGGCAGAAAACATTTACCTGTATCGTGAAAAGATCCAGATCGCGGTGGTGGATGGCGCAGGCCATAGTCTCGGCGCGATTTCGTTGCCCAGGGGCAAAAAGAAAGTCGACGAGTTTCTCGGCCCCACCGAAGTCTTTTATGATCAGGTCAACGTTTCGATACCGATTGTTTCGACGGCGGGCGCCAGCGGCAGGTTCGCACTTTCCTACCAGTACCAGGGTTGCGTCGAGGATCGTATTTGCTACCCACCGGTAACCAAGTATCTGGACGTCAATGCCAGCGAGGGGTTGATCCAAGTCGTCGATCAACTCGGTGGCGGCAATGGCAGTCCGAAGTCGACGACATTCGACGCCGGACCGGCCGACACTGCCACGGCGCCGATTTCGGAACAGGATCAATTTGCCCAATTGCTCAAAGACGAAAGCCTGCTGCTGATCGTGGGCTTGTTTTTCCTCGCCGGCATTGGGCTCACCTTTACCCCCTGTGTATTCCCTATGATTCCGATCCTGTCCAGCATTATCGCCGGCCAGGGTTCTAGCATAACGCCCCGCAAAGCATTCCTGCTATCGCTGGTTTACGTTCTTGCAATGGCGGTTACCTATGCCACCGCGGGCGCCATCGTCGGATACTACGGCGCCGAGTTCAATATTCAGATCTGGTTTCAGGACCCGATTATTCTGAGCGGCTTTGCCGCGGTATTCGTTTTGTTGTCGCTGTCGATGTTCGGTTTCTACGAACTGCAGATGCCGAACGCGATTCAGTCGCGCCTGACCGCGATCAGCAATAGCCAACAGGGGGGTACCTTGATCGGCGTCGGGTTGATGGGATTTTTCTCCGCCATTATCGTCGGCCCCTGCATTACCGCGCCGCTGGTCGGCGCGCTGATCTTCATATCGCAAACCCAGGACTGGCTGCTGGGCGGTCTGGCGCTGTTTGCACTCGGCCTCGGTATGGGTGTGCCGTTATTGTTGATCGGAACCTCGGCGGGCAAAATACTGCCGCGCGCCGGCGCCTGGATGGATTCGGTCAAGGCCGTGTTCGGTGTGGTCTTGCTCGGGGTTGCAATCTGGCTGCTGGAACGCATCTTGCCGGTCGGCATCACCATGGCCCTGATCGCGGCCTTGCTAATCGCGTCGGCGATTTACCTGGGCGCGCTCGATTCGCTGAGCGAGGCGGCATCGGGCTGGCGACGATTCTCCAAGTCGCTGGGACTACTGGTTCTAGTTTACGGCATTGCCTTCCTGATCGGTGCGGCCGCTGGCAGCAAAGACTTAATCCAGCCGCTGCGCGGGCTTAGCGCTGGGGTTGGTGGGTCTGCTGCCGGCGAGCGGCACCTGGCTTTTCGTCAGATCAAAGGGCGCGAAGGCTTGCAGCTGGCGCTGAACGATTCGGTGCGCCAAGGTCGTGAAAGCATGCTCGATTTTTACGCCGACTGGTGTATCTCCTGTAAGGAAATGGAAAAATACGCCTTCACCCACCCCGGGGTTTTGGCGGCGCTCGAACAGGTAACGGCACTACAGGCCGATGTAACCGACAACGACCGCATCGACACCGAATTAATGACTTTCTTGGGAATTTACGGTCCTCCGGCGATTCTTTTCTTCGACAGCGAAGGCCGCGAAATTCGTAATCGCCGCGTGGTCGGTGAAATGTCGGGCGAACAATTCGCAGCGCACGTAACCGCGACCTTCCAGTGAATCGCAACAGCCTGTTACTGATTGCGGTGGCGCTAGTCTCGGCGCTGGGCGGCGCAGGGCTGTATGAGCTGCTGCAAACCCGGGCGGTTAGTGCCACCGCGGCCACAGGCCAGGCGCCGCTCGAGCTGCAAGCGATTCCCTTGACCGATCTCGACCAGACCGAAACCGTTTTTAACGACTGGAAGGGTAACATTCTGGTCGTGAACTTCTGGGCTCCCTGGTGTGCGCCCTGCCGTCGTGAAATCCCAAGTCTGATCGCGCTACACGACGATTATGCGGGACAAGGGGTGCGCGTACTCGGCATCGCTTTCGACAATGAACCCCAAGTACGCCAGTTCGCTGCCGAATACGCGATCGACTACCCGCTGTTTCTAACCAAAAACCGCAGCGCGATGTACAACGCCGCACTCGGAAATCCCAGCGGCAGCCTGCCCTATACCGCGATCCTGGACCGCGAGCTGCAGATCGTGTTTCAACACAATGGCGAAGTATCGCAGGCTCAGTTAAGCGCAGCACTGGAAAAACTGCTCTAGCCGTGAAGAATCGATTGCATTAAGATAGTTTGTCGATAACTTCGGCAAACTGGCCGATATCTGACTAAAACTGGACTCTATTTTCCCGATATGTGAGAATCCGCGCATATTCACCCCAAGGATTGTAAAAAATCTCCGATGCCTAACATTTTGGTTATCCATGGTCCTAATCTGAACCTTCTAGGCAAGCGCGAGCCGGAGATTTACGGCTCCGATACCCTGGCCGCCATCAACCAGAACTTGAACAATATGGCGCAGAAAAACAACGTCAATCTGCAAACCTTTCAATCCAATAATGAAGGCGAAATTGTCAGCCGCATTCAGCAGGCCGGGGTCGATCAAATCGACTTCATCATTATCAATCCGGCGGCTTACACCCATACCAGCGTCGCGATTCGGGATGCCTTTTTGGCAACTCGAATCGAGTTTATCGAAGCCCACCTGTCTAATGTTTTTGCGCGCGAAGAGTTTAGAATGCATTCCTACTTATCCGACCTCGCGGTCGGGGTAATCAGCGGTTTCGGAAAAAACAGTTATTTACTGGCGTTCGAAGCCGCAGTGATTTATTGCAAACAATCCGCACAATAGAGAATCGAATAAATGGATATCCGCAAGATTAAAAAACTGATTGAACTGCTCGAGGAATCGGGCATTGCAGAACTCGAGATAAAAGAAGGCGAAGAATCGGTGAGAATTAGCCGCCAGGCTTCCGCATTCGTACAAACCGTCGCGCCGGCCGCAACTCACATCGCCGCACCGCCGGCAGGCGCTGTGCCGGCCCTGGCGACGGAATCGCCCCCGGTCGAATCCGGGCACCAGGTCAAATCGCCCATGGTCGGTACTTTTTATGCCGCGGCCTCCCCGACATCGGGGCCTTTTGTGGCCCAGGGTCAGCAGGTTAGCGCCGGTGACACGCTCTGCATCATCGAAGCGATGAAAATGATGAACCAGATCGAAGCCGACAAGGCCGGTACGGTACGCTCCATCCTGGTCGAAAACGGCAGCCCGGTCGAATTCGACCAGGTGCTGTTTATTATCGAGTAGGTCTGGGAGACCCAACATGCTCGAAAAAATCCTGATAGCTAACCGCGGCGAGATCGCGTTGAGAATTCTGCGCGCCTGCCGCGAGTTAGACATCAAGACGGTGGCGGTCCATTCGACCGCGGATCGTGATCTCAAACATGTCAGGCTGGCCGACGAATCGGTATGTGTCGGCCCGGCCTCTTCGCTGGAAAGTTACCTGAATATTCCCGCCATCATTTGCGCAGCTGAATTGACCAACGCCGACGGCATCCATCCGGGTTACGGTTTTCTGTCGGAAAACGCCGAGTTCGCCGAACAGGTGGAATCGAGTGGCTTCAAATTTATCGGGCCCAGCGCCGCCGCCATTCGCACCATGGGTGATAAGGTGGCGGCGATCCAGGCGATGAAGGCCGCTGGCGTACCCACCGTGCCCGGTTCGGACGGTCCGCTGGATGACGACAAGGATCGAAATATCGAACTGGGCCGCAGAATCGGCTATCCGGTCATCATCAAGGCCGCCGGCGGCGGCGGCGGGCGCGGCATGCGCGTAGTGCACGCCGAAGGCAGCCTGCTGAACTCGATCCAGTTAACCAAATCGGAGGCCGCGGCAGCGTTTAACAACGATACCGTGTACATGGAGAAATTCCTCGGCGCGCCGCGTCATATCGAAATCCAGGTACTGTCGGATTCCCACGGCAACGCCATCCACCTGGGCGAGCGCGATTGCTCGATGCAGCGACGCCATCAAAAGGTGGTCGAAGAAGCGCCGGCTCCGGGCATTACCGAGCAGCAACGCACCGAGATCGGCACGCGCTGTGCCGAAGCCTGCGTCAAGATGGGCTACGAGGGTGCGGGCACCTTCGAATTTCTGTACGAAAACGGCGAGTTTTATTTCATCGAAATGAACACCCGGGTCCAGGTAGAACACCCGGTGACCGAGATGATAACCTGGGTCGATATCATCAAGGAGCAAATATCCATCGCTTCGGGCAATCGATTACGTTTCAAGCAAACGGATATCCAGATCCAGGGACACGCGATCGAGTGCCGGATCAACGCCGAGGACTCGAGAACCTTCCTGCCTTCACCCGGCAAGATCACGCTCTACCACTCACCCGGCGGCCCTGGAGTACGCATGGATTCGCATATCTATAACGGTTATACCGTCCCGCCCTACTACGATTCGATGATCGGCAAATTGATTACCTACGGCAGCACACGCGAATCCGCGATCGCGCGTATGAATGGCGCCTTATCCGAAATTGTCATCGAGGGTATAAAAACCAATATCGATTTGCAAAAAGATATCATCAGCGACGGCAACTTCGCCGCGGGTGGCACCGACATTCACTACCTTGAAAAGAAACTCGGGATCGATTAGGCGACAACAAACACGCCGGCGATACGATTTAAAATATCCGGGTATTAATCTGGAGACAATTCGCGTAAACCGATCATGCGTCAGCGTTCAATCCAAACGCAGCTGAACGAATCGCCTGGTGCATCCCTGCGACTCGTGCCTGCGCGGCCGTGCCGGAGCGCACCCCAAGCCGCTCCCGGCGAACTTGCCAGAAATTATCCGATATGCCTTATGCCCCTGAGTGTCGCTGCCCCGATGCAAGATGCAGGCTAAGGCATGACATGGTGGCAGTTCAGCCTGAATTGCCAGGCTTGCGAGCTCGAACAGGTCGAACAGCTGCTGCAAAAATACGGTGCGCTAAGCCTGTCGATCGGCGATGCCGGGGATGAGCCCATCTACGAACCCCTGCCCGGCAGCACACCGGTTTGGCAAGAATCGATTGTGAGCGCGATTTTCGGCACCGACACTGACCCCGAGACACTTTACCAGCAGATTAGCGCGGCACTACCGGGCCATCTGGCCGGGAGTCTGCGCCGGCAGCGCCTGCAGGATCAGGATTGGGAACAGGCATACAAACAACACTTTCAACCCATCCAATGCGCGCCGGGCCTGTGGATCGTACCCAGTTGGTCGCAACCACCCGATCCTGAGGCGATCATCATCCAACTCGATCCCGGGCTCGCTTTCGGCACCGGTAGTCATCCCACCACCGCTCTGTGCCTGGGCTGGCTGGCAATCCATAAACCCGCTGGTATAACAGTCATCGATTTCGGCTGCGGTTCCGGAATCCTGGCGATCGCGGCACTCAAACTGGGCGCCGCTCGGGTTAGCGCGGTCGATATCGATGCGCAGGCGCTCAGCGCCTGTCGCGCCAATGTCCAGGCCAACGCCATCGAGACCGACCGAATACAAATTTCGTCACCCGCGGCCATGGCAAACGATCCGGTCGATTTGCTGCTTGCCAATATTCTGGCTGGACCCTTGATCGAACTGACGCCGGAATTTGCCGGTCGGGTGCGATCAGGCGGACAAATATTACTTTCCGGGATACTCAAATCACAGCTTAAAGATATACAATTGGCCTATCGGCCTTACTTCAGGCTGGATCCGGCGACCAGCCGCGATGACTGGGTATGTATTAGCGGTAAACGCATCTGACCTCGGACAATGTATAAAAGAACCCCTCTCGGCGAAATTATGGAAACCACATGCAGCCAGTGCAGCAGTAGATTCCGCCTGACCAAAAAACATTTAAAACAGGCCCACGGCAAGGTTCGATGCGGGGAATGCGGTTGTATTTTCAATGCGCTGCAAGGATTGAAAAACTACGAGGGCGGGTTACCGCCGAATTACCGCGCGCAACCGAAGGCCGATATCGCCACCGACGAAACCGGGTCCGCAACCGACTCCGAATCGGCGCAACAACGGCCCGCGTTGAGCCTGCATGAGGCGATGTATGGCAACGAGCGCCGCTCTTTTTTCACGCTGGGCCCGCTGGGTTGGTTTATCGGAATTCTGATACTGGGCGCGGTCGGCATTGCCCAGGCAATCTATTACCAGCGTTACCAACTGATTGAAAACCCGCGCTATCAGCAACAAGTCATTAACCTTTGCGAAGTGCTGCCCTGCGCTGCAACCGCTTTCGCCAGCACCGAGCAGCTCAGATTGCTGGAGCGCAATGTATTCACCCATCCGGTAGCCAGAGATGCGTTAATGGTAACCGGTTCTTTTACCAACCAGGCGCCGTTTGCACAAAAATTACCCGATATGTTGATCAGCCTGTTCGACGTACAGGGCAAGCTGATTGCGAATCGATTATTTACGCCGGCGCAATATATGCTGGACGACAAAAGCCGCGGCGTCATCAAACCCGAGGCAATTGTCCAGTTTCGCCTCGAGGTGGTCGACCCGGGCACCGATGCCCTGACTTATGAGTTCGAATTTTTTTAGGCCGCGCCAAAAAATAACTTGACCTGATAATGGCATCGAATATAAATGCTATCCGCGCCAACCCAGTCGCGGTATATTGCGCCGCTAGCGGCCTGGCGCCGACCCATTCAAACAAGGATCGAAACGAAAACCGACTATGAAACTCCAGTACCAACTTAGCCGGTTTCTGCCGTTTCTACGCTGGGGCAGAAACATGTCGCGCGACAGCCTGCGCGCCGATGTCATCGCCGGCCTTACCGGTGCAGCGATCGTACTGCCGCAAGGCGTCGCTTTTGCGGCAATCGCCGGCATGCCGCCCGAGTACGGGCTCTACACCAGCATGGTGCCGGCGGTTATCGCGGCCCTGTTCGGCTCCTCATGGCACCTGGTCTCGGGTCCGACCACCGCGGCATCGGTCATCATGTTTGCCTCACTCAGCGACATCGCGGTGCCGGGTAGCGAGCAATACGTGGCGATGGCGATTACCCTGGCCTTTATGGTCGGCGTGCTGCAACTGGTCATGGGCGTGGTGCGCCTCGGCGCACTGGTGAATTTCATTTCGCATTCGGTCGTGGTCGGCTTTACCGCCGGGGCGGCTTGCCTGATCGCGGCCAAACAGGCGGAAGAGTTCCTCGGCATCGTCATACCCGACGGCGCGCATCTTATTGCGACCGTCGACTTTTTGTGGGTTAACTGGAACGAACTGCATCCCCTGGTCTCGCTGGTAGCCATAGTTACGCTGCTTACCGGAATGATTACACAACGCTATCTCGGCGGGATGAGCATGATCGCAGCGTTGTTTGTTGGCAGTTGCGCCGCCGCGCTGATCAACTTCGCCGTCGGCGAGGAAACTTCCGGCATCCGCATGATCGGTGCCTTGCCCCAGCAATTGCCGCCCTTGTCGATGCCGCAGTTTTCGCTCGAGATCTTCAGTCAGCTCTCGCCGCTGGCGCTGGCGATGACGTTGTTCGCCCTGACCGAAGCGGTATCCATCGCGCGCTCCATATCGCTTAAATCCGGGCAGCCGATCTCGGGTAACCAAGAGTTCATCGGCCAGGGTCTGTCCAACATATTCGGTAGTTTCTTTTCGTCTTACGTGGCGACCGGTTCGTTCAACCGCAGCGGCGCCAATTACGACGCCGGCGCACGCACCCCGCTGGCGGCGGCGCTCGCCGCTATCTTGCTGGTCGCCCTGGTGTTGCTGGTGGCGCCGTTAACATCCTATCTACCTAAGGCGGCGGTCGCCGGCCTGCTGTTTCTGGTGGCGTGGCGGCTGATCAATTTCAGCCAGATTCGAAAAATCCTACGCGCCGACTACAACGAAGCCGTGATTCTCGCAATCGTCTTTTTCGGCACCGTCTTTTTCTCGATCGAGTTTGCCATTCTCGCCGGCGTTATCCTGTCCTTGACAATTTTTTTGCGTAAGACCTCGCGACCGAGGCTTTCGCCGCGGGTCCCCGATCAGACTTCGAAAACCCGCAAATTTATCTACGGCCAGTTTCTGCCGGAATGTCCCCAGCTCAAGATATTACGCCTCGATGATTCGCTGTATTTCGGCTCGGTGTCCTATGTCGGCGAACTGTTGCGTCGTTACCGCGAGCACTATCCCGAACAGAAATACCTGCTGCTGCTTACCAAGGGCATCAGCCAGGTAGATGTCGCCGGGGCCGAATTGCTGGTCGCCGAAGCCAGGGATCGCCGAAAGATGGGGGGCGACCTGTACATATACCGTCTCAGGAATTCCGCCGCCAAGGTGTTCGATCGCGGCGGTTATGCCGCGGAAATCGGCGAAGCCAATATATTCGACGGCAAACTCGACGCAATATCTTCCATCTTCCGCCGCATCGACAAGAATATTTGCGCCCATTGCGAAAAGCGCATCTTTCTCGAATGCGAGACGATCGATAAGATAGAGCCCGATCCCGAACCAAAGACATAAATAAAATGTCATTCGTCATAGGTCCCTATCGTTTCGACAATCGCCTCGCCCTGGCGCCGATGGCCGGCGTTACCGATCGGCCGTTTCGCCAATTGTGCCGGCAGCTGGGGGCCGGGATGACGGTATCGGAAATGATTACCAGCCACCCCGACCTGCGCAGCAGCCGCAAGACGCGGTTGCGGATGGATCATTGCGGCGAACCAGGCCCTATCATCGTGCAGATCGCGGGCGGCATCCCCGCAATGATGGCGGACGCCGCCGTTTACAACGTTTCGCAAGGCGCTCAAATTATCGATATCAATATGGGTTGCCCGGCCAAGAAAGTCTGCAGAGTCGACGCCGGATCGGCATTACTGAAGGATAGCAAACTGGTGAAGTCGATTCTGCAAGCCGTGGTGGCAGCGGTTTCGGTGCCGGTAACACTGAAGATTCGCACCGGCTGGTCGCGTCGGCAGCGTAACGCCCTAGACATCGCGCGCATCGCCGAAGATTGCGGCATCGCTGCTTTAACCGTTCACGGTCGTACCCGCGAAGACAAATACCAGGGGACCGCCGAGTACGAAACCATCAGGCAGGTCAAGGAAATTACCCAGATTCCGATTATTGCCAATGGCGACATCGATTCGGCGAAAAAAGCAAAAATGGTCATGGACTTCACGGCTGCGGATGCTATTATGGTCGGCCGTATCGCGCAGCAACGCCCGTGGATTTTCAGCCGGATCGAGCACTATCTGGACACTGGAAAGGAACTTGAAGAACCCGGGGCCGAACTAAAACAAGCTTGGCTTTTAGACCATTTGATAAATTTGCATGCGTTCTACGGGGAGCATCAAGGGGTACGGATTGCGCGTAAGCATATTAACTGGCAACTTGGCCGGGATAGTAATTATGGCATCGTCAAGCCCGCGCTAATGCAGGCACAAACAGCGACCCAACAGCTGCAGACGATAAGAGCATACTTCGAGAGCCGCTACCTGGAGAGCTATGGCAGGGCCTCATGACGAGTGCCCGGGCGCAACTGGTTAGTGAGTGTGGCTAAAAAGAAAAATACAAGTCTTTTACAGCAATCGGTAGAACAGGCGATACGCAAGTATCTTGACGACCTCGACGGCGAATTGCCTTGCAATCTTTTCGATACGGTTATTTCTGAAATCGAACAGCCGATGCTGCAAACCGTGCTTCGCCACTGCGATAACAACCAGTCCAAAACCGCATCTTGCCTCGGCATCAATCGCGGCACCCTGCGCAAGAAACTTAAGCAATATCATATCGAACCTTAATACGATATATATTGTCGCCGGGTTAATAGAAGCAGACCGATCGGTTATAATTCGGCCTTAAACATCATCCCAACGGACTTCTTATGCCCCAGGCAATTCGCCGCGCGCTGATCAGCGTCTCAGATAAAACCGGCATCGTCGAACTGGCGCAAGCCCTCATCCACCAGGGGGTTGAACTACTGTCCACCGGCGGCACCGCAAAACTAATCGCCGAACAGGGTATCGCAGTTACCGAAATCTCCGATTACACCGGCTTTCCCGAAATGATGGCGGGGCGCGTCAAGACCCTGCATCCCAAGGTTCATGGCGGTATTCTCGGGCGGCGCGGTATCGACGAAGCGGTGATGCAGGAGCACGATATCGCACCCATCGATCTGGTCATCATCAATCTTTACCCGTTCCAGCAAACCGTGGCCAATCCCGACTGCAGCTTGGAAGATGCGGTCGAGAACATCGATATCGGCGGCCCGGCAATGGTGCGCGCCGCAGCTAAAAATCACGCCAGCGTCGCCATTGTTGTAGATCCCTCCGACTACGCGCTGCTGTTGCAGGAATTAGAGAGCCAAGGCGGGGTCGGCGACGCCACCCGGTTTTCCCTGGCAATTAAGGCATACGAGCACACCGCGCAATACGACGGCGCCATTGCCAATTACTTCGGGCGACTGGTACAACCGGCCGAGGATCAGGCGTTCCCGCGCACCCTAAACCTGCAATTCCGCCATAGCCAAACCATGCGCTACGGGGAAAACCCCCACCAGGCGGCTGCTTTTTATAGCACCACCGACAACACCGAGACCAGTGTCGCCGGCGCCGATCAACTTCAAGGCAAGGCGTTATCGTTCAACAACATAGCCGACACCGACGCCGCGCTGGAATGTGTCAAGCAGTTCGAGGCGCCCTGTTGTGTCATTATCAAGCATGCCAACCCCTGCGGCGTTGCGATTGCGGACAACATCCATGACGCCTATCAGCGCGCCTTCAGCGCCGATCCGGAATCGGCCTTCGGCGGCATTATCGCGTTCAACCGAGTGCTCGATGCGGACACCGCAAAGGCGATTATCGAACGCCAGTTTGTCGAAGTAATCATTGCACCCGCGGTCGCAGAAGATGCCTTAGACGCACTCGCCGCCAAAGAGAATCTGCGCTTGTTGTGCTGCGGGCAATGGCAGCAGTCCGGATCCCGCCTGGATTACAAACACGTCAACGGCGGCTTGCTGGTTCAGGATGCGGACCAGGCGCTCTATCGAGGCTTGGAGGTGGTAAGCGATGTCCAACCCGACGAGCAGCAGATGCAGGATATGGTTTTTGCTTGGCAGATCGCTAAATTCGTCAAGTCGAACGCCATTATTTATGCCCGCGACAATATGACTATCGGCGTCGGTGCGGGGCAGATGTCGCGCATCAACAGCGCACGCATCGCCGCCATCAAGGCCGAGCACGCCAACCTGCAGGTGGCGGGTTCGGTGATGGCTTCGGACGCCTTTTTCCCGTTTCGCGACGGCATCGATGCCGCCAACCAGGTCGGTATCAGCGCGGTAATCCAACCGGGAGGATCGATGCGTGACGAGGAAGTAATCGCCGCGGCCAACGAACATGGCATGGCGATGGTATTCACCGGCATGCGGCATTTTCGACATTAGTGACCCGCGAGCCGATAAAATGAAAGTGTTAATCGTTGGCGGCGGCGGACGAGAGCATGCGCTGGCGTGGAAGTCTCGACAGTCGTCGCTGGTGGAGCGGGTTTTTGTCGCTCCGGGCAACGCCGGGACCGAACTCGAGGCTGGCATCGAAAACGTCGCCATCGGCGCCGAGGATGTCGAGGCTTTGCTCGAGTTCGCCAACGACAACCGCATCGATCTGACCATCGTCGGCCCCGAGGCGCCCCTGGTCGCCGGCATTGTCGATCGCTTCGAACAATCCGGACTGACCATTTTCGGCCCCAGCGCCAAGGCCGCTCAGCTCGAGGGCTCTAAAACCTTTACCAAGGACTTTCTCGCGCGTCACCAAATTCCGAGCGCATCCTACCAAAGCTTTACCGATATCGACGCGGCCTGCGATTATGTCGAACGCGTCGGAACGCCAATCGTTGTCAAGGCCGATGGCCTGGCCGCGGGCAAGGGGGTTGTCATCGCCCAATCCCAGGCCGAGGCGGCAGCTGCGATCACCGATATGCTGGCCGAAAATCGCTTCGGCGCAGCCGGACACAGGGTCGTGATAGAAGAATTTCTGCAAGGCGAGGAAGCCAGTTACATTTGTGTCGTCGACGGCGAACAGGTCTTGCCCATGGCGAGTTCGCAAGATCACAAAGCACGCGATAACGGCGACCTCGGTCCCAACACGGGCGGCATGGGCGCCTATTCCCCTGCGCCCGTGCTGAGCGCGGAAATCGAATCCCGCGTAATACAAGACATCATTCTGCCCACGGTTCGCGGGATGCGGGCCGAAGGCAATCGCTACCGTGGATTTTTATACGCCGGCCTGATGATCGCCAACGACGGAAGCGTCAGGGTGCTCGAATACAATTGCCGCTTCGGCGACCCTGAAACCCAGCCGATCATGATGCGCCTGCAATCCGATCTGGTCGAACTCTGTCTCGCCGCCTGTCAGGGAGAACTCGCCGGCAAATCGATGCAATGGGACCCGCGCGCCAGTCTCGGGGTAGTGCTGGCTGCCGCGGGTTATCCGGACGGCTATGCCAAGGGCGAACCGATCGCCAACATCCCACCGGAATCCGCCACCGGTAAAGTTTTTCATGCCGGTACCCGACGCGATGCTAACGGAGCCATCCGGTCGAACGGCGGGCGCGTACTGTGCGCCGTGGGCCTCGGGGAAAATATCGAGGCCGCGCAACACCAGGCATATGCGCTGGTTAAGGAAATCGACTGGGAATCGGCTTATTTTCGCACCGATATCGGATTCAAAGCACTCTAACTTATATGCGGATCATCAAGTGATTTATGAGCTTGATTGTGTAAAGTATTGAGGTTTCTAAAAAAATTCACGTCCCTGTGAAATCGACACAACCACTGCATATTGTATGTGTAAAAATTTAATATAACAAGATGTTGTGATTTATTAGTTAGCAACTATACTACGCTGAACCAGATCAGGGGTCCCCCATATGAAATGCCCCAACTGTAGTTCCCAAATGTTTATCGCCGATGAAACCACCAATTCTCTCAGCCAGGTAACCTTTTATCGCTGCAGTGTATGCATTAGCGAGCATGTCTCTTCAGAGCCGATTGTCGAGCATGCCAGCTATGATTCAACCGAGTATTTCGATGGACCGTCCGAGGGTAATAAACGCTACATGATGATCTGAACCTATGCCGCAGGCAGCACGCTGCCTGAGACGCTTGGACAGCGCATAGCGGGAGATTCCGATGCAAAAAAAACCGTATGATAACCGGGTCCCGAAAATGAAATCCCGCCTCTGTCTGACCGACCGGCTAGCCTGAATATTTCACCAATAAAAAGGGCAAACCCGTAATAGTTCGATAAAATTCAGTTGCTTAAATTGAATTACGAACAAGGTTTGCCCGTGACAAACTGTACACAACAAGTCTCTC
>Ga0126334_10000192_pt1 | contig 20004 bp, 21 predicted proteins | sample InaspJWI49metaG_FD_94491 | JGI IMG/M metagenome (GOLD analysis project Ga0126334, IMG submission 94491) | Marine gutless worms symbiont microbial communities from Oahu, Hawaii - Inanidrilus sp. 2 OAHU.JWI-49 metaG | ecosystem: Host-associated > Annelida > Digestive system > Unclassified...
AGACTGACTGCGTCCAGTTTGAATTCTTTCGAATATTTCTTTCTCGTTGTCATTAATCGTTACCTCAGTTAAGTTTCATTATCTCTTAACTGGGTGGTATCAATCTATTGGACCATGTCAGTGGTTTGTTTACGGCGGTTTCGGACTCGAGCCCCTGGGATTGTTCGGCGCCGGATTGGCCACCACATTCGTTTCTTGGTTCATGTTCCTGACCTTGGCACTGCACATCTTCCGTAAACCCATGTTCCGCGGTTTCGGAGTTTTCCGAGGCAGATGGCACATCATCTGGCCGCTGTGCCGTGAAATCATGCAACTCGGTATTCCGGTCGCCGGTCTCGCCTTCCTCGAAGCCGGCCTGTTCGTAGCGACCGCGATCCTGTCAGGAGTCATCAGCGCAAAAACCCTGGCCGCCTACGAAATCGTCATGGCCTGGGTCGGCATCCCGTTTGTTATCGCTTTCGGACTCGCCGAAGCGACGATGATTCGGGTTGCGCATGCGATCGGCGCCAATCGGATGCGGCAAGCCCGCAAGGCGGGATTCCTCGGCATGGCGCTGGTCATCATCATCGTCTCGAGCATGGTCGTGGTGCCGCTCGTCTTCGCCCAACCTATCATCCGGCTTTTCATTTCACCCGAGGATTCGGGCTTTGCCGAAGTTTCACGAATGGCGGCCCACTTCCTGGTTATCGCTGCAATCTTCATGGTCTTCGACGGCCTGCAGGCAACCGCCGCGCGCGCGTTGCGGGGCATGAAAGATAACCTGGTGCCGCTGTGGATAGCAGGTTTCGGTTACTGGGTGCTTAGCATCGGCGGCGGCTCGATCCTGGCGTTTCATTTTCAAATGGGTGGCGCCGGTTTATGGTGGGGCCTGGCAACGGGGCTCGCTGTGGCCGCATGCCTGCTGAGCTGGCGTTTTCACCGCTTCACTCTCCGCCGCGTATCTTAAACGGTCTTTGCGGAACTATCTCCTATCCCTCCAATGGGGTAGGCGCCTAATACTTCATAAGTATATTAGTTTATTCTTATATTCTATATAATTGCGCGTAGCTTTTAGATAAATATCCAATAAATTAAAGAGGATGCCTCATGAAAATTAAATTGTTAGCGCTGGCTGCATCTGCCCTGCTTGCCGTCAGCATAGCGTCAAACGCAAACCAGGCAAACTCCCAATCCGAAACCACCAGCGCCAGCGTACCCGCAACCTCGACAAACTCCGCCAATATGTTCGACCCGAATTACTGGATGGCCGCATTTACCGCGGCGCCCACCCAGCAGCCGACTATTTCCGGTGAAGTACCTTTCAACGCCGCGCATCCCGCCGCTTGGATGCATTGGATCGACCCGAAGACCCATCAATCGATACATATGAGTTTCATGAATCCCGCCAACTACACGCAATTCATGCAGTTGGGTTTTTACCTGGAATTCGCCAAGCCTGAAAACTGGATGGCGTGGATGAATCCCGCTTCTTACCAGATCATGATGGATCCGCAAACCATGGCTCATTGGATGAACCCGGGTTCGTACATGCACGTCTTGGATCCTGCGATGTACCAGGAAAGCATCAATCCCGCGAATTATATGGTTTATCTGAACCCGGCAACCTATGCCGGAATGATGGGATCTAATACCTGCGATCAGAACAACCCGAACAAGACTCCTGGCTGGTTCGGATATACCTGCTAGATTTTTGCTTAACCTCCACGGGGATTCCTATCCCTCATTAGCCGCGGCCACCAACCCGCGGCTTTTTTTGTGCGGGCCTGCTGCGCGCTTGCGATAACGGCGTTGGGCTTCGTGGGGTCAGAGCAAAAACTTCGCCGCTTAATTTTCTGTCTACACGATGTTTCCGAAGTTTTTGCTCTGACCCCGAGAGTCCAAACCTTGGAAAGGTCAGGATGTCAGTTGCTGCGGCCGTAGAAGCCGAGGTTTTCTTCGTCGGAAAACATGCGGCCGGGGACTTCGTAATAGGTGAAGACGGTGACGACCCGAGCGCGCTCGCCGCGCGGCGGAGTAACCCGGTGCGCCGTATTCACGCCCTTGAAGACATTCAGGTCGCCGGCGCCTAGTTGCAGGGTCGAGATCTCCGGGTCTTCACCCCGCAACAAGCGGGCAATACCCGCGTAATTGGGATCGGAAGCGCTGCGTAGGGCGTGGCGAAACTGGAATTCGCCTCCCCGCAACGGCGCTTGCAGCAACAGCGTGGTAGTAAACTCGGAACGGTCGAAATGCCAGTTCAAACCCTCACCCGCGTAATAACCCATCACGTTGGCGCAGGCCAGCGGGTCATCCATCGGGTAGAGCGCTGGTTTTTGCATTACTCGCGCCAGAAAATCGGTTAACGCGGGCCACAGGTAAATCTGTTTTAACTGCGTGCCGATCTGATCACCGCACAGGGTATGGTTGACGGTGTTAACCCTGGCGAGCGCCGGATGGTCGAGCGGTAGGTCGGCGTTGACGTCATCGAAATAGATATTATGTTCACGCGCGTGGGTAAACGATTCGCGCGCCAGGCGCTCGATCAACCCGGGCAAAATGGCGTCGATTACCGCAGGATGCATGAAACCCTTAAGCGTGAACATACCCTTGCGCTCGAGCGCCGCAATACATTCGGCAACCAGTTTTTTGCCGTCGCTGGAATCGAGTCGGTCCAGGGGATAACGCGCGAGATCGATCAGGTTATGCATCGGCAAATAATAAGAATTCGGTAATCCGGGAACAAGCGATATCTTGTTACCACTCAGGCGGGCGCCCCGCGATAATAATGCCATAAAAACAGGCTACCGGCGGAACGATAAGGCGCCCAGGATGCCACCGCCGCCCGCGCCTGCTTTTCATTGAGCGGTCCCGTTAGCCTCTTGAGCCGCTGCAGCGCAATGCGCAACGCCAGATCCCCTGCCGGAAATATATCGCTGCGCTGCAGCGAAAACATCAGGTATATCTCGGCGCTCCAGCGCCCGAAACCCCGCAGCGAGGTGATCGCCTCGATTACCGCCTGATCCGCCAGGTCGCCAAGCCGCTCAGGATCGAACTGCTTGTCGGCCATCGCCCGCGCCAAGCCTTCGACATATTCGACCTTGCGCGCCGACAACCCGGCTGCGCGCAATGCGCCCGCGGGAAGTCGCAGCACATCATCCGCCTGCATGCCGGGCAACAATGACCGTACCCGCAGCATGATCGCGGCCGCGGCTTCGGTCGAGATCTGCTGCGACACTATGGTCGACAGAAAGGTTTCGAAACCCTGAGCCCGAATCCGCGGCGCGCCGCTTGCCAGATCCGGGTCGCGCTGCGCCAGCGCGTCCAGGTGCAGTTTGATCATTGACTGATCCATAGGCGCGTGCATCGATAGTTTCAAAAACCGGGTCAATCGTATTGGCAACTTCGATCCACGGCAAGCACAAATCGGTTTTCTTCTGGAATCATCCGCTCTAGTATATCCGTCCGGTTAACGCTGAAAACTCGAGAGGAACCGCTATGGCCGCCTACTGGATAGCCCACGTCCACGTCACCGATGCCGACGCTTATGGTGAATACGCCAAACGCGCCACCGCCGCCATCGAGGCGCATGGTGGGGAATTCCTGGCACGCGCGACCCGCACCGTCTGGCTCGAAGGCCGGGAGCGCGCGCGCAACGTCGTCGTGCGATTCCCCAGCCTCGAAGACGCCGAAGCCTGTTACCGGTCGGCGGCTTACCGGGAGGCCCTGACTTTCGCGAACGGCGCCGCCGAGCGCGATCTTTGTATCGTCGAGGGCAACTGACTGTAAGCTCGGAGCGATGGCATTACCCGTTGCACAGGTTGAAGATTTTTGTCGCGATGGTGTCGTTCTACTGCGCGGCGTTTTCGGCGACTGGATAGAACCGCTGCGTCGAGGCGTCGATGTCAATATGCAAAACCCGGGACCCTGGGGCCGCGAGTATCTCGACCAGCGCCAGTCGGGTCGTTTTTTCGGGGACTACTGCAACTGGAACCGCATCGAGGAATACCGGCAATTCATGTTCGAATCCCCGGCGGCGGCAATCGCCGCCGATTTGATGCAGTCCGACAGCGTGCGTATTTTTCACGAACATGTCCTGGTCAAGGAACCGGGCACCGATAAGGTTACGCCCTGGCATCACGACCAGCCCTATTACTGTGTCGATGGCCGCCAAGTCTGCAGCATGTGGATTCCGCTGGACCCGGTCGGGGTCGAAACCTGCCCCGAATTCATCGCCGGCTCGCACGCTTGGGGACGCTGGTTCATGCCACGAAAATTTAGCGGCGCCGATTACGATCACACCGACAAAAAGCTCGAGTCGATACCCGATATCGGCGCCCGCCGCGAAGAATACGATATCCGCAGCTGGGCGCTAGAGCCTGGCGACGCGATCGCGTTTCATTTCCTGACGATCCACGGCGCCCCGTCAAACCTGTCGGCACAACATCGCCGTCGCGGGTTCGCCGCGCGCTGGCTAGGTGACGACGCTGTCTATGCAAGGCGTTCGGGGGAGATCTCGCCGCCTTTTCCCGGGCTCGATGCACGTCTTAACCCGGGCGACCCGATGGCGGCCGACGAGTTTCCGCTGGTATTTATGCGTTAACCGTAATCCACGCGTTTAGTGTAATCACCGTGTTTACTGCTATTCCCGCATAAGCGCTATCTTGCGATGACGGCGTTGGGACTGGCCTTCGATTTAGGAGCGCGCGGTTGAAGATAACCCACCCGCTCACAGGTTGTAACCGCTCTCCTCGTGTGCAGTCAGATCCAGGCCAACGGTTTCATCTTCCTCGTTGACCCGCAGTTCGACAAATACCGCCACCAGTTTCAGAATCAAGTAGGTAACAAGCGCCGTCCAGGCGATGGTTGTCACCACGCCGAGCGCCTGCACGCCAAGCTGCCCGCCTATGCTGACACCTTCGGCAAGACCCGCACCACCGAGCTCGCTGGCGACAAATACCCCGGCCGCGAGCGTGCCCATAATTCCACCCACGCCATGTACCGGGAAGACATCGAGCGAATCGTCGATCTTGAGGCTCTGCTTGATAAATACCGTAGCGAAGTAACAAACGCTGCCGGCGGCGAGTCCGATAAATAGCGCCGCCACCGGTCCGACAAATCCCGAGGCCGGCGTAATCGTGCCGAGACCCGCTACCATGCCGGTAACCGCACCCAGCGCCGAGGGTTTACCGTAACGTTTCCATTCAATCATCATCCAGGTGAAAGCACCCATGGCGGCACTGATATGAGTGACCAGCATCGCCATACCGGCATCACCGCCCGCGCTCAGCGCGCTGCCGGCATTGAAACCGAACCAACCGACCCACAACATGCCGGCCCCGGTAATCGTCATGGTCATGTTGTGCGGCATCATCGCACTGCGCGGAAAGCCACGGCGATTGCCGAGTACCATCGCCGTCACAATGGCGGCAACGCCGGCAGTGATATGCACCACGGTACCGCCGGCAAAATCGAGCAGCCCCAATTGACCGAGCCAACCGCCGCCCCAAACCCAGTGACATATTGGCAGATATACCAGCAATAACCACAGCGCGGAAAACATCAGTATCGCGGAAAAGCGCATGCGTTCGGCGAAACCGCCGACGATCAGGGCCGGCGTAATGATGGCGAAAGTCAACTGAAACATGCTGAACACGGTTTCGGGTATCGAACCGGCCAACGCATCGCGCGACATTCCGGATAAGAATACTCGCGACAGACCGCCCCAGTAGGCATTGCCGCTACCGCCGTCGCCGAAGGCAATGCTGTAACCGACTATAACCCAGATGATGGTCGCCACGCAGGTAATGGCGAAACACTGCATCAACACCGAGAGCACGTTCTTGCTGCGCACCAGGCCGCCATAGAACAACGCCAGCCCGGGCAGTGTCATGAACAATACCAGCGCGGTCGATGTCAGAATCCACGCGGTGTCCGCCGCGCTGATCTCGTCCGCCGCGAACACACTCGAAAACGGCAGCAATGCGGCACAGGTAATTAAAAATACGGATTTCTTCATGTTTGCCTCCTACAACGCACCGCTGCCGGTTTCGCTGGTGCGAACCCGGATAGCGTTTTCCAGCGGGGTGACGAAAATCTTGCCATCGCCGATCTTACCGGTCCGTGCCGACTCGATGATGGCGTCGACTACCTGATCGAGCTGATCGTCATCGATGGCAATCTCGATTTTTACCTTGGGTATGTAATCCACGACGTATTCGGCGCCGCGATAAAGCTCGGTATGGCCTTTTTGACGCCCGAATCCTTTGACTTCGTACACCGTGAGGCCTTGAACCCCGATCTCGGACAGGGCTGAACGCACATCGTCGAGTTTGAAGGGTTTGATGATTGCAACAACAAGTTTCAAAACGCGCTCCCAAAAATTGGCAAGACGCGCAACGATACCCGGAATAAAAACCGCTGTCAGATAGCGGGCGAATCGCGGTCTTTAGACCGTTTTATCCACAGATTATGCACCGATATAGTGCACAATCGGCCATGAGGACAGGTCAAATGAATCGATCCAGCAGCTGATAGTAACCTACTGCGCTCGCCAGAAACCAGGGCTTACCGCGGTATAACGGGCGAGTTTGGAAGCGGGGCTGGTTAAACACACTATCACCCCGCGCCATGCCCAGCAGCTGCAGGCCAATGAGGTGCCCGAAATAACTCGCCAGGCAAATACCCGAGCCGCAATAACCCATGGCGTAATGAATTCCATCCCGGGACCCGAGATGCGGCAAGGAGTCGAAGCTGTAACCGACGAACCCCATCCAGCTGTGGCTGATCTTCGCCTCGGATAGCTGCGGGAATATACGCAGCATTTCCCGCCGCAGGGCGGGCAGACTGCGCAGCGGATCGGATTCGAACACCGAGACTCGGCCGCCGAACAGCAGGCGCTCGCCATTAGGCGAGCGGCGAAAATAAACCACAATCCGGCGGGTATCGCTGAATACTCGGCTGGCGGGCATCAGTCGAGCGGCAAGCGCCGGATCCATCGGCTCGGTGGCCAGCATGTAACTGCCAATCGGAATGATGCGCCGGCGCTGCCACGGGGTTACGGCGCCGGTATAACCGTTGGTCGCAACCACCAACTCGCGTGTTTTAATGTTTCCGCGTGTGGTCCGGACTATGAATCCGTCGCTCTCGCGTTCGATTCCGACGGCAGCACAATGCCCGACTACCTGGGCTCCGTTGGCCTGCGCTAGCTGCAGTAACCCCTGGTGATATTTTGCCGGATCGAGCCCGCAGTGATGTTCGATGACAAGGCCACCGTGATAGAAATCGCTATCGATCTCGCTCGCCTGATCGCGTTTTTCGACCACTCGCAGTTTTTGCTCAAGGCCCGGGATTTGCCGTTGCGCCTCCGCCGCCAGGCGGTGGAACTGGCGCGGATTATGAGCCGCGAGGTAACGCCCGCATTGTTGATAGTCACAGTCGAGCCCATTCTCAGCGACAAACGCCCCCAACCAGTCGAGCGCACCGCGCGCCGCAACAAGCAGTGCCACGGCATCGGCCGAGCCGTGACGTCGCGCCAGTTCGGCGTAACCGGGTTTGATCTCACCGCTGATCTGGCCGCCGTTGCGGGTACTGCAACCCCAGCCCGCATCCGCGGCGTCGATGACGAGGGTCGACCTGCCGGCAAGCGCGGTTTGCAGCGCACAATGCAGGCCGGTATAACCCGAACCGATGACGAGAACCTCGGATGTCGCGGGCAACGGCGTAGCCTGTGCGGCCGGCCTCGGGGTCAGGTCCCACCAGTAAGGTTCGTTTTTAAAGTCACCGCTGCAAAACGGGTAGTGACTCATGATATCCGGGCTTCGAATCGGCTGACGCGCATCCCTGCGGGCATTCGTGTTTCGCCGAAACTCCGAAATTTTCCTGCCATTTTCCACACCTTGGTTATACTTGCCGTTAGAGTTGTTTTTTTCGCAGCAAAAATTACAGCACTTGGCCCAGAAATAACAACTGGAACTTGATAGCGACCGACAGCATATAACAGAGTTCGCAGCTTAGGCGATAGGAGCCTCGGAGTTACTTAAGATTGGATAATTCGAAACCTACGATATTGATAGTTGACGACGAGCCAATCAACCTCGATATTATCTGCGCGCACCTGGAAAACGATAATTATAAACTGGTCACCGCCAACGACGGGCAGGAAGCCTGGAGCCTGCTCGAATCCAGTCCCGAAAGCTTCGATACCATAATTCTCGACCGCATGATGCCGGCACTCGACGGTATGCAATTGCTCGCCAACATCAAGGAAAACGAAATGATGGAGCATGTTCCGGTTGTGATGCAAACCGCGAAAGCCGAAAACCAGGACGTGGTCGAATGCCTCAAGGCCGGCGCTTATTATTACCTGACCAAGCCCTATAACGGCGATGTCCTGAAAACCATCGTGCGCAGCGCGGTTAACGATCGCCTGCATGAAAAGTCACTGCACGAGTCATTGCGCCAGGGACGCCAGATCTTCGATCTGATGACCTTCGGCCGCTTCAAGATTCGAAACCTGCACCAATGCAACCTGGTGGCCTCGCAGGTCGCGCATCTATGCCCGCAACCACACCGCGTGGTCACCGGAATCTCCGAATTGCTGATCAATGCGCTCGAGCACGGCAATCTCAGGATTGGCTACGAAGAAAAGAGCAAGCTGATGCGCCGCGGCATGTGGCAACTCGAAATCGAACGGCGCCTCAAGTCGAAGCAAAATATCGGTGGCTTTATCGAGCTCGAGTTCAACGTGCACGCGGAATCGGTACAAATTCGCATCCGCGATCAGGGACAGGGATTCGATTGGACCCCGTATATGGATTTCGACCCGAATCGCGCTTTCGACCCCCACGGGCGCGGCATCGCGGTGGCGCGGCTATCCAGTTTCGACGACCTGGAATACATCGGCGACGGCAATGAAGTGATCGCCACCGTAAAAAGAAGCCTCGACGGCTGAACCGGGGAAAGGCGCGCGGTCGTGGCTTGCGCTACATACGCGTTTCTTCGGCGTCGAAACGACTGTAATCCAGATCGCCGTCGAAGTAGGTCGACTTGCCTTCCTGTTTTTCGATCCCCCGCCCTTCGTAAATCCGCAGCGAGTCCGCAACCGGCCGTCGCGGTTCGTGAGCGACCAGCCACAGCCGTAACAGGTGGCGCTTTTCCGCGGGTAGATCCGAATCTTCGAAGGCGCTGCGGTTATGCAATATCGTCAGGTTATTGAAAAACACGGCCTCGCCCGGTTGGGTGATAAACTTGAGCGCGAAGTCGTCGTCGAGCGCAATCTCATCGACCAGGTCGAGTGCCGTCCGTTGCCGCGCGCCGAGCGGCGTCCGCGTCTCCGCGGCGGCCATTTCGATATAGGAGCGCAGGTAATTTACACTCAGATAACCTTGGCTGAAGCTGAACACCGGAATCCTCTCTTCGGTGACCGGCGATTGTCCCGGCGCTTCCTCACCGAATCGATGGTAGTAAAAACCCTGCATCAGAAGCGGCATCAATTCGGGCTGGCGGCGCAGGATTTCATTGTAGATGCTGATGGCGCTGACATAACCGCTATCCCCGCCTGATTGCGCTTGCTGCAGGCACATCATCGCGACGATATCGCAGGCGTCGGTATGCATATCGAGTTCGGTACTATTGCGATAGGCGCGTTCCTTAGGGTCCTTGCCACCGACGTCGATGACTTGGCCCAACCGATCGCCCATCACGCTTTGCGACATCGCGGTGCCAAAATGGGTGCCGAGGCCGAAGTACATCATACCCATTTCTTGCTTGCTGTAGCGCTCTATCGGGAATCCGCTCAAAATGATAATGCCGCTTTGATGCATGACCTGATCGCGCCAGGCCGCGATATCTTGCTCGATATCGGGCAGGCGAAAGTTGTCACGAGTTATCGCTTCGGCATCGTCGGTAAATTGCCGAATATCCCGCAACGCTCGCTCCAGCGCCGCTAGGTGACGCGGTTCGAGCTCAACCATGAAACTTTTTTTGTCGCGTTCACGGGCAAGCCAGGCGCTCGCGTGCTCGACCGGTGACAGCTTCGCACTGATATTCGGAAGACTCATAATCGACTCTCAGGAGGTCATTTTTCGCAACGGCGAGCGCCGCGTCACGGCACCGCCCTCGCCCAGCATGATTTCAGACATACCGCGCTTGGCATGGTTCATCTTCAGCGACAACAACTTTTGAGCGTATTCGAGCACCAGCGACTGATAGTCCGGATTGCGCGCCTGATTGACGAATTCACCCGGATCTTGCCGTAGGTCGAAAAACAACGGCGGCAGCGCGCCGAAGTGCACGTACTTGAAGTTGTGATCGCGCATCACCGACAAGTTGCACTGGTGTAGGGTCAAGCCGAGGTGCCGTTCCAATGAAGCGTCGCGCACATTGCGAAAATCGCACTCCCAGAAAGCTTCCCGGCGCCAGCCCGACGGCACCGCACCGCTTTGCAACACCGGCAACAACGAGAAGCCGTCGCACTGGCTCGGGATTTCGAGCCCTAGCCAGTCGAGCATGGTCGGCATCAAGTCTACATTCTCGGTGAAATCGAAAATCTGAGTACCGCGGCTGGCATCGGCCAGGCTGCGCGGATCGCGGATAATCAACGGGATATGATAAGACTGATCGAAATAGCCGAGTTTGGACATCAACCAGTGGTCGCCCAACTGCTCGCCGTGATCGGAAGTGAAAATGATCAGGGTCGAATCCCAGGTTCCGCTGTCTTTCAAATGCTGAAACAAGCGCCCGAGATTGGCGTCGACTTCGTGGATCAAGCCCAGATAATTGACCATATCCTGCTGGGTCTGGCGTTCGGAGTCCGGGGCTCGGTGAGAGCTGTGATTGATAAAATAATCCAGTAGCGGATGCTGCCGGGCTTCCTCCCGTGGTGACTCGCAGCGCAGCGGCCGCGGCATTTGTTCGGGATCGTACATACTGTTATAGGGTTCGGGGGCGGCAAGCGGCGGATGCGGCCGCAGCAGCGACAAGTGTGTAACCCAGGCGTCTTCCTGTTGTTCGATCCAGTCGATGCAACGATCGACCATGTAATGGGTTTCGTGATCTTCACGGCTCATCGCCAGCGGCAATACCCGCGCACCGCCGTCCGCCCAGTCGACGCCTTCGACCAAGGTCGAATACAGGCTCCAGGGACGCTCGGGCATCGGGTGACCCCGCGCGCGCAGGTAGTCAACCCATTCGGCCGCCACCTCGTCGATCATCGGGGTATAGGTATCGATGCCCGGCAAGGGCTCGCTATAATGGCGCAGCCGCGGATCCTCACTATCGAGGCCGCGCGGATCGATCGCCGAATCGGTATAACCGAACAGCGACGGCGCGTAACCGGCCGCCTTCATTTCCAGCGCCCAATTGGTGAAGCGACTGTCGAGCGGCGCGCCGTTGACCACGCAACGATTGGTTTGCAGGTAGAGTCCGGTATGCATCGAACTGCGGCTCGGAGCGCAGGGCGTCGCCTGGGCGAAATGTCGCGCGAACAACGTTCCAGCGCGCGCCAGGGCATCGAGATTAGGCGTTTTGGCATGGGCGTGTCCCAGCGCCGACAGACATTCGCCGCGTCACTGATCCGCGGTAATAAAAAGCAGGTTCATTTCAATCGGTCTCGTCCGGTCGAATTCGGTTTACCGAGTTTCCCGTCGCCCGAGCCAAGACCGGTCGCATCGGGCTTTGGGCACCGGGGCTCCCACTTAGCGGCGCTCGGCCAGTACCTGTGGTGACGGCATACGAAACTGGTCATGCCGCACTAGCACCCGCCTCGCGCTGAGCCTTGACGATGGCTTCGAGTTCGCGCAGAAAAGTGAGCACTTCCTGGTCCGTGTTGTAATGGCACATGGATACGCGCACACAGGTGGGTCGTCCCAGCGGATTGAGAATGTTACCGGAGAAGTAATCGGCCTTGCGCACGTGGGTGCGAATTCCCTTCGCATTCAACTCGGCCACTACTTCGGCGCAGGCCTTGCCCTCGACGATGATCGAAACCATGCCTTCGCGCGCCGGATTATCGTGCCCGCCGATGACATAAATCTCCGTCATGGCACGCAATCCCACCTGCGTATCGTTGCCGTCGATCATCAATTCGACCAGCTCGCGTTCCTGCGCGGCGATAGCCTTACCCGCGGCCAGGATGCGCGCACGCCGATCGGGTGCCGCGGTGAAATGAGAGCCCAGCCAGTCAAAATACTCGACCACCTTCGAGGTACAGGCAAACGCCGAGGTATCGCGTGTGCCCAATTCCCAAAAGTCGTCCGGGGTGCCGTCGAGGTGATCGTGCGGCAGGGTTGCGAGCCGCGGCGACAGCCAGGCGAAGCCGTAGTTATGCCGCGAAAACACCTTGTAGGCCGAGACCGCATAACCGTCGACGTCGTAGTCGTCGAGCGCGAGCCCGCCATGGGCGGCGTGCTGGATGCCGTCGAGAATGATGATGCAGTCGGGCGCGGCGGCGCGGATAGTTTCGACCACGGCCGCAATATCGACCGTCATGCCGGTCACCGGGCTGGTGTGGATAATAGTGGCAACCCGGGTGTCGGCGTCGACCACCGCGGCATAATCCGCGGCGGTAATGGTTGCGGTATCGTTGCTGTGCACCGCCGCACGATATTCCTTGCCCGCGATTTTGGACCAGCGTTTACTGGCACTCACGGTGGCCGGATGCTCGAGCGTACTGCCGATCATGTTGCCGCCGGCGGGCGAACCCAGCGCGGCCGCGCGCAGCATGCGAAAAATCAGTTCGGTGCCGCTTTCGCCGATAAACACCGGCCCCGCGGCAACCCCCAGAAAGCTGCGCATATTGTCACGCGCCTCATTGATTATGCGCACGAGTTCCTGCGAAGCCGGGTTATCGCGCCCCTGGTTGTCGGGAATCCCCGCGAGTTCGGTATTAACCTTGACCACCGATTTCAGCGTCAGCGCGCCGCCGGCGTTTTCAAAAAAGATGCGCGGCCCCTGGAAAGGGCAGGAATCCACGTGGCAGAACCGATCTCGAATCTGGTTCATCAAGCTAGTTTCAAACATCGGGGCTCCCGCGGTAATTAGTCGGCTACCTGCACTAAATGCTAGCACCGCGACAGACAAAAAGTAACGTGATATTTCCCGCTTGAACTAGGCGAATTAATCAACCAATGAATAAGAGTAGCTTATCTATTTGCCTAAAATTATATCGATTTACCGAATTATAGATTAGAAATTATTATTCAGGTATCTGTAAAACGATATGGAAACCAAAATGTCACAAAGCATGAGCCACCGCTTTCAACTCTGGGGCTGGATCATTTTCATTTTTTCGGCGCTGTTTTTCATCGCGGCGAGCCTTCGCGCCGAAGATCCGATCGGCCTGATCGGCGGTGCGCTGTTCCTGCTGGCCTGTATCGTGTTCCTGCTGCCGCTACTCGCGGAACTCAGAGGGTCGACTAGTAACTTATCGCGGCCGCGTAAATATTCTCGATATCTACCAGGTTGGTGGCGCGCGGTGAATTCGCAATCGCACGAACCTGCCGCGCCGAAGACGCCGCCAAGGCCGGAACATCAGCGGGACCGAATCCGACGCCACCAAGCCCGTTCGGAGCTCCGGTTTTTTGCATCAACTCGATAAGTCGGGCCGCCAGCGCCTCGCCGGAATCGTCGAAACCGGCGTCCTGCAAGTCGCACTGCAGTAATTCAGCCGCTTCGAAATGGCGTTCGGGTGCGGCTGCCGCGGTGTAACGAAAAATCGCCGGCGCCGACAATATGACACTAATGCCATGCGGCACGAACGGCGACTCGACCGGGTATCCCGTGGTGGTGACATCGTGCATCAGATGGGTGACGCCGTAAGACAAGGCATGCCCGAGATGGGTGCCGCTGTTACCGAAGGCCATGCCGGCCAGCGACGCGCCCCACATCAATTGATCGCGCGCCTCATGGTCGGCGTCGCTCGCAACCCCGCGTTGCAGGTATTCGCCGGCAATTTCCAGGGCCTGGCGCGCAGCCAGATCGCTCCAGGGATTGGCGCCCTGGATCAAGGGCCGTTTCAATGGATCGTCCTGTTTGTCCCATCGGGTATAAGCCTTCGCGGTAAAACATTCGAGCGCATGGCATAGCAGGTCGAAACCGGTGGAGGCGACCACCATCGCCGGCAGCGTATCGCTGCAGGCCGGATCGACCAGCGCCTCCTGGGGTAACAGCACCGGGTTGGCGAGTACGAACTTGGTGGCCATGCGGTTTATCCGCAATACCGAAATCGAAGTACATTCGGAGCCGGTGCCCGAGGTCGTGGCGCAAGCCAGGTGCGGCAATAAGCGGCGCGGCATGGCCCGTCCCGCCCCCAACGGCGGCGCAAAATAGTCGAGAAAATCGTCGCTGGGATGCAGCCCGTACAGCATCGATGCCTTAGCTGTATCCATCACCGAACCGCCTCCGACCGAAACCACACCGTCGAAATTACCGGCGGCGACAAAGGCGGCGCCGCGTTCGACGCTGGCGTCGTCGGCCTCGATCGTAATTTCGTCGAATACGGCGACATCGACTCCCGCCTGTTTAAGCGACTCCAGTACCGTCGCGACATAGGCGCTTTGGCGCAGAAAGGGATCGGTAAACAGCCCCACCCGCGTCATACCGAGACCGACGGCACGCGCGCCGGCTTCGCGCAGACATCCGCGGCCGAATGTATACTTGGGAATTGCGATCGTAAAAGTGTCTGCGCCGTTGTCGCAGGGATCGAAATACTGGCAGCCCATGGCGAGTAGTCCCGGATTAAAAATTGCGGCTATTCTAGCACCGGCCGGCGGGGACCGGTAATGCCGGGTAATTTATCCGCTGCGGTGGGTTTATTGGCGGCATTATTGGTCTTACCCCATAAATCCAAACGCTGGGAAAGCCGGGGTCAGAGCAAAAATCTCGCCACCACGCCACTACCGGCGCGATCTTACCGAGCTTTTGCTCTGACGCCTCGAAGCATGACCCCTCGAAGCAAACACGAAGTCTTTCACTAATGCCACCATCGCAAGATCCCCGCCGGGACCCGCGGAACCTAAAACCGAGCAATCATGCGCGGGGATTACGCTGAGGTGGGGATAGCTTTTATAGATGCAGTTAATGCGTCGCCAGGTCGCCCCAAATTTCGCTGAGGCGCTGGTCGCGGCCGCAGCCCCAGCGGTAGCCCCGGTAACGCAGCGGTGATTTTTTGTAATAATCCTGATGGTAGGACTCCTCGCCCTTGATCGGGAAAAAAGTCGTACGCGGCAGGATCGGAGTGACCACCGTCATGTCCGGGAATCTGGCGATCACCTTTTGTTTCGATTTTTCCGCGAGTGCGCGTTCCGCGTCGTTACCGACGAAAATCGCAGCGAGATAACTATGACCCTTGTCACAGAATTGTCCGCGCGCGTCGAACGGATCGTGGTTGACCCAGAAATGATCGAGGATGCCCTGGTAGTCCACGACAGCCGGGTCGTAGGTGATTTTGACGGCTTCATAATGCCCGGTATGACCGCCGTTGTAACTCGGATCGGGATGCGTACCGCCGGTAAAACCCGACACCACGTCGCTCACGCCCTCGAGTTTTTCGAAATCCGATTCCATACACCAAAAACAGCCGCCGGCCAGAATCGCCGTGGCTGCGCGCACCGTCGGCGCGGCAATCGTAACCGTCGCAACCAGTGCCGCAAGTATTAAATTTTTCATAAACAGCTCCGAAATTAACCCTTAAGACCGATTGCCAGGCCGTGAGTTCACCGAGTATATTCGCCACTCGGGCGGCGCGACGGAGATACCGATGCGATTTACCGGATTCGACCTTAGCGCGCAGGACGCAAAGCGGATAAACAAACTGCGGGCTCCCGCATGGTCGACGCTGATACGGCTTGTTAAGATCTCATTTACACTCGGCCGGTTAGCCTGAACCTTTATGAGAATTCTGGTAATAGAAGACGACGCAGACATCGCCTCGAATATTGGTCAGTACTGCGGGGACAAGGGTCATCGGTTCGATTTCGCTTATAGCGGGCCGCCGGGACTTAAGCTCGCGCTCGAGGAACGATTCGATTCGATCATTCTCGACTTAATGCTCCATCCAGGGCCGGTCATTTCTCGCCAGGAGTTGATCGACCGCATCTGGACCGACGAACCCCTCACGGGAGACCCTCAATGAGAAGGATACTAGTGCTGCTGCTATTGGCGGTGACGCCTCTGAAGGCAGAGATATACGATATCGAGCAGCTGGATCTCGGCAATTACCGGGGCAAGGTGGTTTACCTCGACTTCTGGGCTTCCTGGTGCAAGCCCTGCCGCAAATCCTTCCCGTGGATGAACCGGTTACTGCTCAAATACCCGGCCGAAAAATTTACCGTGGTTACGGTTAATCTCGATGCCGAAACCGACGCCATGCATCGCTTCTTGAGCAGGTATCAAGCGAACTTCGATATCTTCCACGACCCCGGCGGGCGCATCGCCGAAGAATTCGAGATAGAGGGTATGCCGACATCATATTTGATCGACGCCTCCGGCAAGCTCGTGACTAAGCACGTTGGCTTTTTCACCAAAAGTATCCAAAAGTACGAAACTGAAATCGAGGATTTATTGTGAATCTCAAATTCATCTGCCTGCTGCTAGGTACGCTGTTTGTCGCGAGCGGCTGTGCGTCTCTCGGGGTCAAGCCATGGGAGCGCGAACTGTTGGCGCGCGAAGACATGTTGCTAGACGCGGATGCACTCGATCTCGCCTTCGACGAACACATTTATTTCAGTAAGGAAGCCTCCAGCGGCGGCCAGGGATTTGCCGGCGGAGGCTGTGGATGCAACTAGTAGGCCTTTCCTGCAGCCGCGGCAGTTGCCGCGCCTACGGGCCTTTGCCCGGCGCCACCCAGCGCACAAGCAACGCCGGCATGCCACTTGGTTGGGGAGTTGCTGCGTGAATAAAAAACTCGGCAACAAAAGCATTGCGGGTTTGCTATCGGCGGCGACCTGCTCGCTGCTGGCCGCGCCGGCACAGGCCGAGGACGACGCATGGGACGTGGACACTGCGGTCTTGTACTACGCCGAATCCGACGACCGCATACAGGCATTCGAGCCGGTTATCAGCGCCACCAAGGACCTCGGCGATGAAGAGCTCCTGTCGTTCAAACTGGTGCTCGACAGCCTCACCGGTTCGTCGGCGACTGGCGCGGTGCCTTCGACCCAGGTGCAAGTCTTTACCCGGCCCTCGGGCAACGGCAACTACCGCGTCGCAGCCGACGAAACGCCGCTCGATCCAACCTTCAAGGATACCCGCGTCAGTCTCAGCATGAATTGGGAAAAGCCGGTCGATCGCTATAACCGCCGTAACCTGGGATTCAATATATCCAAGGAGTACGACTTTACCTCGCTTGCCGCCAACGCCTTGTGGCGGCATGACAGCAACCTGCGGAACACGACCTGGTCATACGGCCTCAACCTCGAGTTCGATGAAATCGACCCGGTCGGCGGCGCGCCCGAACCGCTGACCCGAATGGTCGATCAAAACAAGATGTCGAGCAATGAATCGCGCAGCATCGTCGACCTGCTGTTCGGAGTTACCCAGGTGATCAATCGCTCGAGCCTGTTTCAGCTGAACCTGTCGCTGAGCGAGGCCGACGGTTACCTGACCGATCCCTACAAGCTCGTCAGCGTGGTGGACAACAGCAGCGGGCTGCCGAGCGAACAATGGTTTGAAAGCCGCCCCGATTCGCGTTCGCGCCAGAGTATTTACGGCAAGTATAAAAAGATGCTGAAAAACCGGGACATTTTCACCGCCTCCTACCGCTTCATGACCGATGACTGGGGCATCGACTCCAATACCTTCGACTTCAGCTACCGTTTCGCGTTCGACCAGGGCTATTACCTCCAGCCTCGATTACGCTGGTACCGGCAATCGGAAGCCGACTTTTACAACTATTTCCTGCTCACCGGCGAAACTCCCAGATATGCGAGCGCCGACTATCGGCTCGGGGAAATGGACGCTAGCACCATCGGCTTTAAGTTCGGTCGCGACATCGACGAGCAGCAGGCCTGGTCGCTGCGCCTCGAGAGGTACGAACAATCGGGTGATTCGTCACCATCCGAGGCTTTCGGCCAATTGGCGCAGCAAGACCTGTACCCGACGGTCGAAGCAATTATCGTCCAGTTCAACTACTCGTTTCGATTTTAAGCGTACCCTGGTTCGTGCATCCCGCCGCAGCGTCTTGGCGACGCCCTCGCGCCGCGAAATGGTGAGAGTAGCGGGCTAGACGATTTTGCGCCGCGCCGATACGAAGTTAGAATAGGCGCATCGGCGCCGCTTGGCGTAACTCAAAGCCGGCGCTTTCATCCATTGGCGGCAACAGTGTAAGCAGTGGCGGATAAGCTTTCCATCAGCAGGCGCGGCAGCCTGTGGCTCGGTCGATTTCAATGCATGGCCAGCCCCTGCGAAGTATTGCTCGAAAGCAAAACCAAACAGCAGGCGCGCGAATTGCTCGAACTGGCGCAAGGGGAAGCGCAGCGCATCGAGCGAAAATTCAGCCGCTACCGCGGCGACAATATCGTGCATCTAATCAACAACGGCGCCGGGCGCATCGAGGTCGACGCCGAAACCGCGCGCCTGTTCGACTTTGCCGCCAATTGCTACGAACTGAGCAACGGCTGGTTCGACATCACCTCCGGCATCCTGCGGCGCGTCTGGCAATTCGTGGACGGCGGTCGGATTCCGCAACAACGCGATATCGATCGCCTGCTGCCGCACATCGGCTGGCATAGAGTCAGCTGGACCCCCCCCTACTTCACGCTGCCCGACGGCATGGAGATCGACTTCGGCGGCATCGGCAAGGAATACGCCGTCGATTCGACCCGGCAGTTGTTATCGCGCAACACCAAGGACAGTTTCATGGTCAACTACGGCGGCGATTGTCACGCTAGCGGCCCGCTGGCCGACGGCTCGGCCTGGATGACCGGCATCGAAAACCCGCGTCGTCCGGGCGATGCCGGCGCGGTAATCCAACTAAAACGCGGCGCGCTCGCCACCAGCGGCGACGTATTCAAGTTCATCCTGCAAGACGGTAAGCGCTATGGCCACATCCTGAATCCGAGCACCGGTTGGCCCGACACCGACTCTCCGCTCTCGGTGACGGTGGCCGCGGCCACCTGCACCGAGGCCGGCATTCTCTCGACGCTGGCCATGCTGCAGGGTAACCACGCCGAAAACTTCCTAGACCCCCAGGCCGTCAAGTACTGGTGTTATCGCTGAACCGACTCCGGCCACTTTGATCTCTGTTAAAATGCCGTATTCGTCCTTTACAATAAACGCCCGGGAAGGGAGTTAAAAAATGCGTAACATCATCTTAATATTGACAGTTATATGAATGGGAAAACAATTACGACTATTTTTTTAGGAGCATATTTGCAACTGTGTTTGACAAATAGTTATGCGTTGCAAGCTTGTCCAAAAGAAGGCTATGCGAATGCAGACGCATGCTTTGGAACGACAATTCGTTCTGATGGTGCAAAATACGAGGGAGAGATAAAGCAAGGAAACTTTGACGGCATGGGTAGTTTGAGATTTCCAAAGGGGCATATCTACAGAGGCAATTTTAAATTCAACAAATTCCATGGTGCGGGGGTATTTACTGCTGCAAACGGCGACGAGTATATTGGCGAATTCCGGTTTGGAAAATTTCACGGAGAGGGAGTCCTAACTTTTGCCAATGGAGCAAAAATTGAAGGCAAATTCAAGTACGGCAATGTCAATGGATTGGGCTCGGTAATCCTCCCAAGCGGGAGCAGGTATCATGGTCAATTTAATCACGGCCGTTTTCATGGAAAAGGGGTATTTCTATGGAGCAACGGAGATCAATTTGAAGGAAATTTCCGGTCAGGTTGGCTGATAGGCAGCGGGATCTTTAAAGCTAAAAACGGCTATACATACGCGGGAGAATTTCAATGACATGGTCCAATAGATTGATACCACCCAGTTAAGAGATAATGAAACTTAACTGAGGTAACGATTAATGACAACGAGAAAGAAATATTCGAAAGAATTCAAACTGGACGCAGTCAGTCT
>Ga0126334_10000198_pt1 | contig 19494 bp, 15 predicted proteins | sample InaspJWI49metaG_FD_94491 | JGI IMG/M metagenome (GOLD analysis project Ga0126334, IMG submission 94491) | Marine gutless worms symbiont microbial communities from Oahu, Hawaii - Inanidrilus sp. 2 OAHU.JWI-49 metaG | ecosystem: Host-associated > Annelida > Digestive system > Unclassified...
CCGAAGCCGTGACCGTATCAGCCGTGTCCGCATCCGACACCGTCAGCGTACCCGTACTGGTCAACGCCGCGTTTGTCTCGGCCAGACCCGCCGTGTCCGGTCCGTCCGTGATCACCGGTGCATTATTAGCCGGAGCAGAAGCCGACGGAACCAGTGTCAGTGAGAAGATGTTTTCATCTGGTGTGATAGTAAGCCCAACGTCGCTTCCGTCTAATAAAAGGGTGGCGTTCGCCGCTGACGTACCAGGTTCAACACCTGTGACTCTCAGATAAAAGATGTCTGGTGCTTCTACAGGAATGCCGTTGTCTCCGGCAGATGCATCGCTGTCATCGAGAGAAACTAAAATGTCACCAGGAGACAAGGTAGTTCCGCCTACTGTCATAGTCTCTTCGATCAAATCCAGGCCATCGATTCCAGTATCGATGCCGACGTCGCTGCCCTCGATCAACAACTCGTAGGTTCCGGACGAGTCTGTGTTTTCAACTCCTACGTCGGTTGGTGTAAAGAGATAAATATCTTCCCGTGCAAGAGATGCACCACTGACCAGGAGGAAAGATCCGGCCGGCAGGGTCTTTCCATCTATGATGATTTCTTTTTCAACCAGAGTGACTCCGCCAATCGGAGAACCAGTTGGATTCTCGAGCAAAGGAAAGAAAGTGCCCTGGCTGTAATCGCCAGCCACATCCGGTCGGAATGCCACCACATCGTTGTCGTCTACAGAACTCCCGGCACCACTACTCTGTAGAGTTTCCAATAGGTTTGTAGAAAAAAGCAAATCGCCCGGCTGCAGAGCGACCGTGTCGCCAGTGCCAATTGTGATGTTGGTGGTCACATAGTGGATTGCGCTCACTTCAGCAGTTGAATTGGCAGAGAACTGATCGATGTTGAACACCAGCGCCATTGTTCCATTTGTTTCAGGTGGTGTCGGTGGTTCGAGTTCGAGTTTTAGGTCGGGATCGCCGAACTGGAGCACATCGCCGTCTTCCCAGGAGTCCAACCCATTCGAAGCACCGCCAGAGGCGATATTATCTTCCATTGAAAGCCAAATCCCGCCCCGAAGAGCTCCATTGACCTCATAGGCACCGACATCCGGAGAAGCATCCCGAGTATATCCGCGCTGATCGACTGTCGGCGCCCCAGTGGTTGTTCCCGTGTCGATTGCCAAGCTACCTGCCAATAGGGCATGGGTGTTCGTGGTACCACCGTTATTTTTCAATGTCGGGTCTAGATTAAGCTGCGCCACTGTAAGCTGGGTTAATCCAGATATCGTGTCGGTAGAAATGCTGTCGGTGGAACCATTGATCGTGCCGGATCCGTTTCCCCCCGTATTTGATGCCAAAATGGTGTTTACCAGGTCTGCACTGTCTGATTTGACATAGATTCCGCCGGGATAGCCGGTTGCCGAGTTGTAAGCGATGGTGGAGTTGATGAGGCGAACGGGGTTTCTGACGTATATGCCCCCTGCCTCCTTAAACGTTGCCGTGTTTCCGCTGACCGTTGTGTTGGTAGCCGTTAAACTCGTACCATAAGTATAGATCCCGCCTCCTATTTCACCCTCATTTCCACTGATCGTCACTCGGTTCAGTTCAGCAGTTCCCGTGTTGTAAAGGCCGCCGCCATTTACTCCGATGTTGCCAGTAATTTCAGAATCGATCAGGGTAAGGTCTCCTGCATTAGATATACCACCCCCATCCTCATCGATGTCTCCGTTTGTAATCGTAACGCCTGAAATCTTAACCGTAGCGCTTGATAGTATGTGGAGCACGCGGTCCAGGGCACCTCCGTTAATAATGGTTGTGGCCGCGCCCGCGCCCTCGATGGTCAGATCCTGGGTGATATCAAGGTCGCCGGTTGCGTTGGTATCGTCATAGGCTCCTGAGATACTCAAAGTATAGGTACCGGCAGGCAGGATAATCTTATCGGCACCGCCAAGGGCATTGGCTTCCATGATGGCGGCACGAAGGCTGGTGTTATTGGAAGCGTCCTTTGCATTTCCATCGCCGGGATTGGCATCCACGGTGTCGGCGTTGGAGTCTACAGTAAACTCCGCCAACACCCCCTGCCAGGAAACACCGTCGAAAGCTAAATGGATTTCCACTTTCCCTATGGAATGCTCCAGATCCCAATCTCCGCCTGAGATGGCATATCCGGTCAGATCATCTGAAGCGGCCACATCAGCACCGGTTAGGTCGGAAAATGATTGCATAAGTGTCCGTCCCGATTCTCCGGCAGCCAGGTTACAGCCGTAAAAAAGAAGATCCGCACCCGAGGTTAAGGCGTTTTTCCACTCTGCGACATTACTTGAGTAGTCTTCGAGGTTGGCCGAATCAATCCACGATGCGCCAAGTTTTATGCCTTGTTCGTTTCCATGGGTGACAAAATGAACTGCATCCAGATCCTGCCGCTCTGCCAACAAGTCGCTCATCTGGGCCACGCCGTCGCGTTCCGGATCCAGAATCACCACCTCGAGCTGACTATCGTCATCTCGAATCGAAAGAATGTCGTTTACAAGCAGTTCATAATTCGTAATGCCCCCGTCCACCACGACCAGTTCTTGGCGCGCATCAATCGCGTCCAGTGGCTGAGCGTCTGCATTGAGCAGGATATCAACCAGTTCCAGGTTGGAAGTTGCGGCAAGGCCGGTCTCGAAATCAGCGGACGCGGTGTTTACACTGTTCGCTGTGGGTGGCGAATGGCCGGGTTGTTGATCATTTCCGACGAGGTTCGCATAAGGCTCAGGCTCGGCCGACCATGCGTCTTTCCTTGATTCAGTTGAGCCAAAAAGATCGGTTGAGAGTGCGTTTTTTTGATTGGCGAATTCAAAGTGATCCGCATCGATGGCAAGCGAAGTCAACGGCTGGGGTGTGGGGACGGCGGCCCCAATAGCGGCAGATTCACCGGTAGCCGAAAGCAGGAGTCGCGGTTCCAGGGCCTCGAAATGAAAGCTCGTGGAAAACGAACCGTTTTTCGATTCGGATTCCGGTGTTTTGTCCGGTAATGCGCGCGGACCACCGCCGGCACCTGTTCCCAGGCGGTCGAACATTCGATTCAAGACAGTTTTAAGCCGTTTTCGCATGAAATAACAGCACCCGATAAATTGAAAGAATTCGGTTTTGGTCACGCGCAACCAAATTAGATAACAGCAAATTGCATGCCATTAGTGTGACTATCAATAATAAATAAAAATTTCAATATATTATTGATTATTTCATGGAGTTTGCTATAAAAAAAGTTAATAGCAACCATTAATCAAATTACAATCAACGAAAAAGGTGGTTTCACAATTTGTGAATCAACAAATTTTGGAGATTCGGTATGGCGCCAGAAAATGGGGTCTCCATTCCAAGTTTCAAAACAAAGAAAAACAGAAACTTATGAAAGAGAACATTGCCGCAACCGTCTTACAAAGAGGCCGCAATCAGTACAGCAATCAGAAAAATCGAATGTTAGGGCTTGATTTATATTTTTTTTGGATAAGTTCGGAATGAACGGTATGAATTTTGCTGTTTTTTATCTAATTCGGGGATCGGGGAGTTTTACCACTATAAGCACGTCATCACGGCGAAATCCGGGAACCAGTTCATGTACATGGATTCAGTCCATGTAAAAGAAACTTCCATGGATGCCGGATACGTCATCCCGAACGCGATCCAGGACCGGCATGACGATTAAAACGCCCCGACTGCTAATCTAATTTAGTGTGGATTAAATTCCATGCTTGATTTTAACCGGAACCACGTATAGATAGAGAAATGCTTCAACACATCTATTTACTTGATGAAACAGTGCCAAACTCAGAATTTGTTATAAGGCAATGATGATGGTCTCTAAAGAGGAGTCCCCACCCCAGGTCCTGATTGTCGATGATGATGTCATCTTCCGTGAAGTTGCCCGGATTTCCCTGGAAAAGGCGGGGTTTTCGATGTCGGAGGCGGTGAACGGCGTCGAAGGATTAGAAGCGGTCAAGCGTCTGAAACCGGAGATCGTGCTGCTGGATGTCATGATGCCGGAGATGGTCGGCTATGAAACCTGCAGGGCGATCCGGGAGTTACCGGGGGGCGATACGATTCCGGTAGTCATGATCACAGCCCTGGAGGACGTCGAATCGATCAACCGGGCCTATGAAGCCGGCGCCACGGACTTTATCACCAAGCCGATCGAATGGATTATCCTGGTCGAGCGGGTGCGGTACATGTTGCGGGCAGTCCGCCTGGTAAACGAGCGCAGGCAGCTTGAAAAACAGCTCCAGCAAGCCCAGAAACTGGAAGCCGTGGGGACACTGGCCAGCGGTGTTGCCCATGATTTCAAGAATCTGATTGCCGCAATCCAGGGCTCGGCAGAGCTGCTCATGATCGGTAAAGACGACGACGACCCGGGCTATGAAGAATTGAATATGATCTTCGATGCCTCGCAGAGGGGGGTCGAAATCGTCCAGCAGATGCTCTCGCTTGGCCGGAAAAAGGAGAGCAAGAAAAAGCTGATTGATCTGAATGAACAGGTCATCCAGATCCACGACCTATTGAAAAGCGCCCTGGCACGTGAGCTTGAGTTGATATTGAACCTTGATGAGACGCTGCCCCAGGTGGATGCGGACGGGGGCCAGATCGGCCAAGTGATAATGAACCTCATCAACAATGCCAGGGATGCGATGCCGGATGGCGGCAAGCTGATCATCGAAACCAGCAGTGTCACGCTCACCCCGGAGGACTGCAAGTCGCAGCCAAACCTGGTTCCGGGACAATATGTTAGCCTCAGTGTGGCTGATACCGGTCAGGGCATGGCCAATGCTACCATCGAACAAATTTTCGATCCTTTCTTTACCACCAAACGGGCTGACAAGGGAACCGGTCTGGGCCTATCTTTGGTGTACAGAATTATTCAGGATCATGAGGGCCTCATCACCTGCAAAAGTGCCCTAAACGAAGGGACCGAGTTCGAGATATTCCTGCCGGCCAAGACCCGCCCCGAAAAGGCGGTCGTCAAAAAAACTGCGGCGGTCACCAAAATCGGCGATGAAACCGTTCTGCTGGTGGATGATATGGCCTTCATCCGCAAATTTGCGAAACGGCGACTCGAGTTAGCCGGATACAAAGTATTGACGGCCGAGGACGGAATCGAGGCCCTAGAATTGTTCCGTGAGGAAAAAGACCGGATCGGCATGGTCCTGCTCGATCTGATCATGCCGAATATGGGCGGCGAAGAATGCCTGCAGGAGCTGCTGCAGATCGATCCCGGGGTGAAAGTGATCGTCGCTTCGGCCAATGAACCCGAGGAAACAAGCTGGGAAGAGATCGAGGCCCTGACGCAGGGATACCTGCGCAAGCCTTATCTGGGTGAAGATCTACTGAACACTGTGAGGCGGGTGTTGGATGGGGAGTAAAACCATAAGCTGTTAGCGATTAGCTGTTGGCCATTAGCGGTTAGTAAAATCCTTGGTTTTAGGCATTTATAGCTAAAGGCTAATAACTAATAGCTATTTGCTAAAATAAAGAAAACAAAAGCGGCAGGGTACCGATTTACTCGGTCCACTGCCGCTTTTTGTTTATAACAATAAGTAATCAAGCATTCTGGGAGTTTTTGGAGTCATGCCGGTCCCGGATCGGGTCCGGGATGACGTATCCGGCATCCAGGGAAGTTTCCTTCACATGGACTGGATCCCGGCTTTCGCCGGGATGACGGGCATTTACCGAGAAAACTTCCCGACCGCTGAAATAATCGTTACTCTTTTTCCTGGTTGATCGTTTCCACGATCTTCTCGGAAAGCTGATTGGGTACTTCTTCGTAGTGGTCAAATTCCATGGCGTACATGCCGCGGCCACCGGTCATGGAGCGCAGATCCGGCGCATAGGTCTGGATTTCCGCCATGGGCACTTCGGCGTTGATGACCTGGTTTTTACCGGCACTGTCCATACCGAGTACGCGGCCACGCCGACCGTTCAGGTCGCCCATGATATCCCCCATATACTCATCCGGGGTGGTAACCGTGACCTTCATGATGGGTTCCAGCAGCACCGGCTTGGCATCGACGGCGGCTTTCTTGAAGGCCAGGGAGCCGGCAATCTTGAAGGCCATTTCCGACGAGTCGACAGCATGGAAGGAGCCGTCATCCAGGGTGACTTTGAAATCCACACAGGGGAAGCCGGCCAGAACGCCTTTGACAGCGGCCTCCACGATGCCTTTTTCCACCGCCGGGATATAGGTTTTGGGAATGGCGCCGCCCACGATGGCATCCACAAACTCAAACCCTTTGCCGCGCGGCATGGGTTCCATCTGGACCCAGCAATCACCGAACTGACCGTGACCGCCGGATTGTTTCTTGTGTTTGCCCTGTACCCGCACTTTCTTCTTGATGGTCTCGCGGTAGGGGATCTTGGGCGTATTGAGAATAACCTCGACGTTGAATTTACGTTTGAGTTTCTCGTTGGTGGCCTCGATGTGCACCTGGCCGGCACCGGAAATCAGGATTTCCTTGGTTTCCGCGTTTCTTTCGAGCAGGAGCGAAGGGTCTTCTTCCTGAATCTTGCCCAGGGACTGCCAGATTTTGTCCTCGTCGCCAGAGGCCTTGGATTCAAGGGCAAAGCTGATCAGCGCCGGCAGCGGCTCGGCAAAGGGAAAGCTGACTTTGTTGGTATCGTCACAGATGGAATCACCGGTGGTGGTATCTTTCAGTTTGGCAACCGCCACGATCGATCCCGGGCAGGCACCCTCGGCCGGTTTTTGCTCTTTGCCGAAAATGGTTAGCAACTGGTTGAACCGCTCCTTGCTGGACTTGGTTACGTTGTAGATATTGCCATCGGAACCCAAGCTGCCGGACACAACCCGGAACAAGGACAACCGGCCGGCATACGGGTCGGCGATGGTCTTGAAAACAAACCCGGCAAAGGGGGCGTCCACATCCGGTGCCACCTCGACTTCTTCTTCCGATGCGTTGAGGGCTTTCCAGGCGCCGCGGTCCACCGGGGAGGGCATGCAGTTGACGATGAATGAACTCAGCAGGTCCATACCGATGCTGCTCGTGGCGGCCCCGCACAGGACCGGCGCGAAGGTCCGGCTGGCAATGCCTTTTTTCAGGGCCGCCTGGTATTCGGCATCACTGATCTCTTCGCCCTCGAGATAACGTTCCAAAAGCGCGTCGTCGGCTTCGGCGATGTTTTCGATCAGGGCCTCCTTTTCGGTTTCCACCTGGTCCTGCATATCCGCCGGAATATCGACCACCGTGGCCTTGCCGCTATCGTCATAAGTGTAGGCCTTCATGGCGATCAGGTCGACAATGCCATTGAATCCGGCTTCCTTGCCGATAGGGAGTTGTACAATAATTGGTTTAATATCGAATAGTTCCGTGGCTTCCTGAACATTTTTGGCGAAATCGGCCCGTTCCTTGTCAAGTTTGTTGACAAAGATCATGCAGGGCAGGTCGTATTCTGTGGAAAACTCAAGGGCCTGCTCGGTTTGCACCTTGATGCCGTCCACGGCGTCAATGGCGATGACCGCGCCGTCGGCCGCCTGCATGCAGAGCTTGGTATCGGTAAAGAAATTCTGGTCACCGGGGGTGTCGATGAGACTGATCGTATGTTTTTCCCAGCCAAACTGGGCAAAGCCGCTGCTGATACTGGCCGTTCTTTTCAGCTCCTCCGGCTCAAAATCCATCACCGTATTGCCCTCTTCAACTTTGCCGTGCCGTTTGGTGACACCGGCCATATACAGCATGGCTTCCGCCATGGAGGTCTTGCCGGCCCCACTGTGTGCGACCAGGGCAATATTTCTTAAATTATTAGCATTGTCAGTCATTTAAACTCCTCTCTAAGGTATGAATGTCCTGATGGTCCCCCTTGGTGTGCGCGTATGTAAAAAGGTTTTTGTACAAGCGAAAAAGGAAAAAATCAAGATAAAAATCAGGAACATTCAAGGTGGGCGATGAATTCGCGGTTGCCCTTGGGACCCTGGATGGGGGAGGGGACCACTTTCTTAGTAATCAAATTGATATTATTGAAAAAATTGGTGAGTTCGGCGATGACTTGTTCGTGCTGGGCCGGATCCCGCACAACACCGCCTTTGCCGACCTGACCCTTGCCGACTTCAAATTGAGGCTTGATCAGGGCCAGGATGGCGGCTTGCGGCTGCATGAATTTCAGCACGGCGGGCACCACGATTTTCAGTGAGATAAAGGCCGTGTCGATCGTGACCAAATCCACGGCCGCGTCCAGGGCTTCTCGGGGCAGATGACGAATATTGGTCCTCTCGATGACCGTCACACGGGGGTCTTTGCGCAGGGACCAGGCCAGTTGGCCGTAACCGACGTCGACCGCGTACACCCGGGCAGCGCCGTGCTGCAGCAGGCAGTCGGTGAACCCCCCGGAGGATGCCCCCACGTCGAGACAGGTGAATCCGTTGATATCCAACCCGGTTGCACGCAACCCGGCTTCAAGTTTCAGGCCGCCCCGGCTGACGTAGGGCAGATCTTCACCTTTGATGGCCACTACGGCTTCCGGATTCACCTGCGCGCCCGGTTTGTCACGGGGGGCCCCATCCACCAGCACCTGGCCGGCCATGATTCGTGCCTGGGCCCGTTGGCGGGTTTCTGCCAGGCCTTTTTCCACCAGAAGCAGGTCCAATCGTATTTTTTTTGAGGGCATGGCGAGTGTTTACCGTTAACATCGTAAAAGCAATATTTTCGCGCAGAGACGCAAAGCCGCAGTGAAAACCACGAATAGTTTCCCGCTCCGCGGGATTAAGATCTAAAGTGCCTTTATTGTTTGGTTTTCGCGCGATAGCGCGCCCAAATTTTGGTTTATTGGTCTTCTCTGCGCCTCTGCGTCTCTGCGCGATGCATTGGGTTTGTTTTTGATTTGTCTCTTTAAAACCTCTAAACCCAAAAACCTGTTTCTCGCGCAGAGACGCAAAGGCGCAGAGACGTCTTCCTTAATCAAAAAGCTAAATGGACAGTCCAGTTCAGCTGGGCAACCATGAATAGTTTCCCGCTACGCGGGATTAAAACCTTAAAGGCATTTGATGCCCTGAGGTAAATATGGGTTTTCGCACGTTAGTGCGACGAAATCTTTGTTTTACTTTCCCGACTTCGCTGGACTTCGCATTGATGCCAAGTTTAAGCAGGACGTCTCCGCGTCTCTGCGCCTCAGACAGGCGAGCTGCACTTCCCGCCACTTCAATCATTAACGGTGGGGCGCGCGAAGAATGGTTTTGCTTTTTTGGGGCGGGACAGTACGTTTAACGCATCATTTCCAAGGTGGACCGGGCAATGCCGTCTGCATCAAGGCCGTATTTGGAACGGAGGGCCTCAGGTGAACCGTGCTCCACGAAGGTGTCCGGCAATCCAATCCGTTTCAACGTGAAATCACTGCACCCGGCGTCGTGCAGGCACTCCAATACCGCGCTGCCAAATCCACCCTGGCGCATATTTTCTTCCACCGTAATGATGCGGGTGTGTTTGGCAGCCAGTGTGACCAGCAGGTCCTCGTCCAGCGGCTTGACAAAGCGGCAATTGGCGACTGTGGCCGCAACTCCTTCTTTTTCTAGTAATTCCGATGCTTTAATGGATGCGGGCACGCACCGGCCGATGGCCAGCAGCAGCACATCGCTGCCCTCGCGGACCACCTGGGCCCGGCCGATATCGAGGGGTCGGATCGGGTCTTCGATATCGGTGCCGACACCCCGTCCGCGGGGATAGCGGATCGCAATCGGGCCGTTGTGGTCCACGGCGGTCAGCAGCATACGCCGCAGCTCATTCTCATCTGCCGGGGCCATCACTACCATGTTCGGCAGGCTGCGCAGATAGGCCAGGTCAAAGAGCCCATGGTGGGTCGGGCCGTCTTCACCGACCAGTCCACCGCGGTCGATGGCAAAAACCACCGGCAGGGCTTCCAGGCAGACATCGTGAATGATCTGGTCGAAACCGCGCTGCAGAAAGGTCGAATAGATGGCCACGACCGGTTTAAGGCCCTCGGTGGCCAAGCCGGCGGCAAACGTAACCCCGTGCTGTTCAGCGATGCCTACATCGAAAAACCGATCCGGGTATTGCTTGGCGAAAGCCGACAACCCGGTGCCTTCAGGCATAGCGGCCGTCACGGCGATGATGCGCTCGTCACGGGCGGCCAAATCAAGCATGGTCTTGCCGAACACCTCGGTATAGGACGGTATTGCATTGTATTCACAGGTTCCGTTGCCCGTTTCGATATGAAAACTCCCGCATCCATGAAAATAGACCGGGTTCTCTTCGGCCGGCCGGTAACCCTTGCCTTTTTTGGTGGTGACGTGCAAGAGGACCGGTTCGTTGAGATGTTTAATATTGTCTAAGATATCAATTAGATGATTAAGGCGATGGCCGTCAATGGGGCCAAAATATTCAAAATTAAACGCCTCGAAAAGCATGCCGGGCGTTACAAACGTTTTGAAGGACTCTTCCGAGCGCTTGGCGATTTGGTAAACATCGTCACCGATTTTGGGCAGTGATTTCAAAAAGGCGCCCAGGTCTTTGCGCAGCCCCTGAAGTTTGCGCGCGGAAAACGTGCGGCTCAGAAAAGAGGAGAGGGCGCCCACGTTCTGGGAAATGGACATGTCGTTGTCATTGAGGATGACGATGATGTCCTTGTCCTTGTGGGTATCGCCGGCCTGGTTGAGGCCCTCGTAGGCCAGACCGGCCGTCATGGAGCCGTCCCCGATGACGGCAATCACTTTGGAGGATTCATTCTTGATATTTTTGGCACAGGCAATGCCCAGGCCAGCCGAAATCGAGGTGCTGCTGTGGCCGGTGGAAAAAGCATCGTAAATGCTTTCGCTCTTGCGCGTAAACCCGGAAAGGCCGCCATGCTGCCGGAGGGTATCAAACTGGTCGCGGCGGCCGGTGAGCAGTTTGTGCGCATATGCCTGGTGGCCCACATCCCAGATCAGTTTGTCATCGGGGACATCGAAAACGTAGTGAATGGCAATGGCCAGTTCCACCGCGCCCAGGCTGGAGGCCAGGTGCCCCCCGGTGCGGGACACAACTTCAACGATGATCTCGCGTATTTCCTCGGCAACTTGAGGAAGCTGGGACCGATCGAGCTTTTTGAGGTCCCCCGGGTTGTTTATGTTGTCGAGCAGGCTCAATGATCTACGGTTCCTATCTTCTGCGCTCTATTATGTAGTTCGCCAGGGCTCTAAGAGGTTGAGACCTGTTATCAAAATTGTCAAGCGCCTGCAAGGCTTTCGATACGAGGTCCGCGGCGAAAACTTGGGACTCGGCGAGACCCATCAGGGCCGGGTAGGTGGATTTGTTGCGTTCTTGATCGGTGCCGGTCGCTTTACCCATCAATTCGGGGTCGCCGCTGACGTTCAGGATGTCGTCCATTACCTGAAACGCCAGTCCGATGTGGCCGGCATAGGCGCGCAGGTGGTCAACCTGCGTTTGATCGCCGCCCCCCAATAGCGCCCCGGTTTCCACCGCGGCCACAATCATGGCCCCAGTCTTGAGGGCATGCATCCGCTTCAATTCATCTTTGGACAAGGCCTTATTTTCGGCTGCAAGATCGCGCATCTGGCCTTCAATCATCCCTTGGGGACCGGCGGCAAGCGCCATTCCTCGGATGACCTGCATCCAGATAGCGGGCACCTTGTTAGATGCAAGGGCTGTGTCGGCCAGGACACCAAACGCCAGCGTGAGCAGGGCATCGCCGGCCAGGATTGCCGTACCCTCATCGAAGGCCATGTGGCAGGTGGGTCGGCCCCGGCGCAGCGCATCATCGTCCATGGCCGGCAGGTCATCGTGAATCAACGAATAGGTGTGGACCATTTCCAGGGCTGTTGCGGCCGCCACGACGTCGTCGTCCACCGACCCCACGGCCTCGGCAGCGGCCAGGCAAAGCGCCGGACGAATTCTTTTGCCCCCGGCTTTGAGCGAATACGCCATGGCGGCGTATAGACGCGGGGTGGTCTCATTTTCAGGAAAGCGGCGCTCTATATCCCCATTCACCAATTCACGGCAGCGCGCGAGGTAGGCTTGCAGATCGAACATGAACGTTACAACTCCTCTGTAAAATCGCTTTCTTCCAGCTGCCCCTGATCATCGGCCAGCAGCAGGGAAACCTTCCGTTCGGTTTCATCGAGCCGTTCGGCACAGTATTTTGACAGGGCCATGCCTTCTTCGAATTTTTGCAGGGCCTTTTCAAGAGGGATATCGCCGGCTTCGAGATCCGCCACGATCTGTTCCAGCTGCTGCATTGCTTTTTCAAAGGTCTTCTTGGCCATTCTTTTTCTCCTTGTCAACCCGGGCGCCGAAGGTCCCCCGGGCCACGCTGATGTCCAGCATTTGACCATCGGCCACCTGATCAGGATCCATGACGATCTGTCCGTTCTCCCTGATGCGGGTAATGCTATAACCCCGCTTAAGAGTCGCCGATGGGTCCAGAGTTTTTAACCGGGCGGTTGCCTCGCGATAGAGTGATGATTTTTCTTTAGATATATTATATATATATATCTTAAGGTTAGAATTTAATTGTTCAAGTTTCTCTTTAAAATATAGAAGTTGCTGCTGCGGACTGACGCGAAGCAGGTTATCTTGCCGATGAGCCAGTTTTTCCCGTGACAGCGCCAGCCGGGCGGAAAACACCCGGGCCAGCCGCTCGGTATAGTCATCCACCTTCATCCGGGCGTCCTGAATGATACGCCGGGGATCCTTTAACCGATTGTGCAGGTCCTCCAGCCGCCGGGTGCGCAACTCGACGGCCTGGCGCATCAAACGGGATAATACCTGCCGGTACTGGACGATCAGGTCTACCAGTTCCGCTTTGACCGGAACCGCCAGTTCAGCGGCCGCAGACGGGGTCGGCGCCCGCAGATCGGCAACAAAGTCCGCGATCGTATAGTCGGTTTCATGCCCGACCGCTGAGATGACCGGCAGCGGGCAGCCGAAAATCGCGCGCGCAACCATTTCGGAGTTAAAGGCCTGCAAATCTTCCAACGAGCCGCCGCCCCGGGCCAGGATAACCAGGTCGGTAAGGTCTCTTTTTGCTACATTATCAAATGCTTCCACGATTTGGGCTTCTGATCCCTCGCCCTGGACCTTCACCGGATGGATGTCCACCCGAAGATTGGGGTAACGACGGCTTAAGATAGTCAGTAAATCATGCACAACCGCGCCGGTGGGCGATGTGATCAAGGCAATATGTCGGGGCAGGGTCGGCAGGGCCTGTTTGTGTTCCTCTTTAAAGAGGCCCTCTGTTTCCAACCGGTTTTTCAATTGTTCGAAGGCGATCTGCAGGGCACCGACACCCTCGGGTTCCAGATGCTCCAGGATGATCTGATACGATCCGCGCGGTTCATAAAGACTGATCCGTCCGAAACCGAGCACCTGCATGCCGTGTTCGGGCTCAAATTTCAACAGGCGGTTTTGCCCCTTGAACATCACAGCCTGGATCTGGGCGCGACTGTCCTTCAAGGTAAAGTAGAAGTGTCCGGAAGCCGGCACCCGGAAATTGGAAATCTCGCCCGATATCCAGACAAACGGAAACGACTTTTCCAGCAGCGATTTAATCCGGGTGGTTAACTGGGAAACAGTGAGAATTTGCCTTTTCTGAGAAGAAAGGTTCAAGTATGTAAAAACCCCTGAAGTTACTACTTTTTATAGAATATACCGGAAAACGGCCCACACCCATAACGTCCGATAAGATATATTATGTAAACTTTCTAATCCGGCCCGGCCGTAGCCGCCTCTACTCTTTCGAAAGCAATTCGCGGATCGCCGGCACCACGAACTCCTGATCGTGATCGAATTCCCGCAGGCATTCCGCCAGCACCGCAACTTTCTTCCGGATGTTGTTGTGTTTGTTCATCACAAACAGGCGCCTGCCCCGGACCAGGCACAGTCCGCTTTTCACTTTGATGCCGGTGGTTCTGAAATTCTGTTCCTTGACCTCGATATCCAGTTTTTCGGCGAGAAGTTTCAGTTCTTCATATATTTGCTGCGGTTTCATGGACGCTATGCTTTGCCTAACTGGGTTCTGTAAAAAATAAAACTATGCGCATCCACAAATAATATTTTTGCTGGATTCTGGCAACCTTCTTTTTCGTGATATTTCATCGATATGGCTTGAAAAGACCTGCTGATATGTTTATATTGTCGGTGAAAAATCGTTACCTTGTAATTACACGCTAAATAGGAGGTTTACATGGAGTCAGTACCTTATGCGGGAACACAAACCCAAGTACGGGTAAACTCATTTATCCGCAGCGTATACAATTGGATGGGCGGCGCCCTGGCATTGACGGGCTTCACGGCGTTCTACGTCGCCAACAGTCCGCAAATACTGGGGCTTCTTTTCAATGTGGTCGGCAACCGCCTGCAGCCCACGATGCTGTTCTGGGCCTGTTTGATCGGTGAACTGGTAATGGTCTTCACACTGAGCGCCCGGGTCCAGAAAATGAAGGCCCAGACAGCAACGGCCCTGTTCATCGGTTATTCAGTGTTGAACGGCGTGACCCTGTCTTCCATTTTCCTGGTGTACACCCGTGCATCCATCACGTCGGTCTTTTTCATTTGTGCCGCCACTTTCGTGGCCACCAGCATTTTCGGCTATTTTACAAAAAAAGACCTGACCTCGGTGGGACAATTCATGTTCATGGGGCTGATCGGCATCATCATCGCTACCGTTGCGAATTTATTCTTTAAAAGTGCAGCGATGCAAATGATCATCAGCTACATCGGTGTGATCGTGTTTGTGGGCCTGACGGCTTACGACACCCAGAAGCTCAAGGGCATGGCGCTCTCACAGCCCGCCGATGTGTCCGCCGCTGTGGTCCGCAAGGGAGCCTTGCTGGGTGCCCTTACCTTATATCTTGATTTTATTAACCTTTTTATCATGCTGTTGCACATTTTCGGGAACCGGGAGTGATCCGCTACCCATTCATCCATTGATTTCAAACGCCCTTCCCTGCCTGGCAGGAGAAGGGCGTATTCTTTTTCGAACTAAACTTGTTCAAGACTGCTTGAATTTGATCCGATGCGAGGTAAAACGCTTATAGCGGCAGGATGCCTGCTCCTTTTGGTCAGTTACGGGTGCAGTCCCTTCCAGCCGGCCGTCCGGTCCACCTCTACAGAGGATCTGCCGGCTAAGTTTTCATTGTATTCCGGTGAAAGCACACCTGAAGGACATTGGTGGCGGAGCCTGGAGTCCCCCGAGCTCAATCGCCTGATTGAGATGGGCCTCACGGACAATCTTTCCTTGAAACAAACCTGGGCGCGTCTGGATCAAGCGCGGGCCCTTGCCGTGCAGGCCGGGGCCTCACGTTACCCGGATTTAACCGGTGATGCCGGTGCCGCGGCCAGTCGCAGCCGGACCGGGTCCGGAGCAACCGTCGGAAGCGAGGTTTACGGCCTGGGCCTGGTCAGCAGTTACGAAGTGGATATGTGGGGCCGCCTGCAGGCCCAGCGTCGGGCTGCCGCTCTAGACGTGGCCGCCTCGCAAGAAGACCTGCACACAGCCGCCATGACCCTGTCGGCCGAGGTAACCCTTCGCTGGCTGGGCATTATTGCCAGCCGCCAGCAGAAGGCGCTGCTCGAAAAACAGTTGGAAACCAACAAGACCGTGCTGGAATTGATCCAGCTGAGGTTTCGCAATGCCATGGTGTCCGCCCTGGATGTCTATCAACAGAAACAACTGGTTGAAAATGTTCTGGCCGAAATACCACTGGTGGAGGAAAAAGAACGACTGCAGATGCACGAGCTGGCTGTCCTGCTGGGCAAGCCGCCGGGAACGGCATTCAATATTGCCGCGGATACGTTTCCCAACCTGCCGGTCTTACCAGGTGTCGGACTGCCGGCCGACCTGCTCGCCGCCCGGCCGGACATCAAAGCTGCGGGCCGCCGACTGGAAGCCGCCGACTGGCAAATTGCCGAAGCACGCGCCAACCGACTGCCCGCCCTAACCCTGACAGCCCGCGCCCGCTATGGGGAAAGCGAACTCGACACCCTCTTTGATAACTGGCTGCTGAACCTGTCCGCCAGCCTGTCAGCTCCGATCATCGACGGTGGGGCCCGTAAGGCAGAAGTCGACCGCACCCGGGCGGTGGCTGCCGAAAGGCTGGCGGCCTACCGCGATACCGTGCTCACGGCCGTCAAAGAAGTCGAAGATGCCCTGGTTCGGGAGGAGAAGCAGCAGGCCCACATTGAAGGGCTGCAGCAGATCATTGAAACCGCACAGAAGGCCCTGGAAGAAGCCGGGGCCCGCTATCGCAATGGTATCAGTGACTACCTGCCGGTTCTGACCCAGCTTTTGTCGGTCCAATCCCTGGAGAACAACCTGATATTGCGTCAGGAAAACCGCATGGCGGCGCGGGTGGCCCTTCATCGTGCTCTGGGCGGCGGGTGGCCGGCTGACATGTTGCCGGCCGGCATCCCGGTGTCCGCGAAGCACCCGCAGCGCGTTTCTGAATCCACAAGCGGAGTTGCGTATGAATGATTTCAACGCAAGTAACTTTGAAAAAGTTGAAGCACCGGTCCGGGTTTCCTGGGTCAGCCGGGCTTTGCGCATCTGTATGGCCCTGGTGATTATCGGCGGCGGATTGGCCGGTGCCGCCTACCTGATGAAAACGGGTGAGAAACCAAAAAAACGGCCGCCGGCCAAATGGGTGCCGGTCGTACGCGTCCTGCCGGTCCAGCACACCGACTACCAGGTGATGGTCAATGCCACCGGCACCGTGGTTCCTGCCCGCCGCATTATGTTGCGCGCACGTGTTTCCGGCCAGGTACGCTCGGTGCACCCGGAATTCAGCGACGGTGGTTATCTGGCCAAAGGCGCCGTCGTAGTCGCCCTGGACGACGCCGATTACCGCCTGGCCCTGGCTCAGAAGCAAAGTGATGCCGTCAACAGTCAATATGCTCTCAAGGTTGAACAGGGCCGTTAGGAAGTGGCCCGTCGGGAATGGGAGCTGCTCGGCAATGAAGAACTCACCGAAACATCAGGTTCGGCCCTGGCCTTGCGGGAACCGCATCTGGAAAAGGCGCGGGCCGATGTGGAAAGTGCCCGCCTGCAAGTTCAGAAAGCAAAACTGGATCTGGAGCGCTCCAAGATAAGTGCCCCCTTCAATGCCATGGTTATTTCCCGCCATGTGAATGTCGGTTCCCAGGTATCCCCCCAGGATACGCTGGCCGAACTGGTGGGTACCGACAGTTATTGGGTTCGCGCCTCCGTGCCCGTTGACCGTCTGGATCAGATTAAAATTCCTGGAAAAACAGATGGTTCTGGATCGATGGTCCGGGTTCACTACGCCCGCAAGCATGTCATTACCGGCCGGGTCATCCGTCTTTTGGGCGACCTGGATACAGAAAGCCGCACGGCCCGCCTGCTGATCGAAGTCCGGGATCCGCTACGCCGGCAAAACGACGCTGCGGACGGGCCGCCTCTGCTGCTCGGCGAATTCGTCCGGGTTGAGATTACTGGACGCAGACTCACCGAGGTGGTGGTTCTGCCGCGCACAGCCCTGCGTGATGGGGAAACGGTCTGGCTGCTGAAACCCGAAAACACCCTGGATATCGTCCCGGTCACACCTGTCTGGCGGGACCGGGAGACCGTGGTGGTCCACAACGGCGATCGTGTCATATTATCAGAAGTGGCCGCGCCGGTGGTGGGGATGCAATTGCGTCTCGATTCAGCCCCGATTTCTGACGGAAAAAGTTCAACAACGGATAAAGAATCATAGCCTGGAGGACCAGGCTATGGAAAACCATGCATCGCGCAGAGGCGCAGAGACGCAGAGAAAACCTACAGATAGTTTCCCGCTACGCGGGATTAAAACCAAAAAGGCATTTGATGCCTTTAGTTTAACAAGGGTTTTCGCGCGATAGCGCGATGAAAATCTGTTCTTGACTTTCTCTGCGCCTCTGCGCCTCTGCGCGAGAATTGTGTTCTCCGGCATAGCCAAGGAACCTGACCTGGTCCTTTGGTCCAGAGTCTTTAAAGGTTTAATAATAACATAAGGTAAAGTTAAAATTCGGCCGACCTGCTAGAGTTCGGCCCTATAGTTACAATGGAAACTGCGCCCCAACCCCGAAGATTCTCCGGCCCGATAAAGTGGATGGCCCACCACCCGGTCAGTGCCAACCTGCTGATGCTGGTGCTGCTTTTAGGTGGTTTGTTTGCGGCCACCCGGATCAAGCAGGAGGTATTTCCGGATTTCGAGCTGGACATGGTCCGGATTTCGGTGCCCTATCCCGGAGCGAGCCCGCAGGAGGTCGAAAGGGGCATCCTCCTGGCCGTGGAAGAGGCCGTACAGGGCCTCGAAGGTATCAAAAAGCTCACCTCCCGGGCCAGCGAAGGCGTCGGCACGGTCACCGTGGAGATGCTGGAGGGTGAGGACATTCAGCGACTCGCCCAGGAGGTCAAGGCGGAGGTGGACCGCATCGCCACCCTGCCCGGCGAAGCCGAAGAGCCTAAAGTCACCATTTTGGCCCGCAAGCGTTACGTCGTCTCCCTGGCACTACACGGCAACCAGAGCGAGAGGGTGTTGCGTGAGTATGGCGAGTTTGTCCGCGAACGGCTGCTGCAGGATCCCGACATCACCCAGGCGGAACTCACCTCGGTGCGTAACTATGAAATCAGTGTCGACATTCCCCAGGACACCCTGCGCGCCTACGGTTTGACCCTGGCAGAAGTCGCCGAACGCATCCGTCGCGCCAGCGTGGAGCTGCCCGGTGGGGCCATCAAATCCACCGGTGGCGATATCATGGTGCGTATGAAGGAACGTCGGGATTATGGACCTGAATTCGGGCAAATTCCGATTATCGCCGGCCCGGACGGCACCCGTGTCAATCTGGATGAAATTGCCGTTGTGCGCGATACGTTTGAAGAGACGGATTACCAGGCTACCTATAACGGCCAGCCGGCCGTTTTGATCGAGATCTACCGGATCGGCGACCAGACCCCCATCACAGTCTCCCGGGCCGTCAAAAAGGTGGTCGCCGGTCTTAAGCCCACCCTGCCCCCTGGTTTGTCCATCGACCAGGTCAATGATCGCTCGGGAATCTACCGCCAGCGGCTCAATCTGATGTTGCGCAACGGCAGTCTCGGCCTGATCCTGGTATTCCTGCTGCTGGCGTTGTTTCTGGAACTGCGGTTGGCTTTCTGGGTCAGCCTGGGGATCCCCATCTCGCTGTTGGGAGCCCTGCTTTTTATACCGTGGGGCGGGGTCAGCATCAACATTGTCTCCCTGTTCGCCTTTATCGTGACCATCGGGATCGTTGTCGATGACGCAATTGTCGTGGGTGAGAACGTCTATTTACAGCGCCAGAAAGGCAGCCGTTGGATCGATGCGGCTGTCGGTGGGGCTCGGGATATTGCCATTCCCGTCACATTCAGCGTGCTCACCAACATGATCGCCTTTGTGCCGCTAAATTGAACCTTTCCAAACCTGCTCATTGAAGAAAAAGGTTTGAACAAAGTTCCTCCCCAACGGCCGGGAGTCCAGTGGGTTTTACGTTTCCGCTAAACACACAGGCCCGGCTCTGGC
>Ga0126334_10000205_pt1 | contig 19038 bp, 15 predicted proteins | sample InaspJWI49metaG_FD_94491 | JGI IMG/M metagenome (GOLD analysis project Ga0126334, IMG submission 94491) | Marine gutless worms symbiont microbial communities from Oahu, Hawaii - Inanidrilus sp. 2 OAHU.JWI-49 metaG | ecosystem: Host-associated > Annelida > Digestive system > Unclassified...
ACCAGAAGGGAACCGTAGAGAACACGATCGGTTTGGTCAGGCGGTTCATACCGAAGAAGACCAACCTGGCCGATGTCTCTCCACATCAATTGAAAAAGATCGAAAAATGGCTTAACAATCGCCTGAAAAAGTGTCTAAATTTTAAAACACCGGCCGAAGCCTTTAAAGCCGAGTGTTGCACTTAAACGTTGAATGCAGGATCCTAATAACAAGTATAAAATGATAAATAGAAAAATTAGAGCCAAAATCACTTCATCGGGGGAAGAGATTTCCAATGAGGATGAAGTGGTTCGCAAAGAACTTGCGCACATCAACAACGAACTGAAAAAAGTAAAGAAATATTACAAAAAGGTCAAATAGTGTCCTATATCCAGGCTTCCTTAAATAATATCGCTAACTGAGAAAAATTCAGGAAAATTGGCTGCAGATGTGCTGTTGGTGGAAAGCCACTTACCGGCCATAACCATTTCACAAAAACAAAGGGGGTTGACCTACACTTGGACATTTTCTGACAAAGTGCAGGTCTGGCCACTTGGCGCGCATGTTATCATACACTTCCGGGTCCAGGGGGTTTTCTTTCGGCTGGAAACCCAGAAGGCCGCCCGGCAATACGGAGCCTTCGGATGGGTCCGCAACTTGCCCGATGGAACGGTTGAAGCGGTCATGGAGGGCCCGGAGGACGCTGTCGAATCACTCCTGGCGTGGTGCCGACAGGGACCCCGGATGGCCCGCGTGGATAAAGTTGACGTCACCCGGGAAGATTACACAGGTGGCTTTGAAAGTTTTGAAGTGACCTACTAGGGTTGTTGCCGTCTGGCGACTCCCGAAAGAGGGAATTATTGGCAACTCAACAAGCATTGGCTATGCCATGGATTATACTTCCGTTGAGATCCCAGAAGATTGACTTACAATCGCTTTAAAACCACGCACAAGAAATGGTGAGCAGTATGATTAAGATACTGGAAAAAAGAGCCTTGCGGGGCGCCAACATTTACAGTTACCGCCCGGTGATCGTCATGACCATCGATTTGGGTGAATACGACGAGGTTTTCACCAACCAGATAGAAGGTTTTGTCGACAAGCTGCTGGAAATGCTTCCCAGCCTGGAAGATCACCGCTGCTCAGAGAGAGTTAAAGGCGGCTTCATCAAGCGGATGCGCGAAGGTACCCTGCTGGGTCATGTGATTGAACATATCGCTCTGGAGCTTCAATATATCGCTTACATGGATGTTGGTTTTGGCAAAACCGTGGATGCCGACGACCCTGGAACTTTTCATGTTATTTTCAGCTACTGGGTTGAGGACGCCGGGATTTATGCCGGGATTGAAGCCGTTGCTTTGGTCAATAGCATCTTCAGCGGAAAGACCTATGATCTGGAAAACACCATTTACGATCTAAAGGATATTCGTGACGATCACTATCTGGGGCCTTCCACTGCTTCTATCGTCCGCGAGGCCGAGCGTCGCGATATCACGGTGCTGCGCCTGGATGATTACAACCTGGTGCAGTTGGGTGAGGGCAAATACCAGAAACGCATCCAGGCCGCCATGACCTCCAACACCAGCCTCATCGGTGTTGAAACCGCCGGCAACAAGCGTCTCACCAAAATAATGCTGGAAGATGCCGGCATTCCCGTTCCCAAAGGCACGGTGGTGCGCAAACTCAAAAGCGCCATCGAAGATGCAGAATGGCTGGGCTATCCCGTAACAGTCAAACCCCATGACGGTCATCATGGTAAGGGGGTTACCACCAACCTGACCGATGAAGCCGATCTGGTGGAGGCTTTTGAACGGGCCAAAGAAGTGAGCGGCAAGGTTATCGTCGAGCAGCATTTGGTCGGCAGCGATTACCGGCTGCTGGTAGTGGGTGGAAAATTTGTGGCTGCTGCCAAGCGTTTACCGGCAGCAATTACCGGAGATGGACAACATACCATCGCCCAACTGATCGATATTGAAAATCAGAATCCGGACCGTGGCTATGGCCACGAGAATGTCATGACCCGCCTGAAGGTTTCTTCAGTCACCAAGCATTTGTTGGAAAAGGCTGAATACACCATGGAGACGGTATTGGAAAAGGATCAAACCTTTCAATTGGAGTTGACTGCCAATCTATCAACCGGAGGTTCGGCCGAGGATGTTACCGACCGAGTCCATAAGACCAATCGCTTTATGGCTGAGCGGATTGCCAAAATCATCGATCTGGATATCGCCGGCATCGATGTGATGGCGCCCACGCTGAGCGAGCCCATCGCCAAGGTGGGCGGCGCCGTCATTGAGGTCAATGCTGCGCCGGGATTGCGTATGCATTTGGCGCCTGCCAGAGGTAAGGCCCGCCAAGTGGCCCGGCCCATTATCGATATGCTTTTCCCCCAAGGCACGCCCTCCGATATCCCTATTGTCGCTGTTACCGGCACCAATGGAAAAACCACGACGGTTCGTCTGATCGCCAACATGTTAAAAGGCATTGGATACCAGGTTGGCATGACCACCACCGATGGCATTTACGTACAAGACCGCTTGATAGCCAGCGGCGACATGAGTGGTCCCTATTCGGCCAAGGTTATTTTAAAAGATCCCACGATTGACTGTGCCGTGCTGGAAACCGCCCGTGGCGGTATTATTCGCGAAGGGCTCGGGTATAATATGGCGGATGTGGGGGTGGTTCTCAATGTGCAGCCGGACCACCTGGGTCTTAAGGGAATTCACACAATCGAAGATCTGGCCAAGGTCAAAGCTGTTGTGGCCGAAATGGTGCGCAAAGGTGGTTTTACGGTTTTAAATGCCGACGATGAGCAGTGTATCAACATGGCCCCTTACTGCCGCGAAGAAATTATTTATTTTTCGCTGCGCCCGTCAAACCCGCTGATCCAATCCCACGTTGACAACGAGCATACGGCCGTTGTCTATGATCGCGGCTACATCACGGTTATGACCGGTGCCTCGGCCACACCCGTGGCCCGGGCTGTGGACATGCCTATAACCTTAGAGGGCCGTGCCCTTTTCAATGTTCAAAATGCGTTGGCGGCAGCGGCTGTGGGTCATGCCATGGGCTTGAAGATCGATGAGATCCGGCACGGATTGATATCCTTTTTCCCTTCACCATCTCAAACCCCCGGGCGGACCAACTTTTTTTCCATCAACGATTTCGAAGTGATGCTGGACTACGCCCACAACCCGCCGGCCTATAAAAATATCATTGACCTGATCTCCCGATTGGGTCATAACCGCTGCCTGTTTGTTTTTGATGTGGTTGGTGATCGCCGGGATGAAGATCTGCGCGAAATCAGCGCATTGATCGCCTCCGGTTGCCAACACGCTATTGTCTATGAGGACAAACAGTTGCGCGGCAGGCAACCGGGCGAATTGATGGACATCGTGGAAAAGGCATTCCTGGAATCTGGTTTCAAAGCCGCGGCGTTTGAAAAAATAGCCGATGAAGGTCAGGCCATCGAGCGGGCCTTATCCATCGCCCAAAAGGACGATCTGGTCTGCATCATGTCCGGCCGGGTAGAGCAGGTGATCGAACGGCTCAATGCATTTGATGAGAAGGAAGAGCAGGTACCGAATCTATGAAAAGAGGCTACTTATTTCTTATCGGCGGGGCTGAAGATCGAGAGAAAGACAAACACGTCCTCCAAAACCTTGTGGAACAAACACGCCCAAGGAGCATCCTCATCATCCCCACTGCCTCAGCTTATCCCCAGGACGTGTACCGGAGTTACCGTGACGCCTTTAGTGATTTGAGTGTCGACCAAGTCAACTGTCTGGACATCCGCTACAGAGACGAAACCGAACGTGAAGAATACTTCGAAGCCGTGGAACAGGCCGATCTGATTTTTTTTGGAGGCGGCGATCAGGTCAAACTGGTGGATGTCTTCAACAATACCCCACTTTTCAACCGTATCTGTGCGCGCTTCAATTCCGGCGACCTGCACATCGCCGGTACCAGTGCCGGCGCCGCCGCCGCCGGCAATCCCATCCTCTACAATGGCGATCGCCGGGGCTACAAAAAGGGCTCGATCAAATATTCAGAAGGATTCGGTCTCATCGACGGCGTGGTCATCGACACCCATTTTTCAGCCCGCCGCAGATTTGCCCGGCTGTGTCAACTGCTCATCAGCGGTCACTTCCGCAAAGGCATCGGCTTGGATGAGGATACCGGGATCATGATCTATCCCAATATGCAATTCAAGGTAATCGGTTCGGGGATGGTCACCATCGTTAACAGTGTGCATGCCACCGGATCAAACTACCATGCCGTTGCCAAAGGCGACATGCTGCGCTTCAACAACATGCACGTGGGCTGTCTGCCCGCGGGCACCCTCTTCAGCCTCAAGAAATGGTCTATTCTGAATCGGGTGAGACGAATAAGAAGCTAGCGACCGCCAGGCATTACAAGCGGTTCCATTGGGATAACCATCTCCCCTCCCTTGATTGCCACACATGAAATCTTGACGGATTTCGTCTATCTGTATTACAGATTTAATACGCAACCGACAGCTGCACCGGATCTGCATTTCCTCACGAATCTCACTTTCATTCGATCTGAATCCTCGTAAATAATTCCATACCATCATTTTAATGTGGAGGTCCCTTATGGAAAGAGAAGACTTCCAACGTAAACTGACCGCCATCATGAGTGCGGACGCGGTTGGTTACAGCCGTCTGATGGGCGACGACGAGGCCGCCACCGTCAGCACGCTCAAGCACTACCGGAATCTGATGGCCGAAATCGTCCTGAAATACAGCGGGCGCATTGTGGACTCTCCGGGCGATAACGTATTGTCCGAGTTTGCAAGCATCGTGGATGCGGTCAACTGCGCTGTTGAGATCCAGAGCGCCCTGAAAGAGGAGAATGACGCATTGCCGGAGCCTCGTCGTATGCCTTTCCGGATAGGGGTCAATCTCGGCGATATCATCGAAGATGCAGCCCGGATTTACGGTAATGGGGTCAATATTGCAGCAAGGGTTGAGAGACTGGCCAGCCCGGGGGAGGTGGCTATTTCAGGTGCTGCTTTCGACAGCGTACGCGACAAGCTCGATCTCGGCTTCGAATTTCTTGGGGAGCACGGGGTCAAGAACATCAAGCAGCCGGTCCGGATTTACCGTGTGATTACCGACCCGGCGATGTCCGGTAGGGTGATCGGTGAACCGAAAACCCAGCCGGCCAAAACGCAGCGCAGCGTGTTGACCATTGCCGCGGTTATTGTGCTTGTAATTGCCGTCATCATATTCATCACCAGCACCAGGACGGACGATACCTCGTCCAAAACGGAAACGGCGTCCATTGAAACGGTGAACCCTTCGATTGCCGTCCTGCCTTTTACGAACATGAGCGGTGACAAGGCACAGGAGTATTTCAGCGATGGCATCACCGAGGACCTGATCACCGATCTGTCAAAAATTTCGCGCCTGATGGTGATCGCTCGGAATTCGACATTTTCTTACAAGGGAAAGGCCGTCGATGTGAAGCAGGTTGCTGAAGATTTGGGCGTTCGATATGTCCTGGAAGGCAGTGTGCGGCGGTCTCAGGATACGGTGCGGATCAACGCCCAGTTGATCGATGCCCGGACCGGGAGTCATGTCTGGGCGGATCGGTTTGACAATGCGTTCGGTGAAATTTTTTCGCTCCAGGATACCATAACCCGCAGGATCGTCGCTGCCCTGGCCATTGAACTGAGTGTCGACGAGGAGAACAGTCTGTCGCTGCGCTACACCGACAATGTGGAGGCATATGACAAATACCTGAAAGGCAAGCAGCAATTCTATTCTGGGACTCAGGACGGTTTCACCAACGCCGTAAAGTATTTCGAGAAGGCCATCGCTCTGGACCCCGATTTCAGCCCTGCTCACGCCGGCCTGGCGCACACTTACCAGAAAGGCAGCGAAAGGGGCTTTGCCAAAACGCTTGGGTGGAAAGACGCGCGCGCCAAGATGCAGACGCACATCAAACTTGCCATGAAGAACCCGACGCCCTATGCGCACGTTGTTTCGGCGAAATCACTATTATACAAACGTAAATACGATGAAGCGATCGCCGAGGCGGAAAGAGGCATCGCCATGGATCCCAATTATCCGGAAGCACGTCTTCTCAAGGGTATGATTCTGATGTACTCAGGCAAATCTGCTGAAGCGGTCGATCAATTTGGGAATGGTATGAAGCTCGACCCGCAGTTTCCTGCGCCCTATCTTTACTACCTCGGACTTTCCCAATACCTTTTAGGGGAATATGAGCAAGCCACCGCTTCCAGTGAAAAGTCACTGAAATTGGCCCCTCACTATGGCCCCTGGCCGTTGGCGATCGCCCGGGCCCAGATGAACCAAGGCCAACAGGCCGCCGATATCATGTCTGCCTATTTCGACAAGCGCGGATGGAAGTTGGGATTTATAGAAAGCACCTTTCGATACTGGCCGTTCAAACAGCAGGAAGACCTGGATCTTTGGGCGGAGGGTTTAAGAAAGTCCGGGATGATGCGACCCTGGAATCCGGTGTACCGAAGAGAGTATGATAAAGCCCTTGCGGATGCTCAGGAGGCTTTAACCCTTAACCCAAGCGACCCGAAAGCCCAATATGCCATGGGCGAGAGCCTCGTTTTTGCCGGTCGATCGGCCGAAGCGATTGGATTTCTACAAAAAGCCATGGAACTGGATGCAAAGCACCCGGGCTATTACATATTCATGCTCGGATTGGCTCAATTTTGTCTGGAGCGATATGAGGAGGCGGCAATTTCACTGGAGACAAGTTTGTTGAACCGTAAAATGCATCCACGGCCCCCCATGTGGCTCCTGGCTGCAACGTATGCACACCTGGGCAGGCAGCAGGACGCCGAACGGGTATTGAACGAATACCTGCAGAAGAACAAATACACGGGGTACACCATCGAACGTGTACTGAAATACTACCTGCATGCCTTTAGAAATGCAGGAGATACGGAACGGTTTGCCGAAGGGCTTCACAAGGCAGGATTACCGAGGAGCTGACGAAAGGGGATCCCGACAACATCGGGGCCGGACAATCGGCAACCGAATCATTTGTATTGATGTCGCGCATGGAATTTTAATGAGAGGAACTAAATAATATTATGAAAATTCAACCTCATATTTTTATCGTTTGCCTCGTTTTATTGCTTACTTCTTGCAAGCCAGCCATCATTGATACCCCTCCGTTAACAATACATTCCGCCGCCATAGGTGAGCTTCCCCCGGTTGATTTAAAAGTAAAAGGCCGAAAAATTGGGTTTTCAATAGAGTTGAGCAAGCTTCCTGTTTGCAATAAACGGAGTAAACTTTGGCAATTCGGGTTTCTTATTGATGCTGATAGGGATAGTGCAACGGGCCTAACCGATACAGCTTATTCCGACTTGGGTGTCGATGCCGGCATTGTTGTCAAGTGTAATCCGGATAGCGGTAATTATGTTAGCAATATCGGTCAAGTAACCATTCGTAAAGCTATGAATAAGACAACAATCAATATTGAGACCGTTGCTGAAGCATTGCCCTCTGTTCATTTTTATTACCTGGCATTCGCACATGATACGAAAACGTTCATCAGACTGCCGGCATCGCCACATTCTTCTGCCTGGGCAATCAATGAGATAAGGAGATATTAATAATGAGACAATTCACCCCTTTGATAATATCGACTTATCAACTTTTTATGTTGATCGCGATGGGTTTCTTTTCTACCCCGGCTTATGCGGATGGACATATAACGACTATTGTAAGAGGTCCCTGTACGATACGAATAATTTCTGTTGATCGATATTTTAAAGGCACGAGTCCGCTCATATCCGGGAATATAAATACGGAACAATCCAGAGCGGATAATAAAAAAGTGAAAGATGCGTTGAATGAGGCACTGGCAGCCTCTGATGATATGCAAACTAAGGTGGATGAGGCCTGTGGGGAACATGGGAACACAATAGATATCTATGTTTACCGGGATTCGCCACTCGTTGATTACGGTAGTGCGGCTCCTGGTAGCAAAGTAATCAATATTGATGTCGGCGACATTGAGTCAATCGCTGATCGTTTGAGCAGCCGCAGCCAAGAAGCCATTGATACCGTAGCAAACGCTAAATTAACAAGGACACTGGCCCATGAGTTTGACCATATGCGGGGCGATGACCATAAGGACCCTGCCGGTGAAGCAGCGGGTCTGGAAACAGGGCCGGCTGTAGATGATGAAAACAACGTTATTGCAGATATGGATTTTCCCTTTCACAAAAGGACCTTCTATGCGGCGCCGTTTGAAGGAAGGTCAGTAAGCAGTTATTGGGTAGATACTGATGGCGATGGTCTTGGCGATACCTCCGTAACCTGGTTACCTTTCGATGTGGTTCGTATTGCGTAACCTGGTTACCTTTCGATGTGGTTCGTATTGCCGGCGCAAATAGTTCCCACCTATTTCCCAATAACTTCAAACAAATACCCACCCTCTGGTCACCTATAATAAATACTGATGGTGACCTGGATGGTATTGTGGATATAAATGATAACTGTCAGGATTTGGTCAATCCTCAACAGGGTCCTGATTGCGTCTTTAAAAGATGACCAAGGGGCTCTGGGCCGGGCCGAGCTAAGTGTTTGATATCGCTTAGGTAAGGGTGAAAAGAATGCCCTCAAACCGTCCTTAATCAGCCGATTTTACCATCAAAACTGCCCAATTAAGAGAAACCGCCCCTAGTGGCTCTCGCAAAAAGATAGCACCCACCCGGCCATGTCTGGCAGCAATCTTCGCTTTTCAAGTTCACTTCTTCGCTCTGTGAGCTTTCCAGTATCAGTCTGCGCTAAAAGCTTTCAACTTCGCGCTGCGAGCGTCGCAGGACAAGTCGCCCGTCAAGCATGTCGCCGCACTGGCAAGGCTCTTAACAGCATTTATCAGCCATAGCTCTAGGGAAGGCAGAAGATTTATCCACCTTCGGTGGATTGGGCCAATCCGTCGCCGCCTTCGGGCTAGGCTGGACATGTAGGCCTTTTGAGTGGGTTCTAACGGGTAGGTCTGGCCCTATAGATACTTCCTGATCTAGTAACCTCCCAATCCCATGTTTTGTAGGGGCCTAAGTGCAGCGCATACAGGAATTCGACGGAATACAGCAGGGCGACTGACGAATAATAAATCCACAGCGGGATGATGCAAACCGAGCCCAGAGAACCAAAAAGCACATTGATGCTGGCAACATTTTGAATGTAGATGCCGAAACCGGCGCGTGCGAAAAGCCAGAGCAGACCAAAAAGGCCGCCGGCCATTAAACGATGGCGCAATTTGATATCGGTCGGCAAAAAGATCCGGGCCGATGTCATGAAAAACAGCATCAGGATCAACCATGAGACGACATTGTTCTGCGATAACGAAAAAAAGTCCAACGCACTCTGGTATAGATCGCCGAGATAGGCGGCCGGTTCTATGGATAGCTGGAATTGCCAAGTGGTATCCGAAACCAGCGTCCAGATGAAATTCAACATGAAAAAGAAGACAATCGCAAAGATGCTCATGAGTGCATAGGCGGCTTGACCGGTCAACAGGTTACGCTTGGGCAGATTGAAGATTTTCCGGTACGCTTGGTCCAGCGATTTAAACAACAACCCGCTGATAATGGGAAGCATCATCAGGTTGATCGTGGTAAACGACCCCAACCCGACCGAATCCACCAGGTGGGTCTGAACCCACGCCTTGGACACGAAGGGAATGAGCTGGTTGATGTTCTCCACCATGATAGCGACCATGTTTTCCTGAAACAGCCCATGCAGCATTGTTCTCTGGAAGATACTGAAAATAAATAGAAAAAGCGCTGAAAAGGGGATAACCGCCAATAAGAAGACGTACGAAATGGATGCGGCTATGGTGGTGCAATCATTGAGAACAAAATTGCGACCAGCAATATCAAACGCCCTGTAAACAAATGTTTGACGTCGTCCCAGTCTGAACATCGTATCCTCAAAGCTCCATACAAAATGTTGTCAGAAGTGGTTTCAAAACCTTCAATCAGGTTCAAAATCCGGTCTTCGCAGCGCGAGCGCCCGTATTTGCTTTTCAAGCTACGCCGGACAAGCAAGGCGGCCGCGAGGATCAAACCGGAGGAATACTAAGGTATTACAAGGGCTTGAGCCGAACGCCAACACCGCGATTGGGCCTGAAGGGAGGTTTTTAAATCGCTTATAGCATTTATCGGCGTTTTGGATCAAAACTAAACTTAGCTTCAAACACCTAGATTCATCCGCTTATGGCGGATGGGGACAGCCTTCGTTGCCTCCGAGTCGATGTTGACTTTTGACCAGTTGATCAAGAAATTCAACTGGTCCATGCTCATCCGCAAGCGCCCTTTTTTGAGCTGACCAGATTTTCCCGGCGGCTCCCGGCCCTGCTGCGGGCCCGTTCAACGTGAAGTTGTTGCGAGAGGCCTTCTCTGAAGCGAACGCCTTCCCGTTGATAGACCGCCTCTGCATTTTATAATTCCATGTATCAATGCCCAGATAGTAACGGAGCAGCAGGTAGAGCTGTCAAGAGGACCTCGAAAATCGGCAGCCGCTGAGCTGTTGACAGCGTCCCCAATCGGTCATACCCATTTAAGGTGAAATCGGCTGACTGCGGGCCGCTCGTTGGTTTTAGGACCCGCTATACTTTGGGAGACACTCTACTACGGCACACAATCCGCAAATTGCCGTCTGTCGACCCACGCAAAGGAAATTCTTATCAACAACACTGAGAACATGCACATGGCAGTGGTCGCCCGTGATCTGACACGCATCTACCAGATCGGATCGGTGCGGGTCACCGGCGTTGACGGCATCGATCTATCCATCTCCAACGGGCAGCTGGTGGTTCTTAAAGGGGACAGCGGTTCAGGTAAAAGTACCCTGCTGTCGTTACTGGCGGGTCTGGACCGGCTCACCACCGGTTCCTTGACCGTGGCCGGTCGAGACATGAACCTTTGCAGCGAAGCTGAACTCACCGATTTTCGACGCAGCACCGTTGGCATGATCTTTCAGTCCTTCAACCTGCTGCCCACACTCAGCGTGTTGGAAAACGTCTGCCTACCCGCCATGCTGGCCGGCCGTCCCCTTGCGAAGGTGCAGCCCAGGGCCAGGGAACTGCTCGATTGGCTGGGCATGAACAATCGCCTGGCCCATCAGCCGCGCCAGCTTTCCGGCGGAGAAATGCAGCGTACAGCCATTGCCCGGGCGCTGATCAACGACCCAGCCCTGTTGCTGGCCGACGAACCCACAGGCAACCTGGACTCCGGCAATGCCCAAAAGGTCATAGCCCTGCTGGCGGAGTTGAATCGTCAATTCAAGCGTACCGTCGTGGTGGCTACCCATAGCGACCTGGCCGATTCCTATGCCACCATGACGCTGCAGCTGCAAGACGGTCGCGTGGTACCATGATGAGCGTATTGTCAGCACCATTGGTTTATCTGCGGTTGTTTGGCTGGTTCTCCCTGCGGCATCTGAAAGGCCACTGGGCGCGTACCTTGGCGGTGCTTCTGGGAATCGCCTTGGGTGCGGCCGTGTTCACCAGTGTGCGCCTGGCCGTGCATGCCACCATCGACTCCTTTTCTCGCAGTATGGATCAGATTGCCGGCAATAGCGACCTGACCCTTGTCCGACCTGGCGGCCGGGTGCCCGATCGGCTGGTATCAACCCTGATGCGGCATTCGGCTGTGCGGGCCGCCTCTCCAGTTTTGTCCGCCTACGTGCGACCGGCCGATCAGGAAACCCCCTTTCTGCTGATCGGCATCGATCCTATCCTCGATCGGGATCTGCGCACTTGGAACATTCAATCGCCTGACAGCCGCTCGGGCGTCGATTGGGCCGATTTGATCGCCCAACCCGGCAGTATGATCATCGGCGAACCACTGGGCGAATTGTTCGGCTGGCAGCCCGGCCAGCATGTCAGGCTGGTCCATTCCAGTCGGACGGCATCATTTTCCGTGTTGGCCGATTTGAATCCGGATGGTTTGGCGCTGGTGGAGGGCGGTCGTATCGCCCTATGCGACATCGCTACCTTTCAGGAGTTTACCGGCCTGTTCGGTCAGGCAGACCGCATCGACATCAAGCTGAAGGCGGGAACGGGACCCGATACAACCGCTGACCTAACATCGTTAATACCCGCCGGCGTCGTGATCCGTTCGCCATCTGCACGCAGCCAAAGCGGCCGCGGCATGATTCGGGCCTACGAACTCAGCCTGACTTTTTTAAGTTTCATCTCGCTGTTCGTGGGCATGTTTTTGGTCTACAGTTTGGTGGCCCTAAACGCGGCCGCCCGCCGTCGTGAATTGGCGGTGATGCGCGCCACAGGCGCCTCCAGGCGCCTGCTATTCTGTCTTTTTTTGAGTGAAGGCGCCTTTATCGGCCTTGCCGGATGGCTGTTGGCGCTGCCGGTCAGTAGCATTCTGGTCAAATACCTGTTGGCCGGGGTCAGCCGCACGGTTTCCATGCTGTTCGTGCGCGTGCAGGTAGACCAGCTGGTCTTGAGCCCGTGGGAAGTCCTGCTCTCTTTCACCGTTACTTTGGCGGTCGCATTATTGGCGGCCCTGCAGCCGGCCCGTGAAGCCATGGCCGTGCCGCCGCGCGAAGCGCTCGACATCGATCCCACGGCAACGCTTCGGCCGCAGCTGATTCGCAACATGGCCCTGGTTGGCATCGGTCTATTGGCACTGGTCTACCCCGTTTCCAGACTTCCCAGCCTTCCGGCTGTCTCCTTGCCGGGATACCTGGCGGCTTTCCTTCTGTTTGTCGGTTTTGCCCTCATCACACCTTTCCTGTTGCGGCAGTTCGGTCGGTTTCTGGCCCCGCAATTGTTGCGGATGGGCGGTCAACCGGCCTTTCTGGCGGCCGGTTACCTCAGAGAGAGCGGTGTTCAGACGGCTATTTCGGTAGGCGCCCTGATCACGGCCGTGGCCTTGTTCACCGCTCTGGTGGTGATGATTCACAGCTTTCGCAGTACAGTGGCCCTGTGGGTTGAACAAAGCATCGCCGGAGATATCTACGTCCGCCCCAAATTGGCCGAACTCAATCGCTTTCGCGACCCTTTGCCCCCCCGGGTAGTGGCAGCAGTCAAGGCGCTGTCCGTGCCCGTCGAACTGGTGCCCATGCACCGCCTTGAATTGCGTCTCAAGGGCCATCAGCACCTATTTGAGGCCATGGATTACGATGCTTATGCTAAGCACAGTCGCTTTATCTGGATGGGCGGTGACACCCGGCAGATTGAAGCCGATCTGACCGCGGGCAAGGGGGTTGCGGTTTCGGAAGTGTTCGCCAACAGCGCCGGCCTGAAGGCCGGCGACTGCTATCGGGTTCAGATAGGCGATCAATTGCTGGATGAACCCATACTGGGTGTGTTTCGCGACTACCGCACCCGGGGTGGGGCGGTTTACTATTCACTTACCCGTTTTCAGGAGCGATTTAGGGATACCTCGTGGAGCGGGGTCCAAGTCAACCTGCTCGCAGGCGGCCAAGGTGACAGCGCTGCCATCGACCGGATTCGAACTGTGCTGCTCGCCTGCTGCGCCGAAACAATCGAAATGATCGAAGGACAGCGACTGCGCCAGGCCGTCTTGCGCATATTCGACGAAACCTTTGCCATCACGACGGTTCTGCTGCTAATCGCTCTGGTTGTGGCTGCATTGGGTATCGCCACCACCCTCGCTGTTCTTGTGCTGCAACGCCGCGTCCAGATCAATACCATTCGTGCCTTGGGTGGTAGTGCCGCCCAACTGCGCCGCATGATCGTATGGGAGGCCAGTCTGATTGTACTGTTGGGCCAGGCGGCCGGATTGGTCTGCGGATTCATTCTCTCCGTCCTGCTGATCTTCGTGGTCAATCTGCAATCGTTCGGTTGGACGTTCCTGTATCGCATCGATTGGTTCTCGCTGCTGACCGCGCTACCGCTGATTTTTATCGCCGCCCTGTTGGCGGCCCTGCCGGCGGTCAAGCTGGCCCTTGGCACGTCGCCGGCCATGTTACTCAGAGGCGGTGCCCGTTAATGGCCATGGCTGTTTGTAAATTGTGGATATTATTCGCAGAGGATTCATTTGATGAAATTTTGTAAAACTGTCGGTATGATTACCCAAACCGGGTTGCTGATCGCGCTGGCCGCCTTTTCATCTGTAGCCGCTGAAGACGGATTTAAATCGGTCACCGGCCCCTGTCAGCTCTCCTTTCCGGCGGATCATGGACCCCATCCCGAGTATCGCACCGAGTGGTGGTATTACACCGGCAATCTAACGGCTGACGGGGGCCACCGCTACGGATTTCAGCTGACCTTTTTCCGCAGCGGATTGAAACCGCCCGCAAAGCGCAAAAACTGGCCCGAGTCGGCCTCAGCCTGGCGCAGCGACCAGATCTACCTGGCTCACGCCGCCATAACCGATATCGCTAATGGTCGTCACCTGCAGGCCGAACGAATGGCCCGGCCGGTACTTACCCTGGCGGGCGTCGAACAGACACTTGCGACTGTCCGCGTCCATGTGCATGGCTGGCAAACCGCGATTGCACCGGAAGGTCATCGCCTGCAGGCCGACACCGATGGTTTCTCCTTGCATCTCGATCTAACGCCGGTCAAGCCACCGGTTCTGCATGGTGACAACGCATACAGCCTCAAGGGGCAGTCGCCTGAACGGGCCAGCTGCTACTATTCCTTCACCAGAATGCAGGCCGCCGGCAACCTGGTCGTCGCAGGTGAACGCCATGCCGTGCAAGGCTCAGCCTGGATGGACCATGAATTCAGTACAGCCCCCCTGCAACCCGGAATCAGCGGCTGGGACTGGTTCAGCTTGCAGTTGGACGACCAGACCGAAATCATGTTTTTCAGGCTGCGTGAATCGGACGGGTCCGTCAATCCGGCTTCCAGCGGCACACTGGTGTTTCCCTCGGGCAAGTGGCAACACCTGAAAAATACGGATGTGCGCCTCAGGCCGCTTTCTCACTGGACCAGTCCGCACAGCGGTGCCCGCTATCCGATCGCCTGGCACCTGCGCAGTACAGCCTTGCAGTTGGACCTCACCCTAACAGCCAGCGTCAAGGACCAGGAAATGCGTACAACACGCAGTACCCAGGTCGTCTATTGGGAAGGCAGCCTGGTGGCCACGGGGACGCGCAAGGGTGAAAAAATAGACGGCAGCGGCTATCTCGAACTCACCGGTTATGCCGAACCATTTGATGCGCCCCTGTAATCGGAGAGCAAACTGATGTAGCCCAACCAAACCAAATACTGTGCTGTCCGCGGGAGACAAATGACCTGGAGCAAACGCTGGCGGCGGCCATGGGTGCAGGTTCGCTGCTGCTCTGCGGCCTGCCGCAACAAACAAAGGGGTCAGACCTGCACTTGGGCATTTGCTGTTAATGGGTAGGGCTGATCCCTCGGCGACTAATTAACATCAAAACTTGCCTTTGCTTGGCGATAATAAATTCAAGGGGGCGATCGTGTGGCGTTATAACGGCCGAAGCCGACCCGATTTTGCGATCACACCGCAAGCCGGCCAGGAATCGGTTTGGGACTATCCCAGACCACCCAAATTGGAGCGCGATGAGCGTCGTGTCGAAGTCTTGCATGAGAATGAGATGATCGCTACCTCCAACCAATGCTATCGTGTGCTCGAAACCGCCAGTCCGCCGACTTTTTATATCCCGGCCGACGATATTCTGTGGACGCATCTGGTCGATGTGCCGGGTAGTTCGGTCTGCGAATGGAAAGGGGTGGCGCGATACTGGGCTCTGGCAATCGATCCGAGCCGTATAGTCGGTTGGAGCTACCCGGATCCGCTCCCGGCGTTTGCGGCCATCCGCGCGTATGTATCTTTCTACCCGGCCCAAGTGGCCTGCTTAGTGGCAGGCGAGAAAGTCCGCGCACAGCCGGGCAAATTTTACGGTGGCTGGATCACCGCTGAGATCCTGGGCCCATATAAGGGCGAACCAGGAACCGGGCATTGGTGATGGCTGTAACGGTTATGAATCTGGCTTTGAGCTGGGGGCTCCTGGTCTTGATCTGGCTGGTGCAGATCATTATCTACCCCGGCTTCCATCAAGTACCTTCTGAAGATTTTCGGACATACCACGATTGGTACGTTAAGCGCATAACTTTGATCGTATTGCCGTTAATGATCGGCGAGGTGGCGGCGGTGGTGCTCTGGTTGGCATCAGCGGCGTCAATGGCCACGGGCATAGCGACTGTCTTGGTTGCCGTAGTGTGGGCGGCGACTTTTTTACTACAGGTGCCGATACACCGCCGGTTGAGCAAAGGCAAACAAACAAAACTGATCAACCGTTTGGTGGCTACCAACTGGATACGGACAATTGCCTGGAGCCTTAAAGCTCTGATGGTCACGGTGATAGCAGCCGGCCAACTATTTTGACACGCCCCCTATAATTGTCAGCCGATGGGCTGTTGGCATAGTGCCCCTTAGCGGCCATACCCATCCAAAGAGCGGTAGGCTGACTGCGGGCCGTTGATTGGTTTTTTCGGACCCGCTACATCCTGGGATACACTTCACATCAGCACACAATTCGCAAATTGCCATCTGTCGACCCCCCCATGGAATTCTTATCAACCAGCTCGACATCCAGCGTGAGGTGGGCTGGGTGCTCCCGGCGATTGCCGCTCGGCTTTTAAAAAATCACTCGCGCTACCTGCCTGCTGAAGGCGGCGGTTTTGCACGCGAACTTAAATGGTAAGACGCAAAGGATAAAGTTGGCCACGAGCCCAACAATCCCAGGTGCCTGACGGGGAGGATGAAACCGGTGGACCTTTCAATTAGGATTTGCTAAATTAATGAATGCCCCATTAATTATAAACCCTATCCCCTAATATCGAGTAGCGTGTGATGTACCATACCTTTGCCGTCAGGCTCTGCCCCCGGCTAAAGCCTGCATGGTGCCTGACGCGACCGTTTGGATTGGTTCTGCAAGCGCGTTTACAAACAGCCGGCTGCGGGAAACGTTCGAGAAACCGAAACCATCATCAACGTCTAAGAAAGGAGGCCCCCCAGGAGAGTAAAGCAAATGATCATGGTTACGTTCATAGCGATCCCTTTGGTGTGCGGTGTTTTCGTTGTCCAAACGACCGCAGCGGACACTGCAAGCAATCCTTCAAAATGTAAAGCCACGGTGTCCAAGACCATAAAGATCATGAGGGAATCGGAGATGGTGAAATTCAAGGGGAAAACAATGCTTAAAGCATTGCAAACATATGAGAACGGCATCAGTGAGAGTGAGTATGAAACCTTTGACCAGGACATGGGACCGTTCGACGATCAATATAAAAATATCAAAAAACTATTTAGAAATCTTGAGATTATCAGAGAGGATTGCCGGCCGAAACCGTAGAAAGGTAAAACTGAGTAAACGTTTAAAGATACAACATGACCGAGGCGATTTTTAAGTTTGGTGGACCGGAGAATTTTATAGATCTCTTCGAGCAGGCGGTGGCAAAGTTCAAGGACAACAAGCTTGTTAGAACAAACAGCCAAACCGGAGACGGTAACCACTGAATTACCCACGACCAGCTGGCGGAGCGGGTGTATCAATTGCGCGGCAGACTGGCCGGCAGTGGGGTGGGTAAAGGTGAAAAACTTCCCGGATGAGATCGAAGATTTGGAGAAAATGTACGTTATCGAAGGAGAGGGCGAAAACTCTCTGGACGCTCTGGAACGGATCGGTCGTGAAAATCCAGTGCCGTCCACCAAACCGGACAAGGAAGATATCACCGGCCTCGTTTACACATCCGGCACCGCGGGCAACCCCAAGGGCGTCCAGCTCAGCCATTCCAACCTAACCACCAATGCCCTGGCCGCCAGCATGATGCCTCTCAAATATGTCTCCGCGGGCGACCGCACCCTTTCCTTTTTGCCATGGGCCCACTCTTTCGGCTAGTCCGCCGGCGAGTTGGCGGATAGTGTTCAGATCCAATGATTCCTTCAAGCTTCGAGAGAAGCAGAACCCATTCAGTATAGCATACGGGGAAAAGAACGTGAACACCATAAAGTGGGAACAACCCGCTTCATCCATAAGCATTTTTGGCACTGATATAGACCAATGAAGGGCTCAAGATGGGTGATATTTGGAGGTTATAATGTGAACAGCGAATGTTTACCTCGACCCGACCCCATTTAACGCTAAAAAACTCCCTTCAGACCCAATTTCGGTGTTGGGGCAAATCGTTTAATCCTCAAAACCATAAAAGTAAGCCGAATCAGGCTAAGCCTGATTTCTCTGAAATATTTAAGCAAATGCAAGGATTTAAGATACAAATTAAAAAGCGTCTGCATGCCAACATGGATACTGGGCTAAACGATTTGCTCCCGCCTTGACCTTGAGCCGAGAGAGAGCCCCCTGCACTGAGTCAATCCCCGGTCTTGCCGGTAAAAAAATTCTGAAGCACCTGGATCTGTGGCACGTGTGATAGCTTTTGATTTGAACCTAAAGGCCGCCATCACCCGTATCAGACCATTTTCCTGTTTTCCTGCGAGGGCTTAGAGTTTCCTAGCCCACTTTTTAGCATCTTTCAATGCATCATAGACCATCTTGACCTCTCTTTTCACATCTTCGGCATTGGCATCATCGGGAAGCTCGCGCCTCTCGTTGCTCCATTTCTGAAGGTCGGCAGAGATATCCGTGCCTTCCTTTTTACGCCTATCGGAACGATCCATCTTATCCGCCAGGTTTTTAAGGTTCTGGGTAACACGCCGGGTTGCCTCTCTAATCCCGCTGTTGAAAAATTCGCGCTGTTCTTCGACGGTCCTCTCCGCAAGGGTTTTCTTGCAAAATAACTGAGCGTTTTTAATCGAACCGAAAAGGAGCTTGACCCAAGCAGCAGGATAAGCATCGGCTGTGAGCTCGCCTGTCTCGGAGGCTTTTTTATAAAGTTCCAACTGGGCTTCCGCCGCGAGCTGGATAGCCTTCAGTTCTGTTTTCAGTATTTTCAATCCTGCATTCAACGTTTAAGTGCAACACTCGGCTTTAAAGGCTTCGGCCGGTGTTTTAAAATTTAGACACTTTTTAGGGCGATTGTTAAGCCATTTTTCGATCTTTTTCAATTGATGTG
>Ga0126334_10000207_pt1 | contig 18923 bp, 22 predicted proteins | sample InaspJWI49metaG_FD_94491 | JGI IMG/M metagenome (GOLD analysis project Ga0126334, IMG submission 94491) | Marine gutless worms symbiont microbial communities from Oahu, Hawaii - Inanidrilus sp. 2 OAHU.JWI-49 metaG | ecosystem: Host-associated > Annelida > Digestive system > Unclassified...
AGACTGACTGCGTCCAGTTTGAATTCTTTCGAATATTTCTTTCTCGTTGTCATTAATCGTTACCTCAGTTAAGTTTCATTATCTCTTAACTGGGTGGTATCAATCTATTGGACCATGTCACACATAGCCTCGGGGCATGTAGGATCCGCGAGGCAGTCGGATGCAGGGTTCCGATAGACACCTCGGTCCCGCTTTTTCGTCCCGCCAAAAACCCTGCCATTAACCGGCGCTCAACCCGCATCGGTATCGACTCCGTGCAAGTCCAATCGGCAGTTGGCCCCTCGGCTCGACTCAGGCCCGCAGACAAGTGCCGGTTAAAACCACAAGACAATCACCCAAACCGAACCTATTAAAATAATTGCAATGGCGACCGCCGCGGAACCCATATCCTTGGCACGGCCCGCAAGTTCGTGCCACTCGGGACCGATGCGATCGACCACCGCCTCCACCGCGGAATTGAGTATCTCCACCAGCGGCAACAGCATGACGCTCGCCACCAGCAGCGCTTTTTCGACACCGTCATCGCCGAGGTAAAATCCCAGCGGAATCATCACGCAGCAGAACCAGCATTCTTGCCGGAAAGCTTCCTCGTAACGGTAGGCGGCACACAAGCCCCGCCAGGAGTGGCCCGTCGCACGGATGATTCTTGAAATACCTCTATTGCCGCTGTCCGCCATTACCGGATTCATCCTTCCCCGGAAGAATTCCGGGTTAGCTGACATTGCGCAGTCGATGCCGACCATGCCGTGGAAATCGGCCCGTACAGGTTAAGCCGGCCAATATTGACTGGGAACATTTCCGCATTCGTCCAAACCGGACTTTCGCCGTCGACCATCATTAGCGGTAGCGGCAAGAAAACGGCCGGCGACAAGTTACTATCCTGATCGCGCTGATTCCCGGTGCGCCCAATTCCGACGGGTTCCACCTGCGGGTTTTCGTCGTCGGAAGCGAGCGCTAACCTCACGCGAAGCAAACTCGGCGCAGTATTCATCGGCGCTAACAATCGCCACCGATTCGCCGCGGGCCGGCAGACAATTTGTATAAATCAGTAATTTCTCCAGTTGTATTAAGAGTTGACGACTGCAGGCTTCGCTGGACCAGGGATGCCAAGCCTGCAATCCATCGACGGCACAAGGTCGCGCTGTGCTCGTCCAGCGATCGCGCGGCCCTACCGAGGAAACTGGATACCCGCGCCTGCTGATGCGCCCATCGCCCCAATTGTTGCGACACTTCGATTTTCAGCTCTAGCATGCGGGCGCGGTCCTGCTAGACAGGGTCGATTCCGCGTCTATTCTTCGTCGGCAATGGTTTCCGAATAGGCATCGGCATCGAGCAAATCCCCGGCTTCTTCCGCATCTTCCATCGCGATCTTGTACATCCAGCCATCGCCGTAGGGATCATCGTTGATTCGTTCGGGCGCACCCTCGAGCTCTTCATTGACTTCGATAACTTCGCCACTAACCGGCGCATAAGTGTCGGAGGCCGCCTTGACCGATTCAATGACGCCGACCGAATCGCCCGCGGCAACCGCGCTGCCTGCTTCGGGTAACTCAACGTAAACCAGGTCTCCCAGCAATTCCTGGGCATGATCCGACACGCCGACTGTGGCCACATTGTCCTCAATCAAGACCCATTCGTGTGAAGATAAAAACTTCAGTTCTGATGGCACTTCGCTCATTGATGATTACCCTCTTGATTTAACATGGACTTCCCCTCGCGCACAAAGGGAAGTTTAACAACTTCAGCTTTCAACATTTTATTGCGAACCTCGACCTCGACCTGACCCGCCGTACCCGCCGGCACGCGTGCCATGGCTATCGATTGCTGCAGAGTCGGGGAGTAGCTACCCGACGTGATCTCACCGTCGCCTAGTGCGGTAACTATCCGTAAATGATTTCGTAAAACACCTTTGTCTAATAATAACAGACCGACAAAACTTTGCTGTATTCCAGCAGCCCGCTGTTGCAGCAGCGCTTGCTTACCGATGAACTCGCGGTCGTCGTCCATGGCCAGGGTCCAGCCTAATCCCGATACCAACGGGCTGGTGGTTTCATCCATATCCGCGCCGTATAAATTCATGCCCGCTTCCAGGCGCAAGGTCTCGCGTGCGCCGAGGCCACAGGCTGCAATACCAGCCGCCAGCGAACGCTCCCAGAGGTCCGATATCCGCTCGGCCAGCATCATGATCTCATAACCGTCTTCCCCGGTATATCCGGTGCGCCCGACGAAGCAGTCGTCGAATTCGGCGGCTTGAAAGCGGGCCAGTTGGCGCAGGTATTGTTGCTGGTAATCGTCGAACAGGGCGCTCGATTTGGCGCGGGCGTTTGGTCCCTGTACCGCCAGTATCGCGAGATCTTGGCGAAAATTGATATTCAGATCGGCATAACCCTGCGTCTGCCGGTCGAGCCAGGCCAGATCTTTCTCGCGCGTCGCGGAATTGATCACAATCCGATATAAATTATCGCGCAGGTAGTAAACAATCAAGTCGTCGATAACCCCGCCCTGCTCATTGAGCATGCAGCTATATAACGCCTTGCCCGAAATTTTCAGCCGCGCAACGTCGTTGCCGAGTAGATACTGCAAATAGGATTTCGCGGCGCCGCCGCTGACGTCGACCACGGTCATATGTGAGACATCGAACATGCCCGCATCGCTGCGCACAGCCTCGTGCTCGGCAATTTGCGACCCGTAGTTGAGCGGCATATCCCAGCCGGCGAAATCGACGATCTTGGCGCCGGCGTCGAGATGACACTGGTAAAGCGGTGTTTTGTTTCCCATCGGCATTCGACCTCTCGGCTGAGGCGTGATTCTTGGATAGCGCAGAGAATAGAGCCAGTCGGCCGCGATTTAAAGCATTAATTGCAGATCAGGCAGGCTCGAGCCTCGAACAGTTGTATTGCACTAACGAAAGGTGATGAAAATCGAACTCGGCGTTAACAGTCGCTGGCGCGAGCGCGGCACGCGCGGCCGATAATCCTGCGATCCTATATTGCCCGCATTCTATTACCGCCAGAGTGCGCTTTGCGCGGGCCGCAGCGGGAAATCGGTGAGATACGCGGGCTAGTCCATTTAGGTTAAATTCTGGATTGCTTTGCGCATTATTTCGCGCTTTAAACTCGGGGCTTCATCGATTAACCGCATTCCCAGATTACGCATCCCAGTCAAGGGTTTTTGCTGCAGCCCATAGATCCACTTAAGGCCGCTGAAACTCATGGTCGCCAGCCAGGTCTCGCTTTTGCGCCGGCGTTCATACCGGCGCAACTGCCTTTGCAGCGTCAGATCGGATTGATCAGTGAGTAAATTTGCCAGTAAATCGACATCGCTGAAACCGAGGTTAAGCCCCTGCCCGGCAAGCGGGTGCACGCCGTGCGCGGCATCGCCAATCAACAGCACCCGATGCTTGAGCCAGCGCTCGCAACTATGCCACCCAAGCGGGAAATTCATACGCGCGCTACTGCCAGTGACGGCGCCGAGTTTGTATTCGAAAGCCTCTCCGAGCGCCGCGCAAAAGTCGGCCTCATCGGCGGCGATAATTTGCTGTGCGAATTCGTCGTCGCAGGACCAGACGATCGAACTCTGGCCATTGGCAAGCGGCAGAAATGCCAGCGGACCGGTGGCCAAAAATTTTTGCCAGGCAGTGTGCCGATGCGGCAGTTCGGTATCGACATTAGCGACGATGGCGGTTTGTTGGTAGCGTCCTTTACGAACTTCGATTCCCGCGAGTTTGCGCGTTGGGGAGTCACGACCGTCGGCGGCAATCAACAAACCGGCGTTTAGGTAAGTACCCGAACCGAGTCGCAATTCGACCCCAGACGCCTGATTGACGAGTAACTCGTCGATGCTGTCGGGCATAAACCATTCGATTCCCGCCTGCTTGTCACAGACGCGATAAAGACATTGCTGCAACAACCGGTTTTCCGCGATCGCACCCAGGTTGTCGCGGGCTAGATCAACCGCGTCGAAGGCAATGCTGGCCTGGCCGTTTTGATGCCAGATAAACATTTGTTCGTAATAGCAGACGCGCTCCCGATCAAGCTGCTGCCAGGCGCCAAGACCTTCGAGAATAGCGCGCGAACTTGGACTGATTGCCGAAACTCGCAGGTCATAGTTTTGGCTAGACGAAGCGAAATCCCGCGCCGGCAACGCCTCGACCAGCGCCACCCGAAATCCGTTACTGGCGAGCGCTTTAGCGGCGCTGGCGCCGACCATTCCGGCGCCGGCAATCACGATATCGAAATCAGTCGAACTCACAGATGTCCCCGCAACAGGCGATTACCGCCGAAGGTCATTCCCATGCCGGTAAATGCGGCTTGAGTCTTCAGCGCAGGTAGCAAATCCAGCAACCCCAAGCCGGCGGCCCGCGCCTGACTAAACAGCGGCAGTTCATTCGAGAATAGGCTCACCAGCCCGTCGCCGTAACGGATTACCTGCCGTTGTTCGCGCACCCGCAGCATTTCATATTCCCGCGCTATCTCGGTAATTGATTCGTTATCGAGTTTTATCAGCTCACGGGCGACCAGCAATTCATAGAGGCAGGCGATATCGCGCAAGCCCAAATTGAAACTCTGGCCGGCAACCGGGTGCAGGGCGTTGGCGGCATTACCGATCAGCAGGCAGCGCCCCTGCTGCAGGGATTCGGCCCGGGTGCGCTGCAGCGGCAGCGAAAAACGCTGGCCGACATCCTCTATCAAACCCAGGCGATAACCGAAACAATCCTGCAACCGCGCGCTGAACTCGGCGTCGTCGAGGGCGCAAATCGTCGCCGCAGCTTGCAAGTTAAGCGTCCAAACGCAAGCATATAGCCTGCCACCCAGGGGCAGCATCGCCAACGGGCCTTGCACCGTGAAACGCTCATAAGCGGTATCGGATTTCGGTTGGCTAACGGCGACGTTACTGATGACGACGGCCTGGCCGTAGTCGACACTGTGATGCTCGATGCCGAGTGCGCTGCGGGTTGGCGAGCGGGCGCCATCCGCAACCAGGGCGATGGCCGACTCTATTTTTTTGATCCGCTTGTTTTTGCGATAGCCGATTTCAAGCTTGCGCGTCTGCGCCACCGATTCGAATTCGGCCTGATCTTCGAGTTGAATATTAGCGGCGGTTTCGACCGCAGTTAGTAATATCCGTCTCAGGGCGTTATTTTCAATTACGTAACCGAGGGCGTCGAGGTCGTAATCCTCGGCCTCGAACCGGGTAACGCCCCAGCGACCGCGCGCGGAAACGTGGATGCGCCGGATGGGCGCCGCTTGCGCCGCTATTTGCGACCACAGCCCGAGCGCACGAAATATTTGTACACTGCTGGCAGCCAGCGCGATCGAGCGGGCATTCAAACCGCCGGGTTGTTGCCGCTTCAGATCAGCCGCCTCGACGAGGGTTACACGGCGGCCGGGATGTTGCATAACCAGGGCGGCGCACAGGCCGATCAGCCCACCGCCGATGATCGAAATATCGCGCATCATCCACTCATTCAATGATAAATCTCAGGAGGCCATCAGCGCTTCGATCTCGGTCGCCTTACGCGGCAGCGCGTCAGACAAAATCTCATGGCCCTGGCGCGTCACCAGCACGTCGTCCTCAATACGGATACCGATGTCCCACCATTTGCGATGCACACCGCGGCTCCCGGCCGGAATATAAACCCCCGGCTCGATCGTCAGCACCATGCCGGGTTCGAGCAGACGCCACTGGTCACCGACCTTATAGTCACCGACATCGTGCACGTCGAGACCGAGCCAGTGGCCGGTGCGATGCATGTAAAACTTGCGGTAGGCCTGTTCCTTGATCAACTTAGCCAGGGTCCCTTTCAACAGCTTGAGTTCGATCAGGCCTCGGGTGATCGCACGCACCGCGGCATTATGCGGGTCGTTCCAATGATTGCCGGGCTGTACTTTTTTAACCGCGGCCTGGTGTGCGGCGAGCACGATGTCGTAGACCTCGCGCTGGGCGCTCGAATACCGACCGTTAACCGGAAAGGTGCGGGTTATGTCGGAGGCGTAACCCTCGACTTCGCATCCGGCGTCGATCAATAACAGATCACCGTCTTTTAATTCATCATTGTTGTCGGTGTAGTGCAGTATACAGCCGTTGGAGCCGCCACCGACGATCGACGGGTAGGCATGGTTGGTATTGTGGTTACGATATTCGTGATCGAACTCGGCCGCAATTTGATACTCGAACTTTCCTGGAGCGCAAAGCTGCATCGCGCGTTTGTGCGCCACGACGTTAATCGCGGCGGCCTTGCGCATCAGACGCAGCTCCTCCCGGCTTTTAAAAAGCCGCATGTCGTGCAGGATATAGTCGAGCGAGACAAACTCCGAGGGCACATGCAAACCGGCGCGCGACTGCGCCTTGATATGATTGACCCAGCCGATCAGGCGTTTATCGAACTCCGCCGACCCACCCATGGTGTAATAAATACTGTCGGTGCCTTCGAGCAAACCCGGCAGGATATCGTCGATATCGTCAATCGGAAAAGAATCGTCGGCGCCATAAATTTCGACCGCACCTTCCTGCCCGGCATGGCGACCGTTCCAGGTTTCCTTTTCCCGGTCCTTCTCCCGACAAAACAGGATGTATTCACCATGCTTGCGTCCGGGCATTAGCACCATGACCGCATCGGGTTCGTTAAACCCGGTCAGGTAGAGAAAATCGCTATCCTGGCGAAACGGAAAATGCGTATCGCGATTGCGGATGATTTCACGCGCAGACGGCAGAATCGCGATCGTATTTTTGCCCATCATTTTCATCAATTGACTGCGACGGCGTTTGAATTCGGCTGGTTTCATATGTTATCTGGAGACTCGTTCGGTTTGAATGCCAGGAGACAGATCTTTAGATCTGTCCCCCGCGAGGGAATCGACGGGATAATTCCCACCCTCAATGCAGGGTCGACGCAGGCGTTATCGGATTCAAGGTTTCGTACAACAGCAAGACCGCCACGCGCATATGTTCGGCAATTTCGGTAAACTGTAGTTCGGCTTCATCGCTACTTTCCTCGTCATGGCTGAGCTTACTAATTTCGAGCAGGTCTGACAAACACTCACGTCCCTCGTCGTCGAGTCTTTCATTGCCGGCAAGACCGGTGACGCCGACGCCATAGAGAAATCCCTGACACCAGTTGGCCAATCCCAGCAGGCGCATGCCAAAATCATAACTTTCGTCGGGTAGCAGCAATTCCAGATTCAGGTCTTCGTTACGCAACTGTTCACGGGTCAGCTGATAAAGCTGTTCCAGTACCGCGAGTTGCTCTCCCGCCAACACATCACCCGCGTCGGGCAACTGCTCCAGTGTATGGCTCAACCAGGTCGCGTGTAAGGCATCTTCGAGCAACAAGGCGCACAAAGTGCCATGTGACTCGGCCGCATCGGCAGTCGCGCCCAGGTTTTCTAATGCGGTTTGCACCTGGTCAAAATCGAGCATTGTAGAAATCCCACAGATTCGTATAATTTTTGCATTCTAGCACCCGTGGGTGTCGGCAAAAACAACTGCATATTGACCTGCGCGACCTAAGGCCCGATGATTGCACTATGGACTCAGATAAAAACGTATACACAGAAGACGACCTGCGGCAGCTCGAGCAGCGTATCGACGAACTGATCGAGACCGTCGGCTCTCTCAAACACGAAAACACCAGCCTGAAACAGCAAAAAGACAAGCTGGTCAGCGAACGCTCTCAACTGATCGAAAAGACCGAAATGGCGCGCAGCCGAGTTGAAGCGATGATTTCCCGCTTAAGATCACTCGAACTAGGCTCATGACAGACGCTCAACCGATCAATATTTCGATACTCGACAAAGACTACAAGGTAGCCTGCCCTCCCGGGGAGCAATCGGCGCTCCTGGAGTCGGCCAAATTCCTCGACAGCAAAATGCGCGAGGTTCGCGATACCGGCCATATCATGGGATCGGAACGCATTGCGGTAATTACCGCGCTGAACATGGCCAACGACCTGCTGCGAACCAGCAACGTCGACAAGGAACTCGGTCAGGAATTGCCGCCGCGCCTAAAGGATCTGGAAAACAAGATATCCCGCGTGCTCGAAGACGCAAAGCAGCTGGAAATCTAAAAGCTATCACGGCTATTAGAATTTTAAATTGTACTTTTCCCTAAAATCAGGCCATAGTCATTCGATACTGACTACGGTGATCGTTAGCATCCGTTATAATCCTTGAGCCTATTTATCAATCTCGGGGACTTTCGTGTAACACTGGTGTGCATGCCTGACGAGTCAGGAAGCCTGATGGGTTGCCAATAACCCCACCTGAACCTTTGGTTCAAGGTTGATAGATCTGCGACGACACCGTGGTCGGTATCTAAATTTCCCAATCTCTATCATGCTTTTGCGGCGCGCAATCGGCGAGCGGCGCTACCTCAGAAACAATTCATAAGCTTCATTCTCAGTCTCATCCCAGTGCGGAATCTTGAGGCTTTTGAGAAAAACGTTAAACGCCTTGATATCGCTCTTGTCGACCTGGAAGCCCATCAGAATGCGGCCAAAATTGGAACCGTGATTTCGATAGTGGAACAAACTGATGTTCCAGCGGTGACCGACCTTCATCAAAAAATCTAATAAGGCGCCGGGTTTTTCCGGAAACTGAAAGCGATAAAGATGCTCATTGTCCACGCTACTGCCGGGATGACCGCCAATCATGTAGCGGGTATGCAATTTGGCAACCTCGTTACCGGTCATATCGACAACCTTATAGCCTTTCGACTGGAGCTTCGTTACAAGCTTGTTTTTTTCATCGACACCGCGGGTTAGCTGAATTCCGGCGAACACGCGAGCGATGTTGTCATCGGCATAACGATAGTTGAATTCGGTAATCGAACGATGACCGATCGACTGACACAGTTTCTTGAAGCTGCCGGGGCGTTCCGGAATCTGCACCGCGAGTAGAGCCTCGCGATCCTCACCCAGCTCGGCGCGTTCGGAGACATGCCGTAAACGATCGAAGTTCATATTGGCGCCGCAGTTGATCGCAACAAAAGTCTGCCCCTTGATGCCATGGGTTTCTGCATACTTTTTCATGCCGGCAAGCGATAGCGCGCCCGCCGGCTCGCAAATCGCACGGGTGTCTTCATAGGTATCCTTGATTGCGGCACAAATCTGGTCGGTCGAAACCAGGATGACATCGTCAACCAGATCCTTGATCATGGCAAAGGTATGCTTGCCGACCTGCTTTACCGCCACGCCGTCGGCAAAGATCCCGACCTCCTTCAGGACCACTCGCCTGCCCGCTTTACGCGCTTCGTAAAGGCAGGCCGCGTCGTCGGGTTCGACACCGATTATCTTGGTTTCCGGTTTAACCGCTTTCATAAATCCGGCGATACCCGCGATTAGCCCGCCGCCGCCAACGCCGACAAAAATTGCATCGATCTTAGCCGGGTGCTGACGAATCAATTCATGCGCTATAGTGCCCTGGCCCGCCATCACGTCAAAATCGTCGAACGGATGGATAAAAGCCAGTTTTTCTTTTTTACCCAGAGCAAGACAATACTCCTTGGCTGCGTCGAAGTTCTCTCCATGTATAACTACCTTGGCGCCATGCGCCCGGACGGCCGATATCTTGATATCCGGGGTCGTGCTTGGCATGACGATAGTCGCCTTGAGATGTAGCTTCTTGGCCGCCAACGCTACCCCCTGCGCGTGGTTGCCGGAGGAAGCGGCAACCACGCCCTTGAGCTCGGGGTTGCTTTGCAGCTCCTGATAAATTTTATTGAACGCTCCGCGGCACTTGAACGAAAACACCGGTTGCAAATCTTCGCGCTTGAGGTAAACGTCGCTGTCATAGCGCGCCGAAATCTTCGGCATGAAATCGAGCGGCGTTTCGCGGGCGACGTCATACACTCTCGCGGTAAGTACCTTTTCTAGAAATTTTTCTTTGCGCATAGCCGGTAACTTTGATTAATGGAATATCGGAGCAAAGCAAAACAGCGCAATGTCTTGCGCTGCCAGCCGGTGATTATCATAATTGAGCGCACGTGAAGCAACAGGTAAATCCATGCAGCCGGAAGATAAAAAGCGAATTGCCGCCGAAGCCGCCATCGAATACGTCGAATCCGACTCGATTATCGGCGTCGGGACCGGCTCGACGGTCAACCATTTTATCGATTCGCTGGCGCTGAAAATGGGCGCCCGGATCAAGGCCGCCGTTTCCAGTTCCGAAGCATCGACTGAAAGACTGCGCGGGCACGGCATCAAGGTGGTCGACCTCAACGAGGTCGGCCGACTCGACCTCTACGTCGACGGTGCCGACGAATCGAATGCACAACTGCATTTGATCAAGGGCGGAGGCGGCGCCTTGACGCGGGAGAAGATAGTCGCCGCGGCCAGCGATCGGTTCGTCTGTATCGCCGATGACAGCAAATTGGTAAAGATACTCGGCGCCTTTCCGCTGCCGGTGGAAGTAATCCCGATGGCGCGCGAACTGGTCGCCGGCGCCTTGCGGGCGCTCGGAGCCGACCCGCGCCTGCGCGACGGCACTGTCACCGACAATGGCAACCAGATCCTCGATCTGCATGGCCTCCAGATCAGCGATGCGCTAGAGCTCGAAAGCCGCATCAACCAAATCACCGGGGTGGTTTGTGTGGGCCTGTTTGCGCAGCGTCCTGCGGACGTGTTAATCCTCGGTACCGACGAGGGGGTAGTCAGCTATACCGCGAATCGATCTTGAAGACTTGGAGGACATATCTTCAGACTTGTCCCCGTCGAAGCCAGGTATAAAAAAAGCCCGCTTACGCGGGCTTTTTAAATCAGGATCTAACCAGGCATCGCAAGCGCAGCAGCCCGGATTAACGTTTGGAGAACTGGACTCCGCGACGGGCTTTGCGCAACCCGACCTTCTTGCGTTCGACTTCGCGTGCATCGCGGGTGACGAATCCTTCCTTGCGTAGCACCTCACGAAAAGTTTCGTCATACTGCAACAGCGCCCGGGTGATGCCGAGGCGAATTGCGCCGGCCTGCCCGCTGGGACCGCCGCCGGAAACACTGACGTTAATATCGAATTTATCGCCTACTTCAACGGATTGCAGCGGCTGTCTTACCACCATGCGGGAGGTTTCGCGGCCGAAATACTCGTCGATGGTTCGATTATTGATAGTGATGGCACCGCTGCCGGATTTCAGATAAACGCGAGCCGATGAACTCTTGCGACGACCGGTACCATAATATTGTTCTACTGCCATGATTTGACCCGTTAAATTTCTAGAGGCTGGGGCTGTTGCGCCGCGTGGTTGTGAGCGTCGCCCGAGTAAACCTTCAATTTTTTGAACATTGCACGACCCAGAGCATTCTTGGGCAGCATGCCCTTGATCGAGTGTTGGAGAATCCGCTCCGGATGCTCCTCGCGCAGTTTTGCCAGATTGGTAGACTTCAGGCTGCCGATATAACCGGTGTGGTGGTGGTACATTTTTTCGTTTTCCTTGTTACCGGTAACGCGAATTTTCTCAGCGTTAATGACGATAATGTAATCTCCGGTGTCGACATGGGGTGTATATTCCGGCTTGTGCTTGCCACGCAGACGACGCGCGACTTCGGTCGACAGCCGACCCAGCACCTTGTCGGTGGCATCGATGACGTACCAGTCACGTTTTACCGACTCTGGTTTTGCGCTGAAGGTTTTCATAAAAATTCCTGCTTGCAGCCGTTAAGGCTTTGACTTCTATAACAAAGGGCGCGAATACTAACGGATAAACAGGCGCTTTACAAGCCGCAAAACTCCGTTTTCAAGGGATATTTGACGGCTTGGCAAAATATCCGATTTTAATCGATAATAGGCTTCCCCGAGTCACGAATCTAGCGCCTTTTCAGGAGACACCATGCGCCGATTGAACCTGACCGACCGCTTACTCGACGAACTTCAGCACGGACTTGGCACTTGCCATCTGCGCCCGCCCGCGGCCGCGCGCGCCTATCCGGCCGAGGGGCTCGAGGCGACGGATTTATCCGACCGCGAACAGGCCCGGGTGGCCGGACTGATGCGCGTCAACAACGCCGGCGAAGTCGCCGCCCAGGGCTTATATCGCGGTCAGGCCCTGACCGCGGATAAACAAGCCCACTGCGCCGCGATGACGGCGGCAGCGGAAGAAGAAAACGAGCACCTCAACTGGTGCCAGCGCCGCCTGTCCGAGCTCGGTGAGCGCCGCAGCCTGCTGGACGGTTTTTGGTATTGGGGCGCTTTCAGCATCGGTGCGCTGGCGGGCGCGGCCGGCGACAAGTGGAGTCTCGGATTTGTCAAGGAAACCGAACAGCAAGTCTGCGCCCACCTCGACCGTCATCTGGAACGCCTGCCCGAGCAGGATCGGCGTAGCCGTGCCATCCTCAGCGCGATGCGCGCGGATGAGTCACGCCACGCCACCAACGCCGCCGAGGCCGGTGCCGCCGAGCTGCCGCAACCGGTGAAAACGGCGATGGCCCTGGTTAGCAAGATCATGACCTTCAGCGCCTACCGAATTTAACCAGTTGCCGTATTCCGTGGATAGAATACCGCCCCGCTTCCGCTCTGGCGGATTTAGAGGCTAACGATTTCGAAATCGTGGGAGACTTCGGCGGCTTGTTCCAGCATTTTTGAAGCCGAGCAATATTTATCTGCCGACAGGGCGACCGCTTTCCCGACCTTGCCCGCATCCAGCGCCTTGCCGCTGACGATGAAATGCACGTGTATCTTAGTGAATACCCTGGGTATTTCCGCTGCGCGTTCGGCTTCGATAACCACCTCGCAATCGGCTATTTGCTGGCGCGACTTGTGCAATATCGACACCACATCGAAGGCGGTACAGCCGCCCAACCCCAGTAATAGCATCTCCATCGGGCGCACGCCGAGATCGCGACCGCCCGCCTCGGGCGCGCCATCCATCACCACCGAGTGACCACTGCCTGATTCGCCGACAAAGGACATGTGATCCAGCCACTTTACTCTACATTTCATGGTTTTAACCTATTGCTGTTGAAATGCCGTTTTTATGCTATGTTTAAGTATTGTGAGATCAGAAAGTTTAAAAATGTCAGTTAACCCGATCACAAAAGTCGTGCCTCGGCAGAATCCGGCCCTGGACAATTTCCTGCATCACTGCCACGCCAAGAAGTATGCCTCGCGCAGTACCATTATTTGAATTTGACCTGACAGTCGCTTCGTCAGAATCGGTAACTGTCAGATCGGGTCTGAACTACTACACATTATTCATGCGGGAGACGATTCCGAGACGCTGTACTATATCATTGACGGTTCGGTCAGCGTAGTCATCGAAGACGAGGATTGTAACGAAATTGTGCTCGCTCACCTGAACCCGGGTGATTTCTTCGGCGAGATGGGTCTGTTCGAGGAAGACACCAAGCGCAGCGCCTGGGTTAACACGCGGACCGCATGCGAGGTTGCTGAAATTCATTACAACCAGTTCATGCAACTGGCCAAGGAAACGCCGGAAATTCTGTTTCAGTTGTCGTCCCAGCTGGCTAGCCGCCTGCGCAATACCAGCCGCAAGGTCAGTAATCTCGCTTTTATGGACGTTACCGGACGCGTGGCTCGCACGCTGCTCGATTTGGCGCGCGAACCCGACGCCATCACCCATCCCGACGGGATGCAGATCAAGATCACGCGTCAGGAAATTGCCAAAATCGTCGGCTGCTCGCGCGAAATGGCCGGCCGGGTCATGAAAACGCTAGAAGAAGATGGCCTGATTACCGCCCACGGCAAAACCATCGTCGTTTTCGGCACCCGCTAACGCCACCGACCATTCCAGTCATTCTGAGCAATAATTCTGGGTCAGAGTAAAAACTCTGTAAAGTTTTTACTCTGACCCAGAATTATTCAGAAGATCAGAAACCGAATAGCTCCTTGAGACCTTGCCCCGGGTCGGGTTTGCGCATCAAGGCTTCGCCCACCAGAAAAGCGTGCACTTCGTGCCGCTGCATCAGCGCGACATCTTCGCGGGTATGAATTCCACTTTCGGTAACCACGAGACAACCCGCGGGAATCAAGTCCAGCAATTCGATCGTGGTTTCGAGACGGGTATCGAAGCTGCGCAAGTCGCGATTGTTGATGCCGATCAGTTCCAGCTCGAGATGTAGCGCGCGCGCAAGCTCGGCACGATCATGCACCTCGACCAGCACGTCCATGCCGAGCGACCGCGCCTGAGCAGCCAACTGCGCCAGCATCCCATCTTCGAGCGCAGCCACGATTAGCAGAATGCAATCGGCGCCGATGGCGCGAGCTTCGATCACCTGATAGGGGTCGACGATAAAATCTTTGCGTATTACCGGCAGTTCACAGGCTGTGCGTGCGGCAATCAGGTAATCCTCGTGGCCCTGAAAAAAATCCTGATCGGTCAATACCGACAGGCAACTGGCGCCGCCTGCCTGGTATGACTTTGCGATTGCGACCGGATCGAAATTTTCGCGGATAATGCCTTTGCTCGGCGACGCTTTTTTGATTTCGGCGATGACCGCGGGACTACCCTGCTGAACCCGTGACTGCAGCGCGGCCACGAAGCCTCGCGGTTTGGAGGCCCGAGCGGCCAATCGCTGCTGCTCGGAGAGCGATATTTGCAGCCGGCGCGATTCGATTTCCTGCCGCTTGCGCGCCAGAATTTTATTTAGAATATCGGGACGCGCGGCAGACATCAGGCATTGCTCTCGGCCACCAGATTATCGAGCACCTCGGCCGCCTTGCCGCTTTTGATCGCGCTGGCCGCAACTTCGATACCGGCAGCCAGCGAATCCGCACAGCCCGCAACATAGATCGCTGCGCCCGCATTGAGGCACACGATATCTCGTGCCGCTCCGGGCTGACCGGCAAACACAGCGCGAATCATCGCCAGGCTTTCTTCGGCCGAAGCGACCCGCAGCGTATCGAGCGACGCGGTTTCCATGCCGAAATCGGTTGGTGTAATGCGGTAGCTGCTGACTTCGCCATCCTTGAGCTCGGCCACCCGGGTCGGCGCCGAGATACTGATTTCATCCATGCCGTCCTCGGCATGCACGACCATTACGTGGCGACTGCCAAGCTGCTGCAATACGTTGGCCATCAGCTCGACCAGATCCGGGTGGAACACGCCGATGACTTGATTGGGCGCGCCGGCCGGATTGGTCAACGGCCCCAGCACGTTGAAGAGGGTGCGCACCGCCAATTCCTTGCGCGCGCCGATCGCGTGTTTCATCGCGCCGTGATGGGCCGGAGCGAACATGAAACCCACACCGACACGTTCGATGCACGCGCCAACCTTGGCGGGTGTAATATCCAGCTTTACGCCAGCGGCTTCGAGTACATCGGCGCTGCCGGAGTTGCTGGTCATGGAGCGGTTGCCGTGCTTCGCGACTCGCGCTCCGGCCGCCGCGGCCACCAGTGCGCTGGCGGTCGAAATATTGAAACTGCCGGAAGAGTCTCCGCCCGTTCCCGCGGTATCCACGAGATGTTCTGGATCGACATCCACCCGAGTCGCCAGCTCGCGCATGACCCGGGCGGCGGCCGAGATTTCATCGACGCTTTCGCCCTTCATATGCAAGCCCACGAGAAATCCGCCGATTTGCGAGGGCGTGCATTCGCCGGTCATAATTTGCCGCATCACTGTTGTCATTTCATCGCCGCTCAGATCCTGGCGAGCGATCATCGCCTTAATCGATGTCTGAATGTCCATTGCGCCCTCTATGTAATGCTCTGATTAAGAAAATTCTGCAGCAGCTTATGCCCATTATCGGTCAATATCGACTCGGGGTGAAATTGCACCCCTTCGATCGGCATCTCATTGTGCCGCAGGCCCATAATTTCGTCGATCTGGCCGCTCTCATTCTGGGTCCATGCGGTAAGCTCCAGGCATTCGGGCATCGAATCTTTTGCGATCACCAGCGAGTGATAACGGGTTGCAATAAAAGGATTGCTAATGCCCTCGAATACACCAACCCCGGTATGGAACACCGGCGAAGTCTTGCCATGCATGATTTGTGCGGCATGCACGATTTTTCCGCCGAATACCTGTCCGATGCTTTGATGCCCCAAACAAACACCGAGTATCGGTTTGCGACCCGCCAAGGCTTCGATCGCGGCCATCGATATACCGGCCTCGTTCGGGGTACAGGGTCCCGGTGACAGCATGACATGACTGGCATCCGACGCCAGAATTTGATCGACGCCGATTTGATCATTGCGCACCACTTCGACCGCGGCGTCGAGTTCACCGAGATATTGCACCAGGTTGTAAGTGAACGAGTCGTAGTTATCTATCATCAAGACTTTCATGACTCCTCCCCGGTCGCACAGGGGTCGCGCGACGGCAAGCCCGCCTCGGCCAGCGCGACTGCGCGAAATATCGCACGCCCTTTGTTCATGGTTTCAGCCCATTCATTTTCGGGCACCGAATCATAGACGATACCGGCGCCTGCCTGGATATAAAGCCGGTCATCCTTGATCACCGCGGTGCGAATTGCGATTGCGGTATCCATATTTCCGCTCCAGGAGATATAACCCACCGCGCCGGAATAAATACCGCGCTTCACCGGTTCCAGTTCGTCGATAATCTGCATCGCCCTGATCTTGGGCGCCCCCGATACCGTGCCGGCGGGAAAGGTCGCGCGCAATACGTCGAAGGCCGACATCTCGGGATTGATTTTGCCTTCGACGTTGGAAACGATATGCATCACGTGCGAGTAGCGTTCGACAATCATTTTTTCGGTCAAGCTGACGCTGCCGATCTGGCTGACCCGGCCTGCGTCGTTGCGGCCGAGGTCGATAAGCATTAGGTGTTCGGCGAGTTCCTTGGGATCGTTGAGTAATTCGCGTTCGAGTTCCAGGTCGTCGTCAGGCGTTTTGCCCCGAGGTCGCGTACCGGCGATCGGTCGTACCGTAACTGCCTCGTCCTCGAGCCGCACCAGGATTTCCGGGGACGAGCCAACCACGTGATGGTCGCCGAGGTTGAGATAGTAGAGATAAGGCGACGGATTTAGACTACGCAGCGCCCGGTATAAATCGACCGGCGCCGCGCGGTAGGGAATCGATAAGCGCTGCGACAAAACAATCTGCATCGCGTCGCCGTCGATAATGTACTGGCGCGCCTTGTCCACCGCATCCTCGAAGCCTTGCCGGGTAAACTCGGAAGTAAAGTCCTGCTCGCTGACGACATGTTCCGAGGCGCGTGGATTGTCATCCAGGCGCACCGATTTGAGCTTGACCTCGAGCTCGTCGAGCTGGCGCTGACCCTCATGCCAGGCGTCCTCTGCCACAGGCTCTACGTGTACGATTAAAAACATGCGCGAGGACAGATTGTCGAAAACCACCAGCTTATCGCTCTGCATTAACAGGAGATCGGGCGTCTCGTGTTGGTCGGGATTGGGGCAGTGCGCAAGTTTCGGCTCGATATAACGAATCGTATCGTAACCGAAATAGCCAACCAGTCCGCCATGGAATTTGGGCAGGCAATCCGCTTCGGCCACCTTGAAATATGCCAGATAATCCTCGATGAAGTCGAGTGGATCGTGGCATTCTTTATCGCTCGCGACCTGGCCGTCGACTTCGAGCAAGACACGTTTGCCGAACACCTTAATCGAGGTGCTGCAAGCCATGCCGATAATCGAGTAACGTCCCCATTTTTCGCCACCTTGGACCGATTCGAACAGGTAGCTGTAAGGCTCGTCGGCCAGTTTTAAATAGGCGCTTAATGGGGTATCGAGGTCGGCGAAAATTTCACGCACCAATGGGATGCGGTTGTAATCACGCCTGATTTTATTGAATTGCTTGAGCTTCATGGATGACTCGGTAAACGGTTGAACAGAAAAAAATAAAAGGAACGGCAGCTTGCGATTATCATCGCCAGCTTAGGGCGGCCTCAATTTTCTGTAAGCGTTCTTGAGTCATCGGATAGATACGAATACAAACGGTCAGGCGACAGAATCTATCACAGCAATCCAGGCAAGGCCATGACTAATTACAACAAGCTTGGGCAGCGCTGAACAATTCATCCTGAATTGTCAGAGCACGGAGAAACGAATATACAAATTCGTTTCTCCTTGATTTTTCAATGACGCAAGACATTGAAAAATCAAGGCAGATGCATGTACCGCGAATACTCTGAAAAGATCAAAGTCTCCCTAGATCGAGCCTGCGCGTTCAAGTTCGCTGCGCATTTGTCGCAGAATGCTGTCATAACGATTCGGATCGTCGGGGTGGGCGCAACCGAAAATTCCGGAACCGGAAACGAAGGTATCGGCGCCGGCGGCCGCGATTTCGGCTATATTATCGAATTTGACGCCGCCGTCGATTTCAAGCCGGATATCGTGACCCGATTCATCGATAATACGGCGCGCGCTGCGCAGCTTATCGAGCGTCGCCGGAATGAAGCTCTGCCCGCCGAAACCCGGATTTACCGACATCAGTAAAATCATGTCGACCTTGTCGATAACGTGTTCGAGGTAGCTTAGCGGCGTGGCCGGATTAAATACCAGGCCCGAACGGCAGCCGCTCTCGCGAATCAGCGACAAACTGCGATCGATATGCTCGGACGCTTCCGGATGAAAGGTGATGTAACTGGCGCCGGCACTAATAAAGTCGGGGATAATTCGATCCACCGGCTTGACCATCAAGTGCACATCGATCGGTGCTTCGACACCGTGTTTGCGTAAGGCTTCGCACACCAGCGGCCCAATGGTAAGGTTAGGTACATAGTGATTATCCATCACGTCGAAATGCACGATATCGGCACCCGCGGCGAGCACATTATCGACTTCTTCACCGAGTCGCGCGAAATCGGCCGACAGGATCGAGGGGGCTATCTGGTAATCGGTCATAATAATTCCTGGGTGCAAGTGGCAGGCAATTTACGAGACTGTTCAGAATTTTGTGTCAACGTAAAAACACTCGATCCATCAGATCACAGATCGAGTGCAGCATCAAGCCGGCCTTCAAAGAAGATGGCCAACTGCGATAGGGTCAGATTCCAAT
>Ga0126334_10000209_pt1 | contig 18784 bp, 18 predicted proteins | sample InaspJWI49metaG_FD_94491 | JGI IMG/M metagenome (GOLD analysis project Ga0126334, IMG submission 94491) | Marine gutless worms symbiont microbial communities from Oahu, Hawaii - Inanidrilus sp. 2 OAHU.JWI-49 metaG | ecosystem: Host-associated > Annelida > Digestive system > Unclassified...
CCACATCAATTGAAAAAGATCGAAAAATGGCTTAACAATCGCCCTAAAAAGTGTCTAAATTTTAAAACACCGGCCGAAGCCTTTAAAGCCGAGTGTTGCACTTAAACGTTGAATGCAGGATCCAAATTCTGAACTCAAAAATCCAAAATTCAACGATTCAACTTATTTTTTAGATTGTGGATTTTGGATTTTGGAATTGAAAGACGAATTAAAACAATTGAGCGTAGCGACTCCTTCAATCCAAACTCCGAATTCTAAAATCCAAAATTCACAGCTTCAAAATAGTGTTTTCATATTTGCTTGGGTGTCCTACAAATGAACGCCGAAAACATAGACAGCGCCGAAATCGCCCGCTACGCGGCAACGGCTGCCCACTGGTGGGACCGCGACGGCGAGCTCAAGGCTTTGCACGATATCAATCCCCTTCGCCTGCAGTATGTCCTCGACCGTGCCGAGATAAAAGACCAGCCGGTATTGGATGTGGGCTGCGGCGGCGGGCTGGTATCCGAAGCCCTGGCTGCGGCCGGCGCACAGGTGACCGGCATCGACATGGCTGTACCGGCTTTGAACGTTGCCCGGGAACATGCCAAAGAGAGTGGTTTTAAGATTGAGTATATTGAAAGTACTGCCGAAGATTTTGTGCAAAGCCAGCGGGAACAATTTGCAGCGGTAACGTGCATGGAGCTTGTTGAACATGTGCCCGATCCGGCCTCTGTGGTGAAAGCCTGTGGAGACCTTGTCCAACCTGGCGGCCACGTGTTTTTTTCTACCGTCAATCGCACCTGGCTGGCACGACTACTGGTTATCTGGGTCGCCGAATATGTTCTCGGGATCGTCAGCAAAGGTACCCACACATATGCGCGATTTGTTCACCCGGAAGAAATGGAGCATTGGGGTAAGGCGGCCGGATTACAACTGGCCGATGTAGCCGGTATGCGTTATATTCCCTTTGGCGGCTATGCGGCCTTGTGTAAAAGTACGGCCATGAACTACTTGATGCATTTCGTAAAAAACGATAACCCGTAGAATCATTCTCGCGCAGAGACGCAGAGGCGCGGAGAAGGTCAAGAGCACATTTTTTTATCAAAACTAGCTTAAAGATTTTATGTGTTTGGTTTTTTCAGTGAAGCTGACCAATCTTGTTTTCGATTTCCCGACTGCGCTGGACTGTGCATTGATACTCAGATTAAGGAGGACTTCTCTGCGCCTCTGCGTCTCTGCGCGAGATATGTTCTTGATTGATTTCCCCCATATGATCCCTATTTTTCAAGTGATCCAATACTATCTGGTGTCATCCCGGCGAAGGCCGGGATCCAGTAAATTCCTGGATGCCGGATACGTCATCCCGGACACGATCCGGGACCGGCATGACGTAAATTGGAACTAAACTGAAAAAAACAGACCGAGGTTGCATGTCTATTTGGAAAAACCCTAAATGGTTTAGATCAACTGAGCGCCAGGAGCAACTGGACCAGCATGTCCGTCAAACCGGACAGGCTGCCTTTGGCCTGAAGACCTTCGCGGAAGAGGACAAGGCCGCTGCTGTCCGCCGCCACTTCGAGCGGGTGGCCCCCAAATACGATTTCATGAATTCGCTGCTGAGCTTCGGTATTCAGCGCGCCTGGAAGCGAGCAGCAATCCGGCTTCTCAGCCCCCAGCCCGGTGATCGAATCCTGGATTTGTGCGGCGGCACCGGTGACCTGGCTCACTTGACTGCTGCCCGGACCGGTGAAAATGGAGGCGCGGTCATCTGTGACATCAACATGGCCATGATGTCTGCCGGCCGGCAAACCTACGCACCTCATCCGCTTGCCCGGCAGGTTACCTGGGTCCAGGGTGATGCCGAAAAAATACCATTTCCGGATACGACGTTCGATGGTGCCATGGTCGGTTTCGGCATCCGCAACCTCACCCACCTCGAGCAGGGCTTTCAGGAAATGCAACGGGTCCTGAAGCCTGGCGGCAAGTTTCTCTGCCTGGAGTTTTCCCGGCCGACCAACACTGTCTTCCGAGCGCTGTACGATTTCTATTCCTTCAACGTCATGCCGCTGCTAGGCCAGCTGATCGCCGGCAGCGCCGAGTCCTACGCCTGCCTCCCCGAAACCATCCGCATGTTCCCCCTGCCGGACGAGCTTGCCAAGATTTTGGAAGGTTGCGGTTTCAAGGATGTGACTTACCATTCCATGACCAATGGGATGGTGGTGGCGCACCTAGCCAGAAAAAGATAGGGCGTTTTAGGGAGTTAATTAGCCGCCCGTTCGCTTTGCTCACTCGACACACGCAGACAAAGTCAGGACTTAATTTTAGATTTTTGAGTTTGGATTTTGGATTTGTGGTTTCACTGCGCTCAGACTTTTATATAAATTGGCAAAATGCCTTCGATCTAAAATCCGCAATCTAAAATCCAAAATGGAAAGTTCCTGCAATCTAAAATCACCAATCCGCAATCTAAAATCAAATACTGACAAACGGTAATTAGGCCTTATGATTTGATATCTTGCTTGGATCCCTGTCAAGGAGGTTTAGAAATGAGCTACATGCTGAAAACAACCGATGTTGAAGAAGCAAAAGGTAAGCTGAAATCATCCTATGATTTGCTGGAATCGATGTTCCAAATCGTCCCCAAGGTTTTCATTGCCCAGAGCATCCGTCCGGACCTGCTGAAACCCATTGCATCCTATGTCAACCACCTGATGATCGAAGACCACGCCCTGCCCCGGGCTACCAAGGAGCTCATTGCCGCGCACGTATCCAAACTGAACACCTGTGCCTACTGAGTGGATGCCCACAGCGCCATGGCCATGGCGCAAGGCTTCACGCGGGAAGAGGTAGACAGCATCCTGGCAGATGTAGACGGATCCGACCTGATCGATATGAAGACCAAACAACTACTGAATTTTGCCGAAACGGTTAACCGGCATGCCTACAAGGTCCATGAAGGTACGTTTGAAGGATTGCGGGACGTGGGGTGCACGGATGAGGAAATTTTCGAAGCCGTGGCCGTCACGGCCCTGTTCAACTACATGGACCGCATGGCCGATGCTCTCGGGGCGCCCACGGAAGGCTTCCAGGATATAGTTGAACAGATGATGAGCCAATAACCGACAATGGATAGCACTGTTTCTATCAGACCTAATGCAAAAGGGGAACAACCATGAGACACAAGCACCTCAGACATGCGGCCTTCCATCCAACCAGATTTGCCACCTTGGCACTGCTTTTAACCACGCTGAGCTTTGTCATCGCTTGCACAACAACCTCACCTCCACCTCCAGGGACAGCAAAGAGTACCGCTGCCGTAAAGGAAGGTGTACCCGGCGGCGTTTTCGTTAATACCATGGAGGTGAGCGTTAAAGTTACCGCTGTTGATACGGCCAAACGGAAGCTGACACTTTTACTGCCGAATGGTGAGAAGACCAAGGTGAAGGTGGGACCGGAAGTCGTCAACTTTGACCAGATCAAAACGGGCGACCTTGTTACCGCCACCTTGACTGAAGAGACAGTTGTTTATCTTGACGAAGAAGGCGCTGCCACGCCTGATGGGGCTGCAGCCATGGTTGCGTTGGCTCCTGAGGGTGCCAAACCGGGCGGCCTGGTGGCCGGAACCGTAAAGGTTACCGCCACGGTCGTGGCCATTGACCCGGCCAAGCGCACGGCTACACTGCGCTTTGAGGACGGGCACAATGAAACCTTTCCCGTGCGCGATGATATTGATTTGAGTCAGCGAAAGGTGGGTGAAAAGGTGGTGTTCTTAGTCACCGAGATGATTGCCATCTCCGTAAAGAAACCCTGATATTTCCAAACCGAACAATAACATCTTATTTATATCACAACTCTGAGGACAACTCAGACTACCACCATATTTCGATGGTATTCCTGATTTACTGATCACCAAGGAATACCAGAATTATTCCTCAAACCGGGATGACCGTATTGGCATCCCGGTTTTTCAGTTTATCAGGCTTTGGAACTGATCGGGATGGTCAGGGGGGAATTGAGCTGAGAAATACCACCAGAAGTGTGCAAAATTCTGGAATCATAAGAATATTGCATATCCTCGGAAATATGATGCGTCCGGCCCATTTCCATTACAATTCTAATCAACCGATGCTGTCACCTGCTTGAGGAAATGATCGAGCTCCTCGTGTCGTTCCGGGCTGCCGTCTTTTGGGAGCAAAGGCCGGAACGATTTGCATCCTGCCATGAAGTGGTGAACAATGTTGGCCCGCTTTTCCGCTTCGTCCTGTGAAAATCCCCCTTCGAGAAACAAGTTTGCACAAAAGTCCAGCCGATTCCTGACAACCCTCATTAACACTTTTTTTGCATGTGGATCATGGACAGCCCAATGGTACATAGATAATTCAATGGCATCGTATTTCATATCGTCTATCGCATATAAGAGTTTTTTCAACTTATCAGATAGACTGCCGGTTAGGCTGTTAATGTAATTGAATATCTCTGAACTATGCCTCTTTTCCCATTCCTCCAGCATTGCCTGCAAAAGAGCCTCACGGTTCACGAAATAGCCGTAGAAGCCGCCTTTCGTGACTCCCAGTTTGCGGGCCATTGCTTCTATCCTTACGTTGTCGACCCCCTTATTACTGAGGATCTCAAACCCTGTCTTGATCCAGTCTTTTTTTGTATTGATCATTTCCGATTATAAGCTTTTAGAAATTTGGGGTTGAATATAATATACGGTCCCGTATATTGTTTTGAAATATATAACAAATCAAAACTACAATAATGCTAAACTTTTAATGCCGTAATTTCAATACAGGAGGTCAATATGATGAAAATTCAGATTAAAATTACTGCATTTTTGGCTTTTGCTGTATTTGTTACCCCCTTTTTGTTTTCAACTGAAAGCACGGCTACTGGTATCCAAAAAGGAGTCTACTACCCCAATACCGAGAAACTCGCTTCCGATGAGATGCGCGTAATCGCTCTCGGTACTGGGTTGCCAACGCCGCTGACGAAGGCCCAAAAGTCATCGAATTTTATGGTAGAACTAGGAAATGGGGATATTTTCTTGTTTGACTGCGGCACTGGATCGGTTGAAAACCTGTTTGCTATTCAGCCACGTTTCTCCAAAGTTGACAAAGTGTTCCTCGGCCACTTGCACACTGACCACGTCGGTGATGTGGATGCACTTTGGGTTGGTGGCTGGGGTAGCGGGCGCTACACCCCGTTACATATTTATGGACCGTCGGGCGCAAAGCCGGAGTTGGGCACCAAGGCTTTTGTCGAAGGGCTCAAGATGGCCTATGCTTGGGATATCACCGGTCGCGCAGGAGCTTGGCCCGATGCAGGTGGTAGACTAATCGCACACGAGTTCGATTACAAAAAGCCGGGTCAAGTTGTCTATAAAAAAAATAGCGTGCGGATTACCTCTTTCCCTGCAATTCACAAACTGGATGGCTCGGTCAGCTATCGACTTGATTGGAAAGGGCTGAGCTTTGTGTTCGGAGGGGACTCGGTGCCCAACAAGTGGTTCATTAAGTATGCCAAAGGTGCCGATGTAGTGGTTCATGAGTGTATCTATACGCCGGAACAAATGAATAATTTCTACGGTTGGAACAACATGCGAACTGCCACCTATGTGGCAGCGTATATACACACACCCCCAGCTGCCTTCGGCAAAATCATGAGTGAAGTCAAGCCACGCATGGCAGTAGCTTATCATGCCATACTACTTCCAGAACTGCTTCAAGATAGCACCGAACAGATCCGCTCTACCTATGACGGGCCGTTAACAATAGCCAGCGATCTTTTCGTCTGGAATGTAAATAAAGACAATATCACCGTGCGAGAAGTCGTCGTTGGGGACCGTGTGTATCCGCCACCAGCTGGCCCAGAATGGGGCAGAGCAAAACGTACAGGCGCAGCCAAAGTTTCGGAAGAGATAATGAAGGGTTGGTGGGAAAAATACGTTCCTCCACCGCTACCTGAAGAGTAGCACCACCAGTATGCCTAACAAGAGCATGCAATCGGTCACATTGACCGCTAAACGCACATAACGCCGCTGTAGACTACGACCATGTTTCGATGGTATTCCTGATTTTCGGATCAGCGGGTAATACCATTAGCAGTGTGCAATATTCCGGAATTATTGGAATACTGAATTTTCTTGGCAATATTCATCAGTCCGGATATTATAGCATATCGCTGTTTTGATAAATTGCGATATGGGTATGTTGTCCCCCCTCGACAGGTGCCCCCAAATTGAAAATATCACAAGGTTCTGCTAAAAGTGATATACTGGATTTCTGGGAAAATACATGTATCCAGATTAGAAATCCCCTACCATGTAGTCAGAATTTCATTGAAAAGTAGGATTTATAAAGAAAGGCATTGGAGGTATAGCATTGCCGAACAAACCAACCGATAAAGTGAGCGTTTTGGCGGTAGAGCAATTTAAACAGATAGTGGAATCGACCAATAATCCCATTGGATTGGTTGACCACAACTATGTTTATCTGTATGCCAATGATTCCTATTCTCAAGCATTGAACAAACCCATCGATGAGATAATCGGGCACCGCGTCCCGGAACTATTTGGTGACCAATATTTTAAAACAAAGATGGAGCCTCACTACCAGCAGTGCCTGGCCGGGGAGATTGTCAGTTATCAGGATTGGTTTGATTTTCCCGGATGGGGTCGGCGCTATATGGATGTGCGCTACTATCCCTTTCAGGGTGAAGATGATCAGGCGACTGCCGTGGTCGTCAATGCGCATGACATCACCATTATCAAAGACCTCGAACTTCAACTGCGGGAAAGCGAGGAGCGATTTCGAGCTTTTATGGACAACAATCCGGCTTGCATGTACATGAAAGACCAGAACGACACCCATATATACGGTAACCGGGTCGCATGGGAATTCACGGGTATGGAACCGGAGCGGTTTGTCGGATCTAAAACTGGCGACGTCTTTTCGCCTGAAATAGCTCAAAAATTGATTGCACTGGATCGCATCGTTCTAGATGGAGAAACTCCGCAAATCACGGAAGAATATAAAGATTTAGGAAAAGATGGGATTTTTTGGTTCAAGGACATCAAGTTTCCCATCAAATTGCCCTCCGGCAAGAAGCTGCTGGGCGGTATTGCCTTTGATATCACCGATAGCAAAAAAGCCGAACAGACCCTCACCGAACAACTGGAATTCGAGCAACTGATTGCCGGCATTGCATCGCAATTGGCACAAATAGGAAAAAAGCAACTTGACGATGCCATCAATACAACCCTAGAAGCCCTTGGCCGGTTTCTGAAAACCGAGCGGGCATTCCTTGCCCAATTCACGCATGACGGTAAAAGCCTGTATCATAGAAGTATTTGGGCCGCGGAAAGCATTGAGGTTCCTTCAAACTTATTTAAGATGGATTTCGCGGAAGATTCTCCCTGGCTTGCTCAACAGCTTCGTTTGGGCAAGGTGATCAACACAGGCCCGGGGTTGACTGACCTGCCCGATGAATCAGGGAATTTACGCCAAAGCCTCGAATTAGGCGGTATCACTTCGGGGGTCGTTGTTCCCATTCGCGTGGAAAACAAATCCATTGGAATGATCGGGTTAGACACAGTCGGTCAGCCGCGTGAATACCCGCCGCCCATCGTAGAGCGCCTAAAAATTTTAGCTGATATGCTAGGTACAACCCTGCAACGTATTGAAGCAGACGAGATTAACCATGAACTGTTGGAGTTCGAAGATTTAATATCCAAGCTGTCAGCTACGTTCATCCATATCGAAGCTTCAGAGATTGATAGAAATATTGAACGCGGACTTGGGCTCATCGTTGAGTTTTTAGAACTTGAGTTCGGGAATCTGATTCAATCCTTACCGGATCAGGACATATTTACGATAACGCATGCTTTTAGTAAAGAAGGTGAAAAGCCTTCGCCTTCTATTTTTAAAGCTGCTCATTTCCCCTGGTTTGCCAAAAAATTGCTCAGCCGAGAATCCTTCTGCTTTTCAAATCCACGGGACCTACCGAAAGAGGCTCAGGCGGAAAAAGAATATTTTATTCAAGCGGGGATCATATCCGGTTTAGTTTTTCCATTGGAAGCAGCAGGAATAGACCCCGGGGCCATTTCTTTAATGTCATCGAAAAGAGAACACGTTTGGCCGGAAAAGCTGATTCAGCAATATAAAATCATAGTCGAGGTTTTTTCCAATGCATTGTTACGAAAACAGGCTGATGATAATATCACCAAAGCATTTACCGAAATTAAACAACTAAAGGATCGCTTGGAAAAGGAAAATGTTTATCTGCGTGAAGAGATTGAATTAAAACACCAGCATGACGAAATTATCGGAAAAAGCAAGCCGGTCATGGCAATGCTGAACAGTGCCGAACAGGTCGCTGAAACCGATTCAACAGTCCTTATACTTGGAGAGACCGGCACCGGCAAAGAGTTGTTGGCAAATGCTATACACCGCTTCAGTCGGCGGAAGGGGCGCACCATGATTAAAGTGAATTGCGCCGCACTACCGGCAACCTTGATCGAAAGTGAACTTTTCGGCCGCGAGAAAGGGGCCTATACAGGCTCACTAAGTCGTCAGATCGGCCGATTCGAAATTGCGGACGGATCGACTCTTTTCCTGGATGAAATTGGCGAATTACCTTTTGAAGTGCAGGCAAAACTACTGCGGGTGCTTCAGGAGGGACAATTCGAGCGCCTGGGAAGTCCTCAAACTCTGAGCACTGATGCCCGCATCATCGCTTCGACAAACCGAGACCTTGCCAAAAGCGTAGCCGAGGGTAATTTTCGTGAAGATCTATACTACCGCTTGAATGTTTTTCCCGTCACTGTACCCCCACTGCGAGAACGGAGCGAAGACATACCGTTGCTGGTTTGGAATTTTGTCAAGGAACTGGAAAGCTCAATGGGTAAAACCATTCATCAGATACCCAAGAAGGATCTCGCTGCCTTGCAGCAGTATACTTGGCCTGGAAATATACGCGAATTAAAGAATGTCGTTGAGAATGCGATGATTGTTGCTAAAGAAAAAACCTTGAGAATTGCCCCCCCAACCCGTCTGGACGTGAAAGTTAAAAACCCACTCAAACTCGAAGATGTTGAACGTAAACACATCGGGGACGTCCTCAAAAGAACCTCCTGGCGTGTTAGCGGTCATAACGGTGCGGCAGAGCTTCTGGGTTTGAAGCCGACGACCCTTGAATCGCGTATGAAAAAATTGGGAATCGTTCGCCTCCGATGAAAGGCCCCTTCCTAAAATATCGGGACATTCACGAAATATCGTGAATGTCCCGATATTTCGTGACTCACATCTCTCTTTTCCCATCAGCCCCTCGTGCCGAATTTATTAAAATATTTCTAAATATCAGTTTGTTATTAAATTTCTGCTGCATATTCATTTCCGGCACCATCCTTGCTGATTACATTTGCATCTTGTAGCACGCTCATCTGTAATCTAGGCCATCTTTCTACAATTAATAACCATTCATGTGAAAGCATCTGACCCGGGAGGCCCTGCATGTATATGCTTACATTGCGAATCAAAGTGCCCCTAAACAGACGCAAAGACATTCTTGAGGCCGCGCGTATGGTTGCCGGGCCGACACAGGTTCAACCTGGGTGTATCAGAATCCGGTTCTACCAGGACATGGATGATCCGGATGCTGTATTCTTAGTGGGCGAGTGGCAATCCCGCCAGGCACTCGATAAGCATCTCCTCTCCAAAGAGTTTCGCATTATTTTATCGCTAATAGAGCTATCCGAAGTACTACCAGACTTTAGTATCATGAAGATCTCGAAAACCGAGGGTATGGAAGCGATTGAGAAAGTAAGTGTCAATCCCTGAGTTAAAAAGGTTCAACGCGAGTGTAGAAGAATGATTTTGAGGCATGCAAAGCTCAACGGTGGCATTTAGAAATAAACATCGGTTTGCTTGCTAATACAAATTCATAAAACGGACTTTGATTCCGAAGTTAAAGGAGGCTCAAATGAAACCAAGACGATTGTTGGTAATTGCGATTGTTTTTACCCTGGTAATGAGCACGCCACTGATGGCCGGTGAATCTGAGCCGAAAGATTGGCAATGGCGCCTGGCGCCGCTCTATCTCTGGGGTGTGAATATCGACGGGGACCAGACGATCGGACAAGCGACCGTACCTCTCGAATTGAAGTTTGGCGACATATTCAACAACCTCGAAGCGGTTTTTACGGCCAACTTTGAGGGACTGTATAAAGACAAGTGGGGTGTGCTGGTCGATTTTAGTTATATCGACATTGAAGGCAATCAGGGCCCTCTAAAAGTGAAGTTTAAAAATACATTGGCCGAGGTTGATGCGTTGTACCGCCTGGCCAGTGGCGAACATAGCTTCGATCTGCTGGCCGGTTTGCGTTACACCGACCAGGAAACCGCCATTACTCCCACTCCTATTAATCTCAGTCCAGATTGGACCGATCCCATCGTTGGTGGTCGCTGGTGGTGGGATATTGCCGATGGCTGGGCCCTGATCGCACGTGGTGACATCGGGGGCTTTGGGGTCGGCTCCGATTTCACCTGGCAGGCGCTGGGTTTGGTCGAGTGGCAACCGTTTAAAAATGTGTCTTTTATCGGCGGGTACCGCGGCCTGTACCAGGATTATGAAGAGGGCGCTGGTCCAACGCTATTCAAGTACAAAGCAACACTCCACGGTCCCATGCTGGGATTTAACATCAAGTGGTGACAAACGCGGGACACCGGAGGTGAAAAATCATGACCCTTTTGGATTTATTCGCCCTATTTGTATTGATCGTACTATTGATTGCCGTTGTGGGCATATGGATCCTTTTGGGGATGATGCCCGGCCGGATAGCGGCGCAGCGCAATCATCCCCAAGCGGAAGCAATCAACGTGTGTGGTTGGTGGGGTGTGCTTACGCTGGGCATATTGCTGCCCTTGGCATTTATCTGGGCTTACACCAAACCGGATAACCAGCAGGTTGTCAGCCCTACTGATCCGGGGACTGACGCACTCGGGAAATAGGAGGTATCAGCTTTGATTGTTTTTCTGACGCTCTGTTATGTGGGGGTCCTGGCCCTTCTGATCAAGCTGAAGGTGATCAAGTTGACCCTGTGGTGGAAGATTTCCCCGGTGGTCTGGATGGTGGTTCTGTTTTGCGTGCTGTTCATTCCCATGCAGTGGGGGGCTCCTGCCGGGGCCGTGACCCAGTATCAAACCGTGATCGAAATCATTCCGAATGTGGGCGGTCAGGTTATCGATGTGCCGGTGAAACCGCTGGAGCCCATCAAAAAGGGGGATGTGCTGTTCCGCATCGATCCGGAGACCTACCAGGCCGCTGTAGATCAGCTGAAGGCACAGCTTGACCTGGCCAAGATTCGCCTGGCCCAGTCCAAGGAGCTGGCCGCCGCTGAAGCCGGCAGTGTCTACGAGGTGGAAAGGTATGCCGCCGATGTCAAGGCGCTCTCGGCCCAACTGCGCACCGCCCGATGGAACCTGACTGAAACAACAGTCAAAGCGCCCGCCGATGGATATATCATGGGCTTGACTCTGCGGCCGGGACAAAGGGTTAGCAACATGCCCGTGCGCGGCTGGATGGCTTTTGTGGACACCGGCCAAAGTGCCCTGGTGGCAGGCATCAATCAGAACATGCTACGTCATGTGCGTGTCGGACAGAAGGCCGAAGTGGTTTTTAAGCTGTTTCCGGGGAAAACATTTCCGGCTACTGTGACCGGGGTTGGTTATGTGTCCCCCCAGGGCCAGTTGCCGCCCAGCGGCATCCTGCCCCAGGCACCCACCGCCCAGCAGCTACCGTTACCCTATGGCGTTATACTGTCGGTCGACAAAGAGGTCCTTGCTCAGCTGCCGAATCAGCAAATGCCCGGTGGATCTGTGGGTACGGTAGGAATTTACACTGATTCGGTAAAAGCCACGCATATCATTCGCAAGGTGATGCTGCGAATGGAAACCTGGCTGAATTATATTAACCCCTATTAAAGCCTAAACTAAGCGTTTCATATTTTTCACGAGGTAAAATAGCTAATGATTTTAAGGAATTCTATTTATTGAGATGTTCAAAATATGAAACCCGCTGGGATTACCGATTTCACCGCACCTACTACGTCAGATCTCTACTCGCATAGGCGACTATAGCGAAAAGAAATCTTCCTTGTATCTGCGGCAAACTCAAAAATCGCTCAGATTAGGTAAAGGTCACGATGATGTTGAGCTGGACATACAAGTTGGGTTTCATCCTGGCGGCAGCAGCATGTGTCAGCGGACTGGGCGGCTGTGCCAGCAAACCTTCGCCGACAACCGAAGAAGTGGTGGCGCAGGCGTTACCGCCGGAAACCAGCGTCCCGGACACATGGAAATCACTGGCTGAAAAGGCCGGGCCGGTGGAATTAGGCTGGTTGCAGAGCTTTCAGGACCCGGGATTGGAAGCACTGGTTACAGAGGCCCTGGAACACAACCCGGGATTGCAGGTGGCGGCCGCCGGCATCGAGCGTGCGGCGGCGGCAGCGGTCATCGCCGGTGCAGCCTTAAAGCCGACGGTGGCTGTTGGTGCGGGTGCCGAGCAAACCTACGGGGGCAGTCCCATTGACACCAATTCCTGGGCGGTCGGCATGTCCTGGGAACTGGATCTGTGGGGCAAACTGCGGGCCCGGGCAGCGGCGGGCGAGGCGGTTTATGAAGCCACCGTGGCAGATTATCAGGGATCGCGCCAATCCCTGGCGGCGATGACGGCCAAGAGCTGGTTTCTGGCCACGGAAGCCCATAACCAGCAGTCACTTGCAAATGAAAGTGTCCAGATCAACCAACGCATGCTGGAACTGGCCCAGGCCCGTTTTCGGGTGGGCAAAGTCTCCCGTCAGGATGTGCATCTGGCAAAAGCCGATCTCTCCCAGGCCGAAGAACGCCTGCGCCAAACCCGGATCGCCTTTGAGCAGGTCGCTCGCGGACTGGAACTGCTGCTCGGTCGTTATCCGGGGGCCGACATCGACGTCCGCAAGGAGATCATCCCGATTCCCCCGCCTGTCCCGGTGGGTTTGCCGGCCGAACTGCTGCAGCGTCGTCCCGATCTGGTGGCGGCCGAGCGGCGTGTCGCGGCGGCTTTTCAATTGACCGTGGAGGCGGAAGCCGCCCGGTTGCCCAGCGTGAGTCTGACTGCCGGCGGGGGGCAGGCCAGCAACGACCTGGTCAACCTGCTGGGGGTTGATCGTAATTTTTTCAATGTGGGGGCGAACTTTCTGGCACCGGTGTACAGCGGCGGTGCGCTAAAAGCCCAGGTCCAGATCGCGACGGCCGACCAGAAAGCCGCGGTGGCTGCTTATGGGCAGACCGCCCTGACAGCCTTTAGCGAGGTGGAGACTGCGCTCTCCAACGAGCGCCTGCTTACTGAACGGGAAGCCTTTCTCGCCGAAGTAGTCCAGGAGAACCAGGCCGCTTTAAAGTTGGCCGAAAAACAATACAAGGTCGGTCGTATCGATTTGTTGAGTGTGTTGATTATCCAGGCACGGCTCATCGGTGCCAGGGCGGCACTGATCAGCATTCGTAATGACCGACTTGCCAACCGGGTGAACCTGCACCTTGCGTTGGGCGGCAGTTTTGAAAACCCGGAAGGCAACTAACCAATCTGCTGCACGTTATGAACAAGAGGTAGGTTATGCTTTTGAACAAAATCCTCATACACCTGAACCTTATGATTCTAACGCCCATCATATTGAGCGCCTGCAGTTACGGACTGGAGCTCCGGGAAGATCTGCCGGAAAGCGCTTTCGCCTGCATGCAGCACTATGCGCCGGAGGATGCCCCCTTTACACGCAAGACCGGAGAGCGATCTCCTGACTCCTCCTTTTTAACTATCGATGCAATCAAGCCTGCCTTGGAATGGCGTCTGGCCCTCATCGACAGTGCCCAAGCAAGCCTGGATATCCAGTATTTTCTCTGGAAGACGGATGAAACCGGTTCCCTGCTGGTGCGGCGTGTGCTGGCTGCTGCCAACCGGGGTGTAGCCGTACGGATCCTGATGGATGACTTTGATTCACCCAACTGGAACAAACTGGCCGCCACCCTGACCATGCATCCCAAAATAGAGATTCGGGTGTTCAATCCGTTCAAGAAAAAACGCGGCAATTGGGCCGGCCGGGGGTTTGAACTGGTGACCGACCTGGAGCGCCTCAACCACCGCATGCACAACAAACTGTTGGTGGCCGACAAGCGTCGTGCCATCGTCGGTGGCCGCAACCTGGGCAATGAATAGTTCGGAGCCGGCAAAGCGCTTGACTACCGGGACTATGATGTCATCGCCCTGGGACCGGTAGTGGCGGAACTCAGTCACAGTTTTGAAGTGTTCTGGGACAGCATCTGGTCCTATCGGATCAGCGACCTGCCCGCCGGAGAAAGTGACCGCGATAAAGTAGCCCAATTAAAAGCCAGGTTGGACCGGGTCGTACTTGAGTCTGACTGGTTAAGCAAGGAATTCGATATTGAACCCCGGGACTGGGCCGAACGCATTGCCGCGGCTAAAAGCGAGCTGACCACTGCCCCGGCCCGGGCAGTGTTTGATTGCCCGCCGCCCCAGGGGGATCAGTTCCCGGTACAGACCGTTCATGTGTTGAATCGAATAGTCGCCCAGACGAGTGATGAAATCCTGATGATCTCGCCCTATATGGTACCGCTGGAGGGCTTTCATCAAGCCATTGCGAAAACGGTCAGCCGAGGCGTAACGGTGCGACTGTTGACCAACTCCCTGGCAGCCGCAGATCACACCATCGCCTTTTCCGGCTATGGAAAACATCGGTTGAGGATGCTGGAAAACGGCCTCAATATACATGAACTGCGACCGGACGGTGCCATGTGGCAACAGCACCGGTTGGCCGCATCGACGGCCAAACATATTGCGCTGCATGCCAAGGTAGTCGTGTTCGATCGGCGCTGGGTATACGTGGGCTCCCTGAATCTGGACCCGCGTGCGGTTCACTGGAATACTGAACTTGGAGTACTGGTAGACAGCCCCCAGCTTGCCGCCCGGATTTATCGTGATTTTAGTGTCGATTTGTCCCCGGAAAACAGCTGGCAGGTAAAATTACGCGCAATGGATGGCGAGAAGACCGGAGGTCGGACCAAGCCCGAACTGGTCTGGGTGGCCGGCGATGAGGAGACAACCCGGGAGCCGTCCAAAGGAATCATGCAAAGGATCAGCCTCTGGTTTTTTTCACTGCTGCCCATAGATGAATTGCTATAGGGTCCGAATATGAAAACAACGCCACTTGCAATGCCCTGTCAAACACGCCCGGTGAGGGTTTGTCCTCTACGGGTCGTTTTGATCCTCGCATTTTTGGGAATGATTTTCTCCGGCTGTGCCCATACAGGGGGTGAGTCGGTAGAAGGTGGCCAACCACCGGGCGGTGTGCTGATAGAAGTTCTGTATGCAACCGATCGCAATGTAACCGGTGATGAGAAACCCAATCGTTTTTATGGTGGGAACCGGGGAGATATGACCTATGGCAGGTGCCAGGTAGTCGTGCGACCGTCAAAAGCAAGATCGCCATATGCCGACCATACTCTGTGGAAGCCGGATACTGGGAAAAGAATTCGCAAGCGCGCGGCATTGCGCAGGATTGATACGATGGACAAACATGGTTTTCTCAAAGATGTCTCTCGCCGTTCAGCCGATTCCAGTGACAAGTCTGTGCTGGTGTACCTGCATGGATACGGCCGTAAATTCGAACGCGCCATGAGTACGACCGCTACCCTGGTTTATGAATTGAGTTATCTCGGGGTTCCCGTTTTATACAGCTGGCCGTCCAAGGGCAGTGCGGAAGCATATCCAGCCGACCGAACTGCGATTGACTGGTCGACACCGCATTTGCAGACATTTTTAGAAACCCTGGCGGCCGACACTGGGGTCGATACCATTCACCTGATGGCACACAGCTTGGGGAACCGGGCGCTGCTCAAGGTTTAGCCAATTTAACTGATACTAAACTTAGCAACCCTGGATGGAATTTCGGCGAAATAATCCTGGTGGCGCCGGATGTGGATCGATCCATTTTCAAGCGGGATTATGCACCCCTTCTGGCGAAGATGGATTCGCGCGTGACACTCTATGTGTCGTCCATTGATGTACCTCTCAGTGTGTCGCGTAAAATCAACCGCTACCCCCGGGTGGGCGATTCCAAAGATGGCCCGATCATCAGGGCCGGCATTGAAACTGTCGATGCTTCGGATGTAACCAATCTCATAATCGGGCATTCATACTACCGGGACAGCCCGGAAGCGTTATCCGATCTGTACTACCTGATCAATCACAGGCTGTCTGCCGATCAGCGGCCCCCCTTAGTCCCGGCGGATGCTTCCGGGGCGCGTTACTGGAAAATCAAATCCAATAAGCTATCTGGAAAAACGAAGGCTATCGAATAATTTTAGCTAAAGCACTAACGGAGACTATGACTCATGAAACCGGAAACAATGAGGAGAATCTGGCTGAGCCTTGCTATCATTGTGGTGCTGACATCAATTGCCGCCTGCCGGACTATTCCCGTGGAAAAACGGGCCCCGATGCGCGAGGAGATCAACAGCCGGGGAAACGAGATCATTGAAAGACTCGTCGGTGAACAGCCTGATTTACAAAAGAAAATAGATGCCTCCGCGGGTTATTTCACTGGCCGCGTATCGGCGTTGAAAGCCCCTGTTGTCGGCGGTGGTACCGGTATCGGGGTTCTATATGACCAGGAACAGGCAATCCGGACCTACCTGAATGTCAAACGTTATGATCTCGGTCTGGGGCTGGGAACGGGCACATATCGCGTATTGGCTGTGTTTGACAACCGCGAGGCACTGGAAAAATTCAGGCTCGGCACTTGGACCGGCAGCATAGGTGCTGAAACTGCCAGGGCGGAAAAAATATCGGCCACAGCTACATTGGCTGATGAGGGTATGTCCCTTTACCTTCTCCCGGAGTCCGGCGCGGCCTTTGTAGCTACAGCCCGCCTGGTGAGCCTATCCGTTAACGAGGACCTTACCGATTCCGGTGTTTCGGATGTCAATATTCCCAATATCGGGTTTGATAAGGCCGAACGACAGGGTGATGATGCCCCGCGTAAATGGAATCGTGCTCTACCCTTTTTAGCCCAGAATGTTATCGACATGGGCTATGACCTGCCGCTGCCTTATGGTTTCGGTATGTCCTTTGTCCACGTCAACCAGGAGAACATGCTCGCCGACCTGGAAGTCGGCCTCAATGGCGGGGCCAAAGAACCCTTCCCATTCGTTTCGTTCGACAATGCGAACTCCATCAGTTCTAGCGCACAGGTAAAGCTCGACGCCTGGCTGTTCCCGTTCATGAATGTATTTGCCACGGTGGGCAAACTTGAAGGCAAAGCCCCGTTAGATGTCAATCTCGACGGAAACCTCATGTTGGACCAATTGGGTATTACCTGCGGGACTCCGCCGCCGCCCCTCAACCCTCTATGCAATGTCCTCCAAGACAAAATTATAACGTTGCCCATAGAGGCTGATTTTACCGGCACGACCTATGGGGTTGGTACCGTCCTGGCAACCGGTTACAAGAACTGGTTTGTCACCGTGCCCGTTAATTTTACCTATGCGGATATGGACAAAACGAATACCGATGGAATCTCCACGACTGTTACCCCGCGTGTCGGACGAAACTTCAATCTGGACAAAGCCGGAAATGTAGCGTTGTACGGTGGTGGAAACTACCTGAACAATGAGTTGACAATCACCGGAACAGTCTTCATGCCGGGCACAAACCTCAAGATCGATTACACCATGAAACAGAAAAACAAAGATAACTGGAATGCCGTTATGGGCGGAAACTGGAGTATCAACAAACGCATCTCCTTTTCGGCCGAATACAATGGCTTTGTGGGCAGCCGTGAAGCCACTATCTGTTCATTTAACTGGAGATTTTGATCTATCAGGTCTTGCTGAATACCAAATATTGAAGAAGGAGCTTGAAATTGTGGGAGTTAATACAAAAAGGGGGTGCATGGTGTCGAGGAGCAAGAACGCCATATCGAAACGAAGTTACTTAAGAGAAAAATATAAATTGGGGTATGTTTCTCGCCGTCTCTTTTTGAAAACATGTGCGGGCATCACACTTGCCGTAACATCGCTTGTACCAGTGAAATTACTGACAGCAGATGATGTACCTCCTGAACCTGAAAACCTGGATGAACCGACCCAGTGGCAAGAAGGCGATCCCGAACCGGAAGAGAAACAGGTGCCTGCCACTGAGCCGGAACAAAAATCTCAGGAAGCCCCGCCCAGTCAACCGATGGATGATGACCGAGGTGAACAACCCGATTCCAAGCATGCCTGGGTTTATGGCTACTGGTGGTGGACGGACGGAAAATATGTCTGGGTTCCCGGTTACTGGGCGGTGCCACCCGAGCCCAAATACGTTTACATTCCCGGTTACTGGACCTATCGAAGTCCTTCCTGGGTTTATATACGCGGTGGGTGGGGAATGCCGGATACGACAACCGTTGTCGTATATGCCAACCCCAGACCAGTATTGACAGTCTTTGTTGTTACGGCACCGATTCGAATTATCAGGCGGAACCGTCGTTGGCGGCATCGCCACTCACGTCGCCGCCGCCATCGTGCACACCGATCACGTAATCCCCGCTTGCGGCCAAGCCCGGCAAGAGGGCCATCAAGAGGACCGTCGAGAGGTCCAGCGAGGGCCCAACCCGCAAGAGGACCGTCAAAGGGGCCATCGGGGAGTCCATCGAGAGGACCATCAAGGAGCCCATCGAGAGGACCGTCAGGGAGCCCATCGAGGGGAC
>Ga0126334_10000211_pt1 | contig 18651 bp, 9 predicted proteins | sample InaspJWI49metaG_FD_94491 | JGI IMG/M metagenome (GOLD analysis project Ga0126334, IMG submission 94491) | Marine gutless worms symbiont microbial communities from Oahu, Hawaii - Inanidrilus sp. 2 OAHU.JWI-49 metaG | ecosystem: Host-associated > Annelida > Digestive system > Unclassified | place...
ACAGATCATAAGAATCAGAATATCCGCAAATCCGTGAAGTTGCTTGCCCTCGACCCGAGGATCCTCCAGTTGGGAAAATTGTTCTTCAATGCTGCTTGTCATGCGGAAAACTCCAAATTCCGTAAAAAAATATCAGTCATTATAAAACTGGCTGAAGATGGAAGAGGTGCAAAAGCACGTAATGTGTGGGACGAGCAATGGGAAGAGGGCGTCAATAAGTTTATAAAAGCGTATGATGACGTAGATCGCCTGATAGATGAGCTAGAGAAATATTATTTGCGTGCGCAACAAATAAGTCAAAACAAGAAGAATTCTAAATTAGCGCATATTGGACTCGTTCTGACGGCGTTGTTTGGAATATCAGGGGTATTGTTCGGAATATCAGGATGGTTTTCGGAGGAGTTGAGGAAACTCTTCGGGCAGAAAAACATCGAAGTAAGTCCTCAGGAGGGTGAAAATGTAGAAGAACCAGAGACCACGATTTATCTTACAGGTAGTGCTTAACGTGTAGTGATGAACTCTCTGGTGAACCTTTTTCTTCTTCGATGGGATCATCACACGACCACTACATATTAAGCACTACCCAAGATGGAAGAACCAGTTTCCCCGGACGCTAGTGACGATACAACTTTATACGCGCTCGCCCTGAGAAGTAGAGAAGCTGAATATCAACAGCCCCGAATACCTATGTTAAACTGAAAAATTCAGTGTCTGTGATTGGTCGTCCGGGGCCCACAGGTATCTTATGGATCAAGAACAGCAACAGTCTCAGCTCAAGCAACTGATCGCCAAGGGTAAGGAGCAGGGATTCCTGACCTACACCGAGGTCAACGACCATCTTCCGCCCGGCATCGTCGAGCCGGAGCAAATCGAAGATATCGTGCGCATGATCAACGACATGGGGATCATGGTGCACGAGATCGCCCCCGCGGAAATCGATCACACTCTGACCGATTCCGCCGTTTCCGACGACGAAGCCGCCGAGGCTGCTGCTGCGGCACTGGCATCGGTGGACAACGACTTCGGGCGCACCACTGACCCGGTACGCATGTACATGCGTGAGATGGGTACGGTCGAGCTGCTGACCCGCGAGGGCGAGCTGAGGATTGCCAAGCGCATTGAGGACGGTCTCAACCAGATCTTATCCGCCCTTTCCATCTATCCCCGTGCGGTCGAAAAGCTGCTGAACGCCTTCAGACAGGTAGAAAAGGAAGAGGTTCGCCTTTCCGACGTCATCTTGGGGTTCGTCGATACCGAGGATCAGGTGCCGGCGTCGCCGGGCGCGACGAAGAATGCCAAGGCCGAGTCGGCCCCGGATGCTGCCGACGAAGAGGCCGCGGTAGATGTCGGCCCGGATCGGGAAGAAGTTGCCCGCCGGGTAGAACTGCTGCATGACCGTTATGCAGTGATGTGCAACTGCCTGCAGCGGTTCGGGCGGCAAGACGAGCGCACCCGTGCCGCCATGGAGGAGGCCTCCGAGGCATTCCTGCACTTCAGGCTGGTAGCCAACATCTTCCAGGTTCTGGTGCAGATCCTGCGCCGCACCGTCGAGCAAATCCGCACCCAGGAGCGCGTGATCATAGACCTCGCGGTAGAAGTGGCCGGGATGCCGCGCAAGGTCTTCATCGACACCTTTCCGGACAACGAGACCGATCTGGGTTGGATCGATCGGCAGCTTTCCGCAGGGAGACCCTACGTCGAGCGACTTACGGCGAGTAGGCGGGACATCCGCCGTGCGCAGCGTAAGCTGCAGGATATGGAAAAGGAGAACCTGCTCACCATCGGCGAGATCAAAGAGATCAACCGCCGCATGTCCATCGGAGAGGCCAAGGCCCGGCGGGCGAAGAAGGAGATGGTCGAGGCGAACCTACGCTTGGTCATTTCCATCGCCAAGAAGTACACCAACCGCGGTCTGCAGTTCTTGGATCTGATCCAGGAAGGCAACATCGGTCTCATGAAGGCGGTGGATAAATTCGAGTACCGCCGCGGCTACAAGTTTTCCACCTACGCCACCTGGTGGATTCGTCAGGCCATCACCCGCTCCATTGCTGACCAGGCGCGGACGATTCGCATCCCGGTGCACATGATCGAGACCATCAATAAGCTCAATCGCATTTCCCGCCAGATGGTCCAGGAAATGGGCCGTGAGGCCACGCCCGAGGAGCTCGCCTCGCGCATGGACATGCCCGAGGACAAGGTGCGCAAGGTCCTGAAGATCGCTAAGGAGCCCATCTCCATGGAGACCCCCATCGGTGACGATGAGGACTCCCACCTGGGCGATTTCATCGAGGACTCCAGCGTGATTGCCCCTGTGGAATCCGCCACGGTCGAAGGCCTGCGCGAAGCGACTCAGAACATGCTGGCCAGCCTGACCTCGCGGGAGGCCAAAGTCCTGCGTATGCGCTTCGGCATCGATATGAATACCGACCACACCTTGGAAGAAGTCGGTAAGCAGTTCGATGTCACCCGCGAGCGGATTCGGCAGATCGAGGCCAAGGCCCTGCGCAAGCTGCGCCACCCGACACGTTCTGAGAAGCTCAAGAGCTTTCTCGATACGGAGTGAGAGTCACGGGCCGTTAGCTCAGCGGTTAGAGCAGGGGACTCATAATTGACAGGGACATGTAGTACAGTTGAAAAAATTAGTCTTAGAGGGCCTGTAGCTCAGTTGGTTAGAGCAGTGGACTCATAATCCATTGGTCGCTGGTTCGAGTCCAGCCGGGCCCACCAAACCCACTAACGACGCGGTTCTCAGCCGATTTCACCCCTTCGAAATCTATAACCTTACTAAATTCTTTCCTTGTCTAAGGTGGAATACCTTGGGCAAGGTTTTTCTGGTGTGTATTACCCCATTCCAAAGTCCACGGTTTGTATAGGCTCAGTCGTCGTAACGATAATCGTGTAAATTCCAGGTTTTTCTCACTACCCCTCTCAAATCCCTATTTCCCGAAAATCTCTTAACATTGAAGGCGATCGGGGATTAGGAAAGCGCACTAAGTCATTGAAAAAAATGATGGCTACACCCTGATTTGATCAGGGGACTCCATCATCATCAGAGTGATTTTGTAATTCTATTCAATATTCTTGTTGTTCATTCTCTACATCTGCTTTTATAACTGAAAGGACTAATGCAGCTTCGCTAGAAGGAAGCTCACGTAGGTTTGAAAGCAAAACTTTCATTGCTGGCCTCCAAAATTTGCCTCCCCAAGATTCTTCGGAAAAATCGTCATCAAATTCTTCCAGCTCTATCTGGGCTTCTTCCTCACGTAAAAACTCTATTGTCTTATCCAGAGAAACTCGGACACTAATTGCATCGACACCTTTAGGCAAAGGTAATCCAGCTAAACCACTTGAAAGAGAGAAAATTACTTTGGGGGTTTCTCGCTTTTCCGTATCAGAAATATTCTGTTGGACGATATCAATCAAGTTTCGAGCGTATACATCTACAGGAGATAGATTCGCATCTAAGATCACCACAGAAGGCACCCTTTCGGCCAAAACATCATTAAAATAATTATCGTCTGTTAACCCTATCCCGCAATCAAAAACTGAACACGTTGCATCAATCCTAGATCCCCAACTCTCCGCTATAAATCTAGCTGACAAACCTTCAACCACAAGAATCAAACCCGACTTTAAAACTACATTTCCCGTAATCTCTAGGGCAGATGAATATTTAGATGACAAGCCTATAGATTTCAGCGTATTGATCAGCGGTTTGTCGCCATTTTTGCTAAGTCGATGACGTCTAAGTTTCTGTTCACTTTCTAACGTTTGCCTAGCCTCTCCCGTACTGACGGATCCGTTTATGAGGGCATCATAAATGACTACTTCCCCCAGTGTGCTAAGAACTTCCGATTTGGCTTTCTTGAGAGATTCCTTAACAACTTTGTTGATCGACTGCGGCAAGTCCTTCAATTCTTTTTCTTGTTTTGTAATTTTTCTTCTCAGATTAGCACTTTCCTTTCGAATCTGATCTAGTTCATCCAGCAAATTGCTTTTCTCTTTTGCTCTATGTTCAACAATTTCTTCAACGCGCTGTTCAATTTTTTTCTTCACCACATCATGGTTCATTGCTTCTTCTAGAACGACTTCAATACCTTCGTCAGTTGCTCCAACATGCTCAATTTCTTCAAGTAGCCTCGACTTACGCACCTCGTTCTTATTCCATTCACCTGAACTGATCCATTCCTGCAGCTTTCTCTGCTGAGACCGTGTTAAGCCATCAGGACTATCCTTGATACTAGAGAAAAACTTCTTTAACGTAGTTGTCAACGAAGCACACTCATAAAGCTCGTGGGCAGGTAAAGGACCAAGAACCAGTAATCTTCCCTCAAATCTAAATGCATCAAGGGTCCTCCAGTAAGGTAAGCCCTCGCTGTATCCCTCATCTTTACTCATGTCTTTTCCATGCGGACATCCTAGAATCACCCCATCGCGCAGTTGAAACAAATACGGGACTGTTTGTCTCAGCCCAAATTGAGAAAAATGCTCCTTCAAGTACTCACGTACTGATTCATAGTCCGTGGAGCTAAACGGCACCAGGTGTACTTCATACACGTTTGTTTTAGTGCCTTTTATGTGGAAGTTTGTAAAGTGATCTGCGGTGCTAGATTCATTGCGATCCACATACCAAATACCTAATTCATGCTTTTTCGGCTGCTTAGGGAAGTGTTGACCAGTAAATGACTGAACATCCCCTGAATTTGGAAAAATTAATTTTCTGGTTTCCCTTTCCGCTAGAGATAATAATCTGCCATCCCAAGTCTGTACGGCAAATGGTTGCACAAAGACTGCTGTTTCCGGATGATCTTTTGTGCATTTGCCTATTATCTGGTCTCTATCAAAATCGAAAATTGGCTCTTCTAAAAGTTCAGGTTGGATAATTCTTATCCCGGACGGTAAAGATTCAACAGAGGCAGTCTTTTTTTCTAAGCTGATTGAATAATCGGAGAGAATTTTCGCGATTTCAGTTTGCTTAAGATCGTTTAGATTCTCTATTGCGCTTTGCGCCTCCTGACTCTCCCCATTTCTAATTGAATACAACCCCGAAATAAAGTTTGCTGTGCTTGGCGACTGACTTGCCAAAAATTCATCCGGATCCTTCCCTCTTAAAACTGCAATCAATCCATGCGCCAAGTCGGAGTCTAAAAATTCTGCGCTTTGATCGTTTGCACCTCCTGTAGAAATTTCCTCGGATTCAGTTTCTTGTTCAATTTCAGGCTCCGGATCAGAGCCATCCGGTGAAGATTTTAAGAAATTAATTAGGTCTTCTGATAGATCATCCGAGAATAAATGCATCAAGCAGGAACGAGCGTATCGTTTGGCATCACTCTCAGAGAGCACTTCAGTGGAATCCTCATAAAGCGAATACATTTCGATTAGCTCACCCACGGGTTCAGGTTCAATCATGGATAAATTTTCAGAAAACCACTTCTGTACAATTGCTTCTGTCGCAGCAGGAAGATTAAGCATTGCGGAAATCCGAGCCTCTCCACCTCTAGGAAGATTTTGGACTTTCGCCCCCTTCATAATTAGTAAAGGTCGGTTGGCTGAGAAAAAACTTCGTAGCTCATCATCACCTAGGCCGAAATAAAGCAAGTATCGGAATCGTGATTTGTTTATTCCCTTGTAAGCCATTTTGATAGATTAACTTTGTCTGTTCGCTTTAAATGAGTTGAGTATGTAAGGCATTAAAGGACTTGTAACTATATCACCTAGCTTTTGGAGATTACTTTGAATCGGATTGCTAAAGTAATTTGAAACCAAATTAGCTTTATGTGAGCCATAGCGAGATCGAACTAAATTTATAATCCACTTTTCCTGACTTGAAACGCTCTCTTTATTTGCCACAGAAATGGGTGGCAAGTAATGAGCCTCTGATTTAACTTGCCCTATTTCACCGAAAGCACCCGCCAGAAAAGTTTTTTTAGAATTACTCGGTAGTGTCAAAGTCTTCCCCTCAAACTCGAGCCCAACATTTTTCTTCTCGAGATATTTTACAAGTCTATTATTTCCACACGTGATCTTGACCTCTTGAGCATATAGTTGATTTTGATCCAGCTTAGAATCTGATACTAAGCTCCATCGTAAACCGTTAGATTCAGCCTCAATTCCCTCTGGTTTGATTAATTCACACTCCTCCACTCGAACTATTACTTGTTCTACTCCACCTATCAAAATAGTTGTATCTCGATCGGATAACTGGAGTCCTTGAATTAGAGTTAACTCTTCGGAAATTACCTGGTAACTAACACTTTCAATCACAGCTGAGGGTCCCTCGACACTAAGCTCTTTTGTGCTTGTTTTTCGTAGTAAAAGAGTCCCAGGAGACCTAGGATAAACATAAGCCCCATCATCTCCTATGTGATGCGGCAGGGGATAAACTATGTGTGCTCTGGGCCGACGTGTACGAATATTTCGACTAAAGAACTCCGTTATAATGTTTTTTATGTAATCAAACGTCTTCGAACTGAACGTTGATGGCAGCCCCAACTCGTAGACTTTCCATCCCGATAGGGAACCACGAAGAATCCACTCGGTATGCGCCAAAATTTCTTCTCCTAGCGAAATGTAGTCTTCCGATGCTATCCAGTATTTCCCACCCCACTCTAGCGGTTCATCCTTGAACAAAATTCGCCCTCGGTTTTCACTGACAAAAAACACGTTCATGCTAGAGCCAAAAAGACTTACCTGTTCATTGATATGATCAGACAGTGGCAATAAGTCTTCTTCCGCAGCGCACTCTAATAAAGGGACGCCAGGTTCTACCTTTAAATTCTGAACCTTCGCCAGTTGAGACACAGCAAGCTCCTTCAGTCCTAGCTTGTGTTGCAGGTGCAACGATCCAGATAAATCCAAGTTGAGAGGCAACGAAGGTATCCGAATTGAGAGTTCAAATTCGGATGGGTCTTGGCGATGTGATAAAAATAATCCGCAGAGTAAAGAATCACGTTTAGGAAGAAGTGAATTTCTTTTACTTATCCCCTGCGATCTGTATCGATTTATTACGTCACTCGGGGGGTGATATAGCTCGCAATCAGGCTTCGCTCTGTTGCTATAGTGAGCAAAGTGCGCCCTACGCATTGGGCCTTGCTTTAGGTGGACAGGCTCACCGCATGTGGGGCATGACATTCCGAAACTGTAGTATGCACCTTTCTGAGCGCGGACAATCTTTCCATGATAATCCTTTGCCCATTCCACTATTTAGCCACTCCTTGAGCTTCAACGTTCTCCCCACTATTTTCGTCGAGAGAAACCAATGATAAAAAAGTTTCGCGATGCCAATCCCTATAAAGGGGCATCCGCTCTGTCCTTGGTATGACCCATCGATTTAAGGCACTTCGGGATCTATTCTTTATCGTTGATAACCCAGAGTAGGAAACTTTGCTACTCTCTCCACGCAGAAGTTTTAAAGCATTGGTAGCTATTGGGCAAAAAAATACTTCACGATTAAGCCCATGCTTGGCCAAGGAAGGTCTCATCCCCAGGATCGAAAAAGCTTTTTTTACAATTCGAAATCGATAGTTAGGTCCTTGACCATAATCGTGCGAATCAAAGTCATCATAGCCAACCGACTTAAGAAAGTTTCTGAGTTCTACAAAAAGTTCGTTTGATATGTGGAAATGACCCCAACCAGACGTATAGCCTATTGGTATGAAAATAGGTTTCCCTTCAAGAGCAAGTCTATTGTAAACGGATGAGCGCCCTAAAGCCGAAGTTGTCGTTACTGCGGCTAGTCGTGCTTTTTTACTCCCACCTGATATCAAGCCAACAGAATCGTGATATTTGGAGTGGAATTCGTTTACCACTTCACGTGTTTGTATCAGGCTTGCAATTAATTTTCCACCTAAAATCGTGTTGTACGGAGGAACCGCCCCCAAGACATATGCATCCATGAGATTTACTAGTGCTTCAGATCTGCGATTATGGTCCCACCCTATAAACTCATCGCGTGCCTTTAGATTAAAGACAGCATCTCCCAAGGCAAAAATTCCAATCAGCTTCTCGTTAGAATCATCCCAAACCAGGAATCTCATTCTACGTCCGTAGCCTTCGGAGATTGGAACTCGCCAATAATAGCTAGCGAGGCGAAACAAGTTAGATTGCCATGTGCTAGCCTTTATAACCTCAATTCTCGGAAGGATTTTTTTTGCGTTTACTTCTGAACCAGAAGCAAAGTGATGTATCAATTTGCCAGCATTATTTTCTATCCAGATTCGGTTCTCAGTGAGCTTTGCTATTCTTTGGTGCGAATGCATATCACGATAAGCTTGCTTATCAAGGCCTGGGGGAACTAACTGCCCATCGCATCCTTTCGTGAAGTTTAATTTTTTGAAATGCCGCCGAATTTTCCTTCTTAGACGTGCCTCTTCGCCAGGAATTTCGACTAGTCGTGAAGTGGTCACGCAAGTACTCCGTACGCGCCCGGCAGGTCTCTCGACAATTCATAGGCAGTGAAGGCAAATGTTGAATTGTCAGGTTCAAATCCATAATGCTCAGGTCTTACAAGCGAAGGAAACAAGTGTAAATTTATTGTCCTTCCCTCGCGATTAGTTGCGATTACCGGGACCGTATTTGAGCCAGACACGTCCCAACCAGCTAGTTCCAACATAGTTGCCAACGGACTTAGCATGACTCGCTGGTCCTCAATGGGTTGAACTTCTGGCAGGACCCCATCCAAGAGATAATTCAACAAATCAAGAGCTATAAAGCGATCTAAGGTGGAATGATGGAATCGATTTCCATAGTGCCTTAGGCATTTATCGCACGAGGAACTACAGTCACAATTTTCTAAAAGCTCCCTAGCTAGGAGGATCACACTGTCTATCGCCTCCCCTGCTTGAGTTGCATACCCGGCCCCTCCGGAGAGGGTGTCGTAGACGAAAATATCTGCAAAATTTTCATCTCTGACCGGTTGAAATCTAAATCCAGCATTTATCTCTCTTATATCAATATCTAGCGCCCGCCCTATACCCAAAACTAAGGCTTCTGCTAGAGATTGTATAGCGTCAGATATAGGGGCTCTTTCGAGCCTATTAACCGGGCTAAACCTAAGCGCATTACTAATTGGAATATGGATTAGCAAAGCATCAGAATTAAAATTGCATCCAAGATAGACATTTTCAAATCTACCTAGACATCTCCTACTGGTCGTATTTCGACCTGAAACATGATAGTCACGTTCATGAGCCCCTTCATGTGATTCGTCAATTGCGGCTTTTCCACACTGATTGCAAATCGAAAAACCTTCATAGTTGCCATTTTCTTCTTCGCCTTTATTCACCATTACCAACTGCTGGTTTCTGGCAAAGGCAATCTCGCAATTGTTGCCGTACTCATTCCAATTAAAATTGCTATCTTCCGGTACAGACAGTTGAGCACTTGTAGCACTAGTAAAAACCTGCTCGTCATCGTACTCATTAACTTCTCTACCTCCATCCGGAAATACAACTTGAGGAACGATAACCCTTTTAGCTTCGAGTACAGACATGCCGCAAAGAGGACATTCTTCTGTACTGGGCTCCTCGAATCTAAAGCCCAGGGTAAACTCACACTCTGGGCAAAATAGGTAATAGCGAGGTTCAGAAAAAAGTCTTGCCGCGCGATTCTCCACGGCAGTTGATCCACTAGCAGCAACCGAACCTACTCTATAAGTCTTTTTATCAACGACAACAAATCGACCAGGGGCATACTCAGAAAGGGCGATATTAAGTCCTTGTTGAGGGCGTTGAATAATATTTACTTTTGTGAATCCATTGCGAACCACTGGTGGCCCTTCAATTTGCAGAGCGCACAAATCTCGAGGAAAGGCATATGAAGGTAAAAACCCACGACTGAATAAAAATTCAATCAACTTTAATTCTGAGTTTTCTAACTCATCCCCATTTTGGGGACGTACTTCTTCCAGTTCATCACAAAAATCTCTTGCTACTGACAAGGGCGATTTATCAAAGGAACACGGAAGCCATTTCTCAATAGTATCGAAACAGGTCTTGGCAGAATCCACGCTTTCAATCCACTCTTTAAATGCAGCTAGGCTGAACGTGCTAGTTTCACCATAAAATTCTAATGTCTTGCCCAACACTGAGAACACATCAGAACCACTTGGTATCGGGTTCTCAAAATGAAAATACGCCTGTAGCAGTTGAGCTCGTATATGCCTCTCGACAATTTTAGGATTTTCAATATCAATGCCTGGAGGCGTTGGTTCACCAGAAATAATTTGTTCTGGGAAGTCAAAATAATGATTATCGTGCGGACTATTTTGCGCATATGTCAGCACTGTCGATATTGCGGAGCCCCGGCGTCCTGTGCGTCCCGCTCGCTGTTGATAGTTTTGCCTTAGAGGGGGAACCTTTCTAAGGCCAACAGCAACCAAAGATCCGATATCAATACCAACCTCCATAGTTGTTGTGCTACTCAAGACATCAATCGAGGTATCGGAGGGGCTAACAATAATGTCTCTAAATCGGCGCTCAAAATCCTCAGTTGTGGTACTCGGATCCTCAATGTCGCGATAGGACAACTGGGCCGTATGTTCCTCAACAGAAAGATTGAACGGATTCACCTTACCATCTAGTACATCGACGACCGGATCTCTAAAAAATGCTTTCCTGGCACGTAAATAATCAGTTTTGCCTGGGTTAACCGAAGCAGTGCCAGAAGATAGACAAACAGGGCAATGCCCCCACCATTCGACAGGCGAAACCGCGGCACAATATGAACACTGATACCAAGATTGATTCTCTGAAGATAACTCAATGGACAACTTGTTTGGATCTAAAAACAAACCATCGCGGCTGGGGCTAGACTGACATACAACGTCTGAAAACACCTCACAAACTTCATCTAGGTTCGAAAATCTTTCTCTTAAAAAGTCTTGAGTCTGGCGATTGAATCCACCCATTGAACCTAGCCCGCCTGATAAAAGATGACCAGCTGCTTTTATTCTAATGCCCTGGGGCAGATTACTATCAATCGCATATGCATTTGCAAAAGTCTGTAGCCACCTAGTGATTAGATTTTCGATATCCTTCCGGCCTAGGGCAGGCAACCTATCAGCAATTGATCTCAGGGCTCTTTTCACAGGGGCAATATGAGCCAGTGTTAGTGCACTTACAGAGTAGAATGGTGAACCAAGATGCCGCAGCAATAAAGCGCTATAACTTGCAGGGGGGTCTAATGGATCTTCAAGCGCGTCCCGAAGACTGTTTTGATTGTATTGCTGATGTTCTCTTACATGCTGTTGCAAAATCTGTTTATCATCGCCATCGAATAGAAATAAAGAATGCTTAGCCAATACATGAACCATCGAAACATATAGCCTTCTTAGGCGTGGCTCCACGCCTATGTCTAACAACTCATTTACACCAAGAATTAGTAGCTGACGAAATACGTCATTTTCGATCTCTCTAGGAATATCTCTTGCTAACCTTGCTGCTTTCTGGCGACCATCCGAAAACAAAAGTGATTTTCGACCGCCATTCGGTGATCTCTCGGTTGGTTCCATGGTCTTGGGTTGCAACTCAACTTGCGTGCGAACAAGCTGCGCGAAAGGTGCTTCTCCTTTGGTAGCCAAATCCATGATCTTGGTACTACCTGGGCGCCAATTGGTTGTGCATACAGGACATTGATTGTTGAAAGTAAGAATTGGCACCCCTGACACTTGCACAAGGCCTTCAGGCCTTAGTAATTCAATAAACTGGTCGAGAATTGAATCATCGGGTTTTCTTACGCTTATTTGGCCAGTAGATTTATGAAGCCAATTGGTGGAACCCTCGTTTCTTCCGGAGCTATCTTGAGACCTTCGATTCAGTTCAACCAAGAAATGAGCTTCTAATAGCCCCCCTGTTCCCCAAAGGCCATGAGATGGTTCGTGCCACAGAAAATCCCCTTGCAAATCCTTTAAGTAGCCTCGAATAAATGCAGCGCCACAATCACGATGAGTTAGAATCTCGTAAACCCTGGATCCACATTCGCAGGTGAGATTTGGTGTAGAACGAAGTCTACCTAGTACTCCAATCTCTCCATTCTGGGTACGACCGCATGCCGGATTAATACAGGCATAAAGTCCTGGTATTCCGCGAAAGAAAAGGTGCGCTCTGGCGGGAGCAAAGACTTTCTTCGATTCTTTTTCTTTTGCGAATGACATAAAAGCCAAAAGGCATTCCAGCGCTGCCTCAGAATCTTTAGACTTCGGAAATGCAATTTTCGCAATATCTCTCAACTTTTGAGGGCTAGATGTTATTCGGTTTGCAATAAAAGCAGCGGGGCCAAACTTAACTAGCCACTGATAAACTTCGTTCTGAAAGCCCTCAACATCTGAAAACTCTTGATTGCTAGTATCGCCTAAGTTAGTTCTCAAAAGATGGAATTCGTTGTAAGCCTTAGACAAATTACTGCCGGTATCGAACAGCAAGGAGTAATCACATTTGACTAATGCATCTGATTCACTTTCAGAAGCAACTCTCTCCCCGTCTTTCGACTGTTGTTGCCCTGTAATAAGCGAGAACGCTTCGCTCTCATCTTCGTGGCCACTCAAATGAGCAGCAAAAGTTTTCATTCGTAACTGAGCCTCTTCAGAGGATCCCAAGCTTGCGCTTGTAAGAATGTATTTCACTCTTTCGCGGGGTACCCCGAGACGAGAATGTAACCTTCTCAATAGGAACGCGACCTCCGCTCCCCCGGCTCCCTTGTACATATGGGCCTCATCTAGCACAACGATAAATTTATTCGAAGTGTCCTCTGACAACCACTCTGCTGTTTGATCAAATATCGGAGCTTCAATTGGGCGAAGCAACATATATTCCAGCATGGAATAATTTGTAACCAGAATATCGGGGCATCTGGTCATCATCTCTTGGCGAGATATCATTTCGGCATCCGTTGCACCGGTCCTAAACGACGATGAGACAAATTGACGTAAATCTTTTGCAGGCCATTTACCTTCAACCTTTAATCTTTCTTCGGCCTCGGCAGGTAAATTCAGGAAGGCATTTTCTATAAACTTCCGTAAACGAATCCTATTTTTCTGCGCACTCTCTTCACCAGGGTAGGGAGTCCTACTCGTATACATACCGAAAGTTGCCATGTGGTTGCGACTAGCCTGCAACATGCTGGCGACATCCTCTTGACCTAGAATCTTTCTCAAGCGAGAAATCTGATCGTTCACAAGCGCATTCATCGGATACAACAGCAAAGCTCGGCAACCTGATCTAAGCCAGGATTGAGGCCGACTTTCTGACTCCTCTGCCATTGTCCCCAAGATAGGCATAAGGAAACTTTCTGTTTTCCCGGAACCTGTTCCTATTGCGACTATAATCTCACGCTCCTCTCCCAAGAACTTTTCGAGGGCCTGAGCTTGGTGTAAATATGGGATCTCTGGTATTCCGGTTTCTCGTATAGAACTTGTGGAAGTCAAGAATCTTTTTGCACTACTGGGAATGTTCAGTTCCCCATAGTCGCTTCCTGGAACATAAAACGGAGTTGCCTCGAGTCGCGGTTCTTGGTAAGTGCAGCCTTCTTTGTCCAAAAGCTCTACACGATTTGCAATCAACCCTTCATCCCAAATGTGGTATTGGGCCTACAAATATTGATGCAGCTTCCGTTTCATACCCTCAAACACGGAGCGAGCAGAATATGCCTGAAAATCATTCATAGATTACAATCTCTGACCCCAAGCTCTCCACGACTCCAGAAATTAATGCTTCGCAGCTAGGTTGGAGACACAACCAGCTAGATTTGGCACGCATGGGTGTATCAACACAAAGAGCCAACAATAAACGTTTTAAAGAAACAGGTGGAATTAGTCGTAAATCAATCTGAAAAGAGCCAGATTGTTTTTTAAGTAGAGTCGTCAACGGTCGTCCAATAATCGCGGCCAACCCATACTGAAGCGTCAAATTATCTTTTACTTGAGGTCCCTCAAGAATTCTCTGGTTTTCTGATATTTCCCCCAAGAAATAACGGTGATGCTTTTCACCGAGTTTTGAGCGGAAAAGGCTTAGTCCTCTCCAGGTAATCATTCGCGGATCAGGAGGAACTACCCAAGTAGGAGTAGAACGGCGTTGTATGGCTCCGGATCTAGCGGTTTTTACACTAAAGACTTCAAGATCTGGCGATAGTATTGAAGCATTGAGTTCGCTCGTAGCTGAATCAATAAGCATGTCCACCCAAGATCTAGCATCAAGAATGCTTCTACCAAGCCAAGAGTCAATTGATTGAGTAGAAATTTGGGGGGCTTGACTGGTCTCTACTACGCGGCCTAGGCCTGCTCTCTTTACACTTGGAAAGTGTCGCTCAAGCTCCATAGTTGGAGCAATGCTAACAACAATTGATTTTCCGTCTGTCAACGGGACGGTGCGGGTAGGTGCGGGTAGCCAATACCCGTGACCCAGGTGCTCAGCTTCTCGGAGAAAACTTAGGTGCTTTAGTGCAAATTTTACGGATTCTGGAGCATGGTCGAATCTTGACCAGATCTCTCGCATTCTTCCAATATGAACTTCGTGAACCTGGTTATTATCTGATTGGCTTAGGCACGCAAGTGTACTTCTAGCTACTTCTGCAGCGTCAAACTCGTGTGAATATGTTGTCGAATCCATTTCATCCAATTATGCCCACTAAAGAGATCGTAATGCAAAAAACCTTTGTACTTAGACTGGGTTTTCCACTGATTTTACGGATACATCCGAAAAGGTCGATAATGGTCGTGGAGGATATCTGATTGAATGGGGCTTATTTCAGGCTACTTCTCCCACGAGGGGAAAATTCGCATTGCCTCCCCAACTCCAGCCTTTTGGGACAGTCATGAACATTGGCGAAATTTTTCCTCAACCTGCAGACTAGAATTAACAGCAGCTCTGTCAGAAACGCTATTCAAACTCTCCATAATATCTCTAGCTCTCTGGCTTACATCTCTACGCTCCAGATGCGCATATCGCTGGGTTGTCTGTACATCGGTGTGGCCAAGTATACTTGCCACTTCGTATAAACTCAGTCCATTCTGGATAAGCCGACTGGCGCATGTGTGTCGAAAATCATGGATCGTTACACCTTCAATTCCTGCCCTTTTCATCGCTTTTTTGATTCCGTTTGTGGCATAGTTTCTTGGACCATCGCCCTTTTCGTTAGTGAAAACATAATTACATTGTTTTTCCTCACTATAGAAAGGCTTATTTGAAACGTAAAGCCCGTATCGAAACATTAAAAGAAATCGAACTACTCAATGAGGTTTTACAGCCCGATAATTAATTTTATTAACGGACCAACAGCATTCGCAATCGACCTTTAGACAACTACTGCACAGCCAAAAACCCTGCCCTTTTCGACTATAGTTATTAGTCTGATCACTTCCAATTATTTTTAGCTACAGGCACAAAGTCGGCAGTAGGGGCACGGGGTTCGTAGCGAAGGCTGTTAGATGCAACTTAACGTATTCCTCAGAAAAACTGATAACAAGATAAAACCAGTCGAAACAACTTGGGATAAAATCGTTCAGTTGTTTACAGATGAGCATCAGACGTTTCCGAAGAAACATCAGGCTAAGCTATTCAACGCAGCGGAGTATCTGCTGCCGTCAGAGATATCTGAAGATTCGGATGACCTCGTAAAAGATAAAGATGGTAATTTTTACACGACCAGAAGACAGGTTAATCTGACTCGCAACCATGTATTGGTCCTTGATTTTGATTCAGATGCAACCCTAGAAGATGCCTTGCTTCGCTTCAAAAAATACGAATTGGTCTACTACACATCACACAGCCATCTTGCTGATGATAATACTCAAAAGTTTCGAATACTCATTCTTTTCCACAAACCGATTCCCTCCCACAGGAAAGGGAACGATGTTGGCGACTGGTACAGAATTGTTGTACCCATTAAAAGAATTTGCTGGTCCCGGCTGTGATCCGAAATCCTTCGATCCTAATCAAATCTATGAAATGCCTTCGGCCCCTGAAGAAAGGATGCATCTCGCGAGGAGCGGCCATAACAATGGTAAAAAACTGAATTGGGAAGAGTTTGAACAAAGTGAAGTAGGCCCTGTCACTAACGATTACTCAGCGGTCAAAGGTTCTACCACTCCCAGTAGCGATCAGTTACTCGAACCAGATCAAATACTCGATACTAAACAAGGGCCAATTAAAGTTAAGGATGTCGTTGGGAAAATCGATGGCGTTGTTTGCCCTTTTCACAATGACAAGAGAGGATCCGAGTTTGTTCGAAAGGTAGAACACACAGGGAACATATTTTTGTACTGCAAGAAGTGCGAGTTCAAATATTATATGAGGCCAGATAAGGATTCGGATGATCGACCAAGAGAGATAAAGAAACCCACAAAAAGAAAGAGAAGAACAAAGCGTGAAATATTCGCTGAGAAGGAGCTGGATTTCGATACCGTCTATAGTGACGCGTCTGATCGCTCGAGGGTAATCACACAGCTAGAATCAATTCAAAAGGAAATCGAATCAGACACGGGTTTTAAGTTCGTTTCCGCCAACAAATCTGGTGAAAAGCATTTTAAAAACTACGCCTCACATATTATCTATATGCCAGAAGGAACGGGTAAAAGTAGACTAGTAGTTGATATAGCCAAGAACGGAAGAAAGATTGTTTTTGCTTGTAAATCCTGGGACCAGGTTGAAAGCAAAGTTCAAGAATACTCTCAGGAAGGAAATAAACATGGATTTAAAGTTGCCATCATTCGAAGTAAGGATGCTAAGGCGAGAAAACGCTTCAACAGTAAAGCCAAGCGTTCCCCACAAAGAACACCATACAAACCCGGATACATAGACGATGTAGCCACAATAGATGAATTCATAAAAAACAATCCTGATTTAAGCGAGGCATTTATACGACTAAGTTGGGAGTTCTTTACGACAGATGAGTTTGCATTCCAAACCATTCCTTTCAGAGAGCTTGACGAAAACATGGAGGAGGTCGGGGATTTACTGGCATCTATGTTTGACGACAACATCCGAGTTATTGTCACTTCATTTGAGCAGCTACGAATACACAAACTAAAAAATACTGAAATCCCATTCGATTGGACAATCTGGTTTGACGATCCGGATATCAACGATGTTATAGATATTGATCCTTATGATTTAAAGAAATGGGATGAGTTACCTGATGAGAAATTAGTAGCCGAGTCAAAAGTAATTAATGACAGACACTACTTCCGAAGGGATATCAAGCAGTCACTAGGCTATGCGCAACGTGAACATCAATGCATCTACACAACCACCGAAGGTATAACAAAACAAGCGATCGAATTGATGCTGAGCAGGAGAAAGGAACATTATTTGGTTCACGATCAAATGGACAACATCAAAGGTGGGAATATTACGATTCTAGGAACAGATAAAGTTCGAAGACGATTTGATGGTCTAATACCAGCTATTTCACGAAGACTGTTTAAAATGAAATTCGAAAACATATTGATAGCCGACGGATTGGCAGCGAGATGGAATCATAGTAACAATAAAGGCCGCAATGATTTATCTGGGGAAAATCTTTTAATTGAACTCAGTATTCCACATGACTTCCAAGTACAAACTATCTGTGACGCTTTGGATCTAGAGTATGCAGCTAACAGGCCCAAGGTACGAAAACAAATTATGCTTGACCGGCTTCACCAAGCTATTGGCCGAAACAGTGGATATAGATACAACGGTAAGGAGTGCGTCGTTCTTATTGATAAGATGTTTCATAGAGATATCGTTAGTGAAACGCGGTAAAAAATAGATGATGAAAACAGTGTCATTATCGATAAAACATCCAAAATAAGCCGGCTAGATAGTCGGTTGAACAATACGGCCCGACCAATGGTTAAACAAATCGATTCACTGTTAAACAACATCGATGCTTATGTGAGTGATTTCAGAAAATGTAAATTTGATATTGAGTTCGTATTAAAAAACGTAGTTCGTATTAAACAACGTACTCGATAGTAAGAAACAACATAACTTGGTGGTTAGAATCCTTGGCTCGTTGAGCAGTTATGCAGATATCGATCTAAAAAAAGATGGAGATGACGAAAACCCACTTGGACAGGGGCCCCCGATAAATATCGGGATGCTTATCAAAAATGGTTCGAAAATTTGAGGGATTCTGGCCAACAGTCTAAAAATCGAACCATTCTCCCGTAAAACTTTAACAAATCCCCACTAACTCATTGTTTTTATTAATTAAACACCTCACCAGCTTAAATTTAATATATTAAGAAATGGCACCAAATTTCCTAATAATCAATAACTTATCTTTAGATAACCTAATATTTAACCGAAAAATCGACCAAATACAGTCTGAATCCCTCCAAATCGAGGACTATTTGGGATTTATAAATCCCAAATAGTCAAAGAACGAAGTGAGTCTACTTCTGGGATTGTCTGAATTTACGTCGACAATTGTAGTAGTACGTCATCGAACCTTTTTCCGTGAGATTGGCACCTTAACTCCTCCACCTCCAGCACAGGAATCTTTTTGCAATTACTGGGAGGTCGTTCGCCTGTTCTTTTAACCAAGCACTCGATGTTCGGCGCGAGACCCCAGACATCCGTTCAATCCCGTGCATATCTCCCGTCGCGCGTTCTTTGCGCGCAAGTACGCCCTAGGCACCACAGGCTTTACAGTGATATTGCGAGCTACCGGACG
>Ga0126334_10000213_pt1 | contig 18410 bp, 14 predicted proteins | sample InaspJWI49metaG_FD_94491 | JGI IMG/M metagenome (GOLD analysis project Ga0126334, IMG submission 94491) | Marine gutless worms symbiont microbial communities from Oahu, Hawaii - Inanidrilus sp. 2 OAHU.JWI-49 metaG | ecosystem: Host-associated > Annelida > Digestive system > Unclassified...
GACTGACTGCGTCCAGTTTGAATTCTTTCGAATATTTCTTTCTCGTTGTCATTAATCGTTACCTCAGTTAAGTTTCATTATCTCTTAACTGGGTGGTATCAATCTATTGGACCATGTCACTTCTTAATGTCTGGCGGAGAGAGAGGGATTCGAACCCTCGATACGCTATTAACGTATACTCCCTTAGCAGGGGAGCGCTTTCGACCTCTCAGCCATCTCTCCGGGGGCCTATAAACTACAATGCAATAGCCTAATAAACAAGACTATTGAATTGTAAATGGTCAACTAAAAGCGATGAAACTCGCTTCGATAAGGGCCGGAGTTTATCCTTCCGCAGTATTTCCGAGTTGATCCTGCCCTTCTTCCGCTTTGATGCGCTCGTAAATCTCTTCACGATGCACCGCCACTTCTCTCGGGGCATTCACACCAATCCTTACCTGGTTCCCCTTTACACCGAGGACGGTGACGGTAACGTCATCCCCGATCATCAAGGTCTCACCAACACGCCGTGTTAATATCAGCATTCCTATTCTCCCAACGAAAATCACAGTAATCTCATCCTGCCATCCTGACAGGTAGTACGCTTTATATTTTTATAGTTGCCTTTATCGCTCTGGGCCGCCGATCATTTTACCCAACTGACCCGCGCTAAGCCAGTTTAAAATTCTAGGGCTGCTGTTTCAGTTCGAAGCCCTCATGCAGAGCGCGTACTCCCAATTCGAGATATTTCTCGTCAACCACTACCGAGATCTTGATTTCCGAGGTTGATATCATAAGGATATTGATGCCTTCTTTGGCCAATACCTCGAACATTTGGCTGGCGATACCGGCATGCGAACGCATGCCGACCCCGACGATGGAGATCTTGACTATTTTATTGTTACCGGAAACCTCGCGCGCATTCAATTCCCTGGCGGTGGATTCGAGTGAGGACAGCGCAGTCTCGAAATCGTTGCGATGCACGGTGAAGGTAAAATCGGTGGTACCGTCGGCACTGACGTTTTGCAGAATCATGTCGACTTCGATATTGGCATCCGAAATGGGACCCAGGATGCGGTAAGCGACACCCGGGGTATCGGAAACACCGTTAATAGTCAGCTGGGCCTCGTCGCGATTGAACGCGATGCCCGAAATCAGGGCTTGTTCCATAATCTTATCCGCACCATATTCAGTGGTAATCAATGTGCCTTCGCCTTCGCCGAAAGATGACAGGACGCGCAACGGCACCTCGTATTTTTGCGCAAATTCGACCGCGCGAATCTGTAATACCTTCGAACCGAGACTCGCCATTTCCAGCATTTCTTCAAAGGTTATGGTCTCGAGTCGGCGCGCCTCCGGCTCTACCCGGGGATCGGTGGTATAAACACCGTCGACATCGGTGAATATCTGACACTCATCGGCTTTCAGCGCCGCGGCCAGCGCGACCCCCGTGGTATCCGACCCGCCGCGCCCAAGCGTGGTTATATTGTCGTATTCGTCAACGCCCTGAAAGCCGGCGACGACGACGATGCGCCCGGCGTCGAGATCAGTCGTGATGCGCTCGTGATCGATCGATTTGATCCGCGCCTTGTTGTGAGCGCTGTCGGTCGTGATCTTGACTTGACCGCCGGTATAGGAACGCGCCGGGTAACCGCGCTTTTCTAGCGCCATGGCCAGCAGGGCGATCGTGACCTGCTCTCCCGTGGTCAGCAGTACATCGAGTTCGCGCCCACGCGCCTTCGGATCGACTTGTTGCGCGAGCTCGGCCAGGCGATTGGTCTCCCCGCTCATTGCCGATACGACGATAACCATGGAGTGACCCTGGTCTCGGTAGGTAATGACCTTATCCGCCACGGCTTCGATGCGCTCGATCGTGCCCACCGAAGTACCGCCAAATTTTTGCACCAATAATGCCATTATCGACTTACTTAAAAAAGCGAGCGCGGATTATAGGGGAGTACGAGGATTTTGTATAACGAAATTCGTAATGCCCTAGAATCGAGTTTAGAATACCCGGGCTCTTCCTTAGACACCCCGTCCCGAATGATTACTTTGTTGCAATTCGATGCATCCGTACTGATTGCAGTAATTTGTATCGTGCTATTTTCCGGATTGATCCACGGCACCCTGGGTCTCGGCTTCCCGATGGTGGCAACCCCGCTGCTCGCCACGATGATGGATGTGCGCAGTGCAATTCTGATTACGTTGCTGCCGACGATGGCGGTCAATATTACCAGTATCGTCGCTAGCGAATCCAGATTGGCGACCGCAGGCCGATTCTGGCCGCTGATCGGCTTTGTAGTCCTGGGGACGGTCATCGGTGCCGGTGCGCTGGCAACAACCGATCCGGCACCATTTCGTATTCTACTAGCCGCTTTGATCCTGCTATATCTGTGGAACGGCCTGCATATTCCAAGACGATGGCTAGAAGACAATGCGCTAGCGGCGATGGCCCTTTTCGGTCTTACCGCCGGGATGGCCGCGGGCACCACCAATGTGATGGTAGCCGTCCTGATTATCTATTTCTTAAGCCTGGAGACCGCACGCGCAACGCTGGTACCTGCCTTGAACTCCTGTTTTCTGGCCGGCAAAATCTCGCAGATCGCCGTACTGGTCAGCGCCGGGTTGGTCAGTCTTCGGCTCGTTTTTGAAACCACGCCCCTGGCCCTGGTCGCGGTCGTCGCTCTACTGTTGGGGCAACGCCTGCAATCGCGGATTCGGTTCGCCACCTATCAGGCCATACTGCGCAAGTTGCTATTGCTGCTGGCGATCGTCTTGATTTTCCAGTTTTTAAGCGAGGCTGGCCTGATCGAGTGGGCGGGGGGATTCTAACCATCTTTTCCGCGCAAGGGGGGATTGAGTCGGGAGGCGCCGTTATCGCAAGGACCCCGCTGATTAATCGTCATTCCCGGATAAGCCTGCGCGGCGCGGCGGGCTCCGACGCATCGGAATCTTGTTACACGCCGTCCTTGCAAGATCCCGGTTTGCGCGAGGATGACCTGATCAGAGCTGGTCCGCTACCCAGGGCAGTACCGACTTGAGTGCGGCGCCGAGGTTTTCCGGTTGATTACCGCCGGCCTGCGCCATATCGGGTCGTCCGCCACCGCGGCCGCCGCATTGCTCGGCGACCAGGTTGGCGATCTCACCGGCACGGATACGCTGCGACTCCGCCTTGGTCACTCCGGCAATAATCGATACCTTGCCGTCCTCGCTGCTGGCCAATACCACGACCGCGGCACCGAGTTTGTTTTTCAATTGATCCACCGTTTCGCGCAAGGTTTTCACGCTGGCGCCATCGAGGGTCGCGGCCAGCACCTTAACGCCTTTTACCATTTTTGCCTGGGACGCGAGATCGCCGCCGGTTTGCGATGCAAGCCTGGATTTCAAAGTTTCGATCTGTTTTTCCAAGGCGCGATTGCTTGCCTGCAACTGCTCGATGCGTGGTAGCAAGTCATCGCGGCTAGCCTTGAGTTTATGCGCAGCGGTGTCGAGCCGGTTCTCGCTTTCGATGAAACGTTTAATGGCAGCCTCACCGGTAACCGCCTCGATGCGGCGGATACCGGAAGCGATTCCGGTTTCGAATAATATTTTGAAAAGCCCGATATCGCCGGCGCGCTGCACGTGGGTACCGCCACAGAGTTCGATCGAGTCGGATCCAATCTTGAGCACGCGCACGACATCGCCGTACTTTTCACCGAACAGCGCCAGCGCACCCGAATTTTTTGCCGCTGCCATATCCATGAGTTCGGCTCTGGTTTTCAGATTACCGCGAATCTGGTTATTGACCAGGGTCTCGATTTCGGCAATCTGTTCCGGCTCGACGGGCTGATAGTGCGAAAAATCGAAACGCAACTTGTCGGCGTCGACCAGTGAACCTTTTTGCTGTACATGCTCGCCGAGAACCTGGCGCAGGGCCGAATGCATTAAATGGGTTGCCGAATGATTGAGCATGACTGCTCGACGATAATCTGCATCGATTCTGGCATCGATCTGATCACCGGTACTTAATTCACCACTGCTCAAGCTGCCGATATGCAGAAAAACATCATTCTGTTTTTGGGTATCGCTCACCTTGAACAAGGTCTCATCGCCGATAAACAGGCCGCCGGTGTCGCCGACTTGACCGCCGGACTCGGCATAAAATGGCGTGCGGTCGAGAATAACGATCGCCTCGTCGCCGTTTTCGAGTTGATCGATATCGGCATCGTTTTGCAGGATTGCGATTACCTTTGCCTCGGCCGCAGACTGCTGGTAACCGAGAAATTCGCTGGCGGGGTAGTTTTCAAGTTTTAAATCGTCACTAACCGCGCCGAACTGACTCGAGGCACGGGCGCGTGATCTTTGCGCCTCCATTTCGGCATCGAATCCGGCCTGATCTATGGTCAGCTGCTTTTCACGCGCGACATCGGCGGTCAGGTCCAGCGGGAAACCGAAGGTATCGTATAACTTGAATACGGTCTTGCCGTCGATGGTATCACCCTGCATCGCGGCAATGGCATCCTCGAGGATCCGCATGCCCTGCTCCAGGGTTTCGGCAAAACGCTGTTCTTCCTTCAGCAGCACGCGCTCGACATGTCCTCGGTGCTGGTGCAACTCGGGATAGGCGTCACCCATTTCCTGATCGAGCGCGGCAACCAGCTTGTAGAAAAACGGTTGCTTGCATCCGAGTTGATGTCCATGCCGTGCCGCCCGGCGAATAATGCGGCGCAGCACGTAACCGCGTCCCTCGTTGGAAGGCAAAACGCCATCGACAATCAAAAAAGCACAAGATCGAATATGATCGGCGATGACGCGCAGCGATTTATCTTGCAGGTCAGCGGTGCCGGTCAGCTTAGCCGCGGCCGCGATCAGGACCTGAAACAAATCGATGTCATAGTTGTTATGCACCTGCTGCAATATGGCGGCGAGCCGCTCCAAGCCCATGCCGGTATCAACCGAGGGCTTGGGCAGGGGTAGCATATTGCCCGCCGCATCACGATTGTATTGCATGAATACCAGGTTCCAGATTTCGATGTAGCGATCGCCGTCTTCCTCCGGCGTCCCCGGGGGTCCACCGGCTATTTCGGGGCCATGATCATAAAAAATCTCGCTGCAGGGGCCGCAGGGGCCGGTATCGCCCATAGACCAGAAATTATCCGAGGTGCCGATGCGGGTGAAGCGACTGGGATCGACCTTAATATCCTTAAGCCAAATATCGGCGGCTTCGTCATCATCCGCGTAAACAGTAACCCACAGCTTATCGGCCGGCAGACCGATAACATTGGTGAGGAAATCCCAGGCATAGTGAATGGCATCTTTTTTAAAGTATTCGCCAAAACTGAAATTACCGAGCATTTCGAAAAAGGTATGATGGCGCGCGGTATACCCCACATTCTCAAGATCGTTATGTTTACCCCCGGCGCGCACGCAGCGTTGTGACGTGGTCGCCCGCGCATAGCTGCGCTTATCGATGCCCAGAAACACATCCTTGAACTGGACCATACCCGCATTGGTGAACAACAAGCTTGGATCGTTGCTGGGCACCAGTGGGCTAGACGGCACGATGGTGTGTCCATGCGATTCGAAATACTTGAGAAACTTTTCCCTTAATTCGGCGCTCGTCGTCATCACATTGATCAAAAACAGATACCAATAACACCCGAAAACTGACGGGCGTACCAATCCGCATATCGCAATAACCGCGTTCGGAAGTATCGAAAATGATGCTGAGATATGCGGGCTAACGAAATAATCGCATGACTGACTCGGGAGAAAAACCCCTATTTTGCAAAAAACGCGCCTGCTTCATGCGCTCGGTATAATCCGCCGGAATTACCTCCCCGTACTTACGACTACGCTGCGCACGCATTAACTGATCCCAGCGCTCCGCATAGGATTCAAGAAACTCGTCCGTGACTGAATCGGCGACGCCTTTTTGCCGCAGCTCAAACCGAATTTTAAGCGGACCGACACCCGCGTTGAAACGACGATTGACGTAGGATTCGGTAAAGCGTTCGTCCACTAGCAAACCATCTTGCTGCAATGACCTCAGCGCCGCGTCGATGGCGTCGGTGTCGAATTCACGGGATTTCAATTTCCGCCGCAACTCCTCGGTAGAGTGCTCACGACGCGCCAGCAAATCCATCGCCTTCTTGCGCACTTCGTTATATGTGCTTTTCGCGGTCATGAAAGATCTAAAGTCAAATAGGATTTTTTAGGAGGGCTAGGTAGGACCGCGCGCCGGAGCGGAGCGTATATGCAATACGTGGCGCTGCGAGCACGGCCCTGACGACGCACTCGTGAAAAAAGACATTTGACCTCGAAAAATAAAGCCGCTGGAGGGGATAGGCTCCAGCGGCATTGCCAGTTAACAACATGAGGTGGAATGGGATAGGTAGGCTAGGGAGTTTCCACCAGCTCGGATTCGACCTTTGGGTCGGAGTCAGTTGTTTCACTGTCAATTGGGTCGGCCGCTTGCTTCGGCTTGGGTAACAATTCATCTCGTAAGCGGCGATCGATGTCTTGCGCCATATCAGCATGTTGCTTGAGGAATTTTCGTACATTGTCCTTACCCTGACCGATGCGCTCCTCGTTATAGCTGTACCAGGCGCCGGACTTTTCGATCATGCCATGTTTAACGCCAAGATCGATCAGCTCACCTTCGCGCGACGAACCTTCACCGTAGAGAATCTCGAATTCGCATTGTTTGAACGGTGGCGCCACCTTGTTTTTTACAACCTTGACGCGGGTTTCATTGCCAATCACTTCATCACCGCGCTTGATTGCCCCGATGCGCCGAATGTCGAGGCGCACGGAGGCATAGAACTTTAAAGCATTGCCCCCGGTAGTCGTTTCCGGGTTGCCAAACATAACCCCGATCTTCATCCGGATCTGGTTGATGAAAATCACCATCGTATTCGAACGCTTGATATTGCCGGTAAGTTTGCGCAGCGCCTGTGACATCAGACGCGCCTGCAGACCCATGTGCGAATCGCCCATATCGCCTTCGATTTCCGCTTTCGGGGTCAGCGCCGCAACCGAGTCGACCACAACCACATCGACCGCACCGGAGCGCACCAGCATGTCGGTAATCTCGAGCGCCTGTTCGCCGGTATCGGGTTGTGAAACCAGCAAGTCATCGATATTGACGCCCAGTTTATCCGCGTAACTAGGGTCGAGGGCATGCTCGGCATCGACGAAGGCGGCCGCACCGCCCGCTTTCTGGCATTCGGCGACCACCTGCAAGGCCAGCGTGGTTTTACCCGAGGATTCCGGACCGTAGACCTCGATGACTCGCCCGCGCGGCAAACCGCCGACTCCGAGCGCCACGTCCAGCGACAGAGATCCGGTCGATATCACACCCATGGTCATATCGACGCCGCCGTCACCAAGGCGCATGACCGATCCCTTGCCAAACTGTTTCTCGATTTGCCCCAGGGCCGCTGCGAGCGCTTTCTGTTTATTGTCGTCCATCCTACCTACCTATGCATTGAGTTGACGAATTATCACATAGCCGAACGAGAACATAAAGAGAACTTTGTAGTTATTTCAAAATTCGCGTTCGACCCGAATTGAAATATGCGCCCCATTATCGGGGTGCAGTGGCTCATAGGATGAGCCTGAATAAAATCGTACTAAAATCCGGATTTCGCGGTTGTCGGTTGAACCATACCTGCGGCAACGATAGTCTTGCCCTAAACTACCGGTGGCCCCGTGCACGATAACAATCGCCCTGACCTATCCGAACGTCATATTCTACTGCTGCTGATGGTGGTGGCCGCCGCCGCGGCGCCGATCCTGCTGCAACCAGGTTGGCCCGCGCCCGGATCCGTCAGCGGCCAGCTATGTGCCGCCGCCGGCAGTCTGCTGTTGCTCGCGCCGCTGCTTTTCCTGGTCATGAAACGCTCAGGTATGAGCGCCAGCCCGCCGACCTGGTTTGCCGTACATGTGCTGGCGTCGATGCTTGGTTGCACATTGATCTTCGCCCATGTCGCCGGCGGCGACTGGCTAACGCCCCCCGGCTTGGTTTTGCTGCTGTTGGTGGCGTTGATCCTGCAAGGTACCCTGCTACGCGTTGTCTTCGCGCGCGGCTTCAGCCGGCTATTTGCGCGCAACTGCCTGGCAACCGGTTTCGGCACTCCGCCGCAACTCGATAAGCCGGCGCTACGGCAATTGATCGACGCCAAGACGGGTTTGCTGCAACGACTGGACCCGGGCGCCGAACTCGGTTGGTCGCGGCGTATCCACTTGCTGATCGCGCTTGGTTTTTATCTGGGTTTGCTGGCGCACGTCATCGTGATGCTGTTCTTTGCCGGCTATGCCGCCGGAAGCGAAGCCATCGACTGGTGGCATATCACCGCCTGGGGTGGCTGAATCATGACCGACTCGTCGACCCAGCTGGCATTGATGATCGATCTCGAGCGCTGTACCGGATGCAAAAGCTGCGAAGCCGCCTGCAAGCAAACCAACGCGCTCGGACCCAATAGCTATCGCAACCGCGTCATGTGGTTTGACGAGCAGCAGTCGAACGCTACGGAGCCGTCACCGGCGCGCCTCGATTTTCTCACCGTCACCTGCCAGCAATGCGAGCGCCCCGCCTGTTTGCGCGCCTGCCCGGTTCATCCCAAGGCAATTTCCAAGGATCCCGTCACCGGGGTGGTTTCGATCGACGAAAATCGCTGCACCGGCTGTGGCGAATGCGCCCTGTCCTGCCCCTACGGCGCTATCGGTTATAACGCCGAACTACACCATGCGGTGAAGTGCGATCTCTGCGCCGAGCGCAGAGCCAGGGATCTCGGCCCGGCTTGCGCATTGGTCTGCCCGACCCGTGCTATCAGCTACGGTACGCGTGCCACCCTGCTCGAACAGGCGCAACGGCAACAACGCGCAATCCTCGATACCGATCACTTCCTGCAGCAACCGGCAACGATTTATCTGCGTCGCCCGCGCGATGCCGTTGGCGGCGGCGCGGCGAGTCCGCTGCGCAGCACGCCCGCCTTGATGTCCGACCATTTCAGTCGGATTTCGTTGAAACCGGATATCGCGCGCGAATCCTATCGCCAAACGGAGAGATCAGCGTTGATGCAGCAGGCGGAACGCATCGTGCCGGGCGGTTGCAATATCTGCTTCAACGCCTGCCCGATCAAATACCACCTGCGCGGCGACAAGGTCGTCAATATCTACGGTAACGACGAGGATCCGGTATTCCAGGGCCGGGTTTGCCCAAAATCACAGATGACGCTGCAGATGTACAATAATCCGCACCGGCTAACAATGCCGCTGAAACGTGTCGGTAAACGCGGCAGCGATAAATTCAAGCCGATCAGCTGGGACCAGGCGCTGAGCGAAATCGCGCTCAAACTGGACGCGGTACGTACAGAGTACGGCAGCGAGGCGCTCGCGATTCAATCCGGTTCTCGCACCGGCGTGCTCAACATCATCGGCGCGATACCGATGTTCGCCGCGCTGTGGGGTACCGCCAACGTTGCCGCCACCGAACCCTATTGCGACCTGGGCAAGGGTCTCGCCCTCAATCTGACGCAGGGCACCGGTCTAATGGCTAATATTTATACCGCGGATGACATCGGCAGCGCCGGAGCCTATGTCTACATCGGCGACAATCAGGCCGAAACACGGCCGGTCAATTTCGGACTGGTTAACGATTGGCGCCTGCGAAACGCGGCGAAAATGATCGTTGTCGACCCGCGCCTGACCGTGACCGCGAGAAAGGCCGACGCCTGGCTGCCAATCCGCTCGGGGACCGATATGGCGCTCGGCCTCGGCATCATCCAATACCTGTTTACCCACGACTTGCACGATCAAGCCTTCTGTGAGCAATGGATCGTCGGCTGGCGCGAATGGCGCGATTTCGTTATCGACCAGGATTACGACCTCGACTGGACCGCGCGGATCACCGATCTGACGGCCGACCAGATTGAAATGCTGGCGACAACTATCGCCGCGGCGGACGGTTGCATGATTTTTCTGAGCCGCGGCATCAATCAGCATACCAACTCGGTGCAAACCAACCGCGTCTTCATGTTCGTGGCGGCGATGACCGGTAACTGGGGGCGCCCGGGCGGCGGTTATTTCAATGTGTCGTCGGAGATGAACTGGCAAGCGCCGCGCATACCGAAAGAGCGCCGGCCCTGGACCCGGGCCGCGATCGGTAAAAACCCGTCGGACTGGATGGCTGCGATGCTCGACGAGGGACCCTACCCGATCAAGGCGCTGATCACCAGCAACAACCCGCTGGCGCAGTGGCCGAATCAAAACCGCGTACGCCGCGCGGTGCAGGCGCTCGACCTGGTAGTCCACACGGAGTTATTCAAAAACGCCACCTCGCGCTACGCCGACTACCTGCTGCCGATGGCCAGCGGTATCGAAAAAGGCGGCACCACCCGCTTTGCCGAGGATCGCCGCATCGTCTGGAACGACCGCCTTATAGACCCACCAGGCGATGCCAAATCGGATCACTGGTTCTGGATCGAGCTCGGCAAAAAATTCGGTTTCGACGATGTGCTCAAGGACGCGTACAAGGAACCGCGCAAGTTATGGGACGAGGTGCTGGTAAAGGCAACCCCGGACCTGGCCGAGGCCACCACCGAGCGACTCTGCAGCCAACCCAACCGCACTGTGCGGCTGCCCGACTTCGAGCCCGCAAATGGAGAGATCGACCCGGTGTATGTCACCGCGATCATGCGCCGCAATCCCGCTGCCGGCCTGAACTATCCGACCCTCAGCGGCAAGCTCGAATTCTGGACGCCCGAACAGGACAGAAGATTCGAAACCATGGGGCTGTCGGCCTTACCCGAATTTTATACCGAGGCGGAACAGCTGATAAGCCTGCCATATATCAAGTACGCCGACCAGCCGCTTGCTTCCAGTTTCTTCAACCGCGAAACGCTGGTTTTTCCCGGCCATATCGTCAACGAACACGTTACCCGCGATGCCGCCTTCGATACCGAACTCGTCACCGGCCGCCCGCCAGCGCCCCATTTTCACTCCTGGACCCACTACTTCTGGCAGGCCCAGGAAATGTGGCCCGAACTCTACTGCCAGATACATCCGCAAAAGGCCGCCGCAATCGACATCGAAGACGGTGACCAGGTCGCTATCGAAACCGTCAACGGCAGCATTGTCGCGCGCGCCTGGCTGCATCGCGGGATTCGACCCAGCAGCATTTTCATTCCGATAGGCTGGGACGAGCAACAACCCTATCACCCGAGCTCGAGCGTTAATCACCTGACCGGCATCCGCCTGGATCCGATTTCGCAGCAAGCCAACCTAAAAACGCATTTGTGCCGCGTGCGCAAGGCCGGCCACTGAGCCATGGGCCCGGCAGCAAGCGACATCTCGTCACAATTCCTGTTGACCTTAGGCATCATTCTGCTGGTCGGATTGATGTTCACTAGCATCGCCCAGCGCAGCATCCTGCCGCGCGCGACGCTGCTGCTGATATTCGGCGCCGTCATCGGCGAAAGCCTGCTGGACCTGATCCCGGAACTGTTTACGCAACATTTCGAACTGATTGCCGACATCACCCTGTTGATGGTCGGCTTTCTGCTCGGTGGCAAGCTAACCGCGAGTTCACTGCGCGACCATAGCATCAAGTCGTTTGCGATTTCCTGCAGCGCCGCGGTGATCCCAGCCAGCGCGGTTTTCCTGGGGATGGTCGCAATGGGAGTCGCCATCGAATCGCTCTTCATGGTGGTATTTTTCGTGCTCGCCGGCGCTTCACAGGAATTCGGCGCGCTAGCGCTCATCGGCAGTATCGGCGTGGTTTACATCCTGTGCCGCGCGGCCGGAAAATATCTCGGCGCCTGGCTCGGCGCCAGCTTAAGCCGAGCCGGACCCAGTAATCGGCACTGGATGGGAACTGCGTTGCTGCCCCAGGCCGGGGTCGCTATCGGCATGGCGCTAGTGGCCTCAAACCGTTTCCCGGAGCACCGCCAGATCATGCTGCCGATCGTCATCGCTTCCACCGTCGTATTTGAAATAATCGGCCGATATTTACCCGCTTCGCGATTCGGCACTCAGCCGACGCCGGGACTTGACCGCAGCTACTCCGACTGCATCGTATCGAGCAACAGTTCCAGCCCGGCTTGCAGGGTCGCGTCGCGCACGGCGGCGCGATCGCCGTCGAAGCGATATAGCTTGGCGACCCGCTGTTGGGCCGAGGCAACGGCGATCCAGACCGTGCCCACCGGTTTGTCCGCGCTGCCGCCGCCGGGACCGGCGACACCGGTAACTGCGAGCGCATAGTCGCTGTGGCTATGCGCCAGCGCCCCTTGCGCCATCGCCATCGCCACGGATTCGCTGACCGCGCCGTAATCCTCGATAACGCTCGCCGGCACCCCTAGCAGCTCGTTTTTGGCGGCATTACTATAGCTGACGAAACCGCGTTCGAACCAGTCGGAACTGCCCGCCAGATCGGTGCAGGTTTTGGCAATCAGCCCGCCGGTGCAGGACTCGGCGGTGCAAACCCGGCGCCCGGTTTCGCGCAATAATTCGGCGAGGCGCTTAGTCAGCTGAGCGGGATCGGGATTCATGCTCGCATTATACTCAATCGACCCGGGGCGGATAGCGACGCGATGTGTTTGACCCGCGTCAACCGGCCCGCAAGGTGCATGGTTTCCCGGCATTGCGCTTGATATAATGGGGTTAAATACAATCACCGCTTAACGACATGACCGACTCTACAAGCTCCGATTCAGCCGCCGCCGTCGAAACCGCCGACATCGCGCAATTCGAAACCGAGGCACTGCAGGAAACCAGCCTGCCGCAGCACGAACTCGATCGCATGGAAGTGATTCGCCGCTTCGAAACCGGCATGTACCCCTATACCGATAAAGTCAAAAAGTCGGACTATGAAAAGGAAAAGGCGCAGCTACAGGTCGAACTGCTCAAGGTGCAGCGCTGGGTCAAGGCGACCGGCAAGAAAATCGTTATCATATTCGAAGGCCGTGACGCGGCCGGCAAGGGCGGTGCCATCAAGCGTTTCATGGAACATCTCAATCCGCGCGGCGCACGAGTCGTGGCGCTGGAAAAACCGACGGTAGCCGAACAGACCCAGTGGTACTTTCAGCGCTATATCAAACACCTGCCCTCGGCCGGCGAGATCGTCCTTCTCGACCGCTCCTGGTATAACCGCGCCGGGGTCGAACGCGTCATGGGTTTCTGCGAACCCGGCGCCTATCTCGAGTTCATGCGCCAGTGCCCCGAAATCGAACGCATGCTGGTGCGCTCGGGCGTACTGCTGTTCAAATACTGGTTTTCGGTGACCCAGGAAGAGCAGCGCCGGCGCTTCGAGTCGCGCCGCAGCGATCCGCTGAAGCAATGGAAACTGTCGCCCATCGATCAGGCGTCGATCGACAAGTGGGATGACTACACCGAAGCCAAGGAAGCCATGTTCTTTTATACCGATACCGCCGACGCTCCCTGGACCATCGTCAAATCGGACGACAAAAAGCGCGCGCGCCTGAACTGCATGCGTCATTTTCTGTCGGCACTGCACTATGACGACAAGGACGAGCAAACGGTGGGCCAAGCCGATTCGTTCATCGTGACCTCGAGCGATCACGCAATCGCCAACAGCGAGCATATTCTCGGCAGGAGCCTGCATCCCGAGCAGCGCCGCAAATCGAAATAGTCCAGCCGAGGCGGCATAGGCCCCGGCTAGAGCACGGATCATGAATATACCTGAGCTTCTATCCCCCGCGGGTTCCCTGAAGAATATGGAATACGCCTTCGCCTACGGCGCGGATGCGGTTTACGCGGGCCAACCCCGCTATAGCCTGCGCGTCAGGGAAAACGAATTCAATCATCTGGCAAATCTGGGCCAGGGAATTAGCCGTGCGCACGACCTCGGCAAGCAATTCTATATCGCCAGCAACATCAGCCCGCACAATAACAAGATACGAACTTATCTGGGCGATATGCAATCGGTGATCGAGATGCAGCCGGATGCGCTGATCATGTCCGATCCCGGCCTGATCATGCTGGTGCGCGAGCGCTGGCCCGATATGCCGATACATCTTTCGGTGCAGGCTAACGCGATCAACTGGGCGACGGTCAGATTCTGGCAAAGGCAGGGACTCACGCGGATCATCCTGTCGCGCGAGCTAGCCCTCGACGAGATCGAGGAAATCAAGCAACGTTGCCCCCAAATCGAGCTCGAAGTGTTTGTCCACGGCGCGCTCTGTATCGCCTATTCGGGGCGCTGCCTGCTGTCGGGTTATTTGAACCATCGCGATTCCAACCAGGGCGCCTGCACCAATTCCTGCCGCTGGAAATATCAGGCCCACGCCGCGGAGCAAACCCGCGAAGGTGACATCGTCGCCGCGGCCGAAGCGGAATCGATCGAATCCGCCGGCTCCGACCGCGACAGCGATGAAGCGGCGACTTCCCCGTTGTTCCTGCTGCAGGAAAAAAGCCGCCCGGGCGAATACCTGCCGGCTTACGAAGACGAACACGGCAGTTACATCATGAATTCGAAAGACTTGCGCGCGGTCCAGCACGTCCGGCGCCTGATGCAAATCGGGGTCGAGTCGCTCAAAATCGAAGGTCGCACCAAGTCTTATTATTATGCCGCGCGCACGACCCAGGTTTATCGCCGCGCGATCGACGACGCCGCGGCGGGCAAGGCCTTCGATATGCAGCTGATGGACGAGCTCGAAGGCATGGCCAACCGGGGATTCACCGAGGGCTTTTACCGCCGTCACCCGCCGGCTGAATACCAAAACTATGCCGTCGGCAATTCGAGCGCGGCCAAACAACAATTCGTGGCCGATGTCGAACGAGTCGATATTCGGCAAGGTCGTTTGTCGCTCACGGTAAAGAACAAAATTTCCCTGGGAGACGAGCTAGTATTGCTAACTCCGGCCGGTAATACGGCATTTCGATTACGCGGCATGTTCCAGCCTGGCGGCAACGAAACGCTTGCCGTCGCGCCGGGTTCCGGTTACCGGGTCGACATCCCGCTACCCGATGAGCTCGGAGATCAAGCGGACCCCGCGGCACTGGACAAGGCGCTGTTGGTTAAAAATCTGAGCTAAGGAACCGCGGGCTTATCTTTTCACGAATCGGTTGGGCGCGGCCGCCATCTTAAGTACAATTAGCGGCGCCGGGCCGGCTGACGGAAAGTCGCGCGCAAAACCGAATTTATGAGCCAGACAGACACTAAAACCAAAACCCACACTCCGATGATGCAGCAGTATTTGCTCATCAAGGCGGACTATCCTGCGACGCTGGTGTTTTACCGCATGGGCGATTTCTACGAGCTGTTTTTCGAGGACGCGCGCAAAGCGGCGCGCCTGCTCGACATCACCCTCACCAAACGCGGGCAATCCGGTGGCGAACCGATTCCGATGGCCGGCGTACCCTATCACGCGGTCGACAGTTACCTCGGCAAACTGGTGCGGGCCGGCGAGGCGGTCGCGATCTGCGAGCAAATCGGCGACCCCGCGACCAGTAAGGGCCCGGTCGAACGCAAGGTCGTGCGCGTCGTCACCCCGGGCACGCTGACCGACGAAGCCCTGCTGCAGGATCGCCGCGAAAACCTGCTGTGCTGTATTTTTCAGCAAGCGGGCGGCTGGGGGTTGGCGGCACTCGAGATCAGCTCGGGCCGCTTCGGCTTGAGCGAGCTCGAGAACCACGCTTTGTTGCGCGCCGAAATCGCGCGCCTCAGCCCGGCCGAGATTATCTACTGCGAAGATCAGGAACCGGCGCTCGATGCCGGCCAGGCGGAACGCGCGCACGCGATGCCGCCCTGGTATTTCGAGACCGAAGCGGCGACGCGACTGCTGTGCGAACAGTACCACACGCGCGACCTGCAGGGCTTTGGCATTGCCGAGGCGGGGCTTGCCATCGGCGCCGCCGGCTGCCTGTTGCAATATGTTAAAGATACGCTGAAGACGGCGGTTACTCATTTGCAGCCGCCGCGCCTGGAGCGAGTCAGCGATCTACTGCTGATCGATGCCAACAGCCGCCGAAACCTCGAATTGACGCGCTCCTTCAACGAAAACAGCGCGCAACACAGTCTGCTCGGCATTATCAGCCACTGCCGCACCGCCATGGGGCATCGCGAACTGACACGCTGGATTCAAAAACCGCTGCGCGACCAGCTGCGGGTGCGCCGGCGTCACCATGCGGTCGCGAGCCTACTAGATAATCATCAATTTTCGACCTTGAACGAGATTCTCAACGGGATTGGTGATATCGAGCGCATTCTTGCCCGTATCGCTCTGCTATCGGCGCGACCGCGCGACCTGTCGACCTTGTCGGCGACACTGCAGCTATTGCCGTCCCTGCAGCAGCAGCTGGCCTGCCTCGATAGCCCGCTGATCCAGGAGTTGGCCGGCGATATCGGTAGCCACCCCGAGGTAGTCGCCCTGCTCGACGCCGCCATCACCGAGGAACCGCCGATGCTGATCCGCGACGGCGGCGTGATCCGGGCGGGTTTCGATCCCGAACTCGACGATCTGCGCGCGCTCAGCAGCAACGCGGACCAGTTCCTGATCGACCTGGAATCGCAGGAGCAGCAAAAAACCGGAATCAATTCCCTCAAGGTGGCCTACAACCGGGTGCACGGCTTTTACATCGAGATCGGCAAGTCGCACGGCGATGCGGTGCCGACGGAATACGTGCGCCGGCAAACGCTGAAGGCAGTCGAACGTTACATCACACCAGAGCTCAAGGCATTTGAAGACAAGGTGTTAAGCGCGCGCGAACGCGCCCTGGCGCGTGAAAAGTATCTCTACGAAGCGCTGTTGCAGCAACTGGGCGAAGATTTAACGCATCTGCAGCAATGTTCGTTGGCGCTGGCACAGCTCGACGTACTCAACTGTTTCGCATTCGTTGCCGATAAATACGGCTGGAGCGCACCCGAACTCACCGCAACGCGCTTGGTGGAGATCGAAGCCGGCAAACATCCGGTGGTTGAGCAGTCGCTCGAACAAAACTTCGTCGCCAACGATACCTATCTTGACGGACGCTGCAGCATGTTGCTGGTTACCGGGCCCAATATGGGCGGCAAATCGACCTATATGCGACAGACGGCGCTGATCGTGATTCTCGCCTATATGGGCAGCTACGTGCCGGCGCGCAGCGCGCGGCTCGGGCCAATCGATCAGGTTTTCACCCGCATCGGGGCCAGCGACGATCTGTCCAGCGGTCGCTCCACCTTTATGGTTGAAATGACCGAGGCCGCCAACATCCTTAACAATGCGAGCGCCAATAGCCTGGTGCTGATGGATGAAATCGGCCGTGGCACCAGCACTTTCGACGGCCTCGCGCTGGCTTGGGCTTGCGCCGATCATCTGGCGCAAAAATCCGGCGCCCTGACGCTGTTTGCGACGCATTATTTCGAGCTGACCCAGCTACCCGAGCAATATCCGAATATCGCCAACGTACACCTCGACGCGATCGAGCACGGCGACGACATCATATTCATGCACCGTCTCAAACCCGGCCCCGCCAACCAGAGCTACGGCTTGCAGGTAGCGCGACTGGCTGGCATTCCGGCGCCGGCGATTCAGTTGGCGCGCCAGAAACTGCGGCTGCTCGAACATCAGTCGCTGCAAACTCAGAGCGATCTGTTCGCCGAGTTACCGCCGAGCGAAGATTTAGCATCGTCCGAACTGCTGGCGCAGTTGGAGGCGACCGATCCCGATGATCTCAGCCCAAAACAGGCGCTGGAGCTGATTTATCACTTAAAACAGCTTGCCAAACTGTGAAACTCTATTACGATATCCAGCTTGATTTTCTGCCGCCGCGAGTGTGCGGCGTCTTCAAACCGCCTAGCTCAGGGGTAAGCAATGACATTTGTCGTTCTCGAAAATTGCATTAAGTGCAAATACATGGACTGCGTCGACGTATGCCCGGTCGACTGTTTTCATGAAGGACCCAACTTTCTGGTAATCGACCCGGAAGAATGTATCGACTGTACCCTGTGCGAACCCGAATGCCCGGCGGAAGCCATCGTCGCCGAAGATGACATGCCGCCAGGCCAGGAAGCATTCCTCGAGCTGAATGAAGAATTGTCGCAGATATGGCCGGTGATCACCGCCAGCAAACCGCCGCCGGACGATGCCACCGAATGGGACGGCGTGCCCGACAAGTTGCAGTATCTAGAACGCTAAGCTTTTCAAAAGGCCCTCAACCCCGCATTTTGACATTAGCCAGGTCGATCTCTAAAATCGTTTCGAACTGAGGCGAAAGTTCCATCCCCGGGCTGTTCCCAAACCTGTGGTTGGGTAGAGGGCATTATGGTCGAATGCAAGTACTATTCTTTTTACGCGCTGGCGAAGATTAATGACCCGGTGTTGTACGAGGTGACGTGGTCAAGCTTTTTGATACACCCCAGTTAAGCGGCATCCTTCATTTCCAGACATTGTTTTTCATAATCGTTCGGGCTGACATAACTCAGCGTCGAATGTAATCGATATGGGTTA
>Ga0126334_10000216_pt1 | contig 18212 bp, 4 predicted proteins | sample InaspJWI49metaG_FD_94491 | JGI IMG/M metagenome (GOLD analysis project Ga0126334, IMG submission 94491) | Marine gutless worms symbiont microbial communities from Oahu, Hawaii - Inanidrilus sp. 2 OAHU.JWI-49 metaG | ecosystem: Host-associated > Annelida > Digestive system > Unclassified | place...
AGATGTGACCCTTTTCTGCATGCATCGCACTGTGTGTCGATAACATGGATGAGCTGTGGCAACAGAGCTGAACCGATTGAGATGCCGTTCGGCGGTAGGATAGGACTCGTGTGGAGTGGGCCGAGGAACCTTTTATTAGACGGGAGTTCAGACCCACATAGAAGGTGCAATTTTATGGGGGGCCCGGGGGGGGGGTTGCCTGAGATCAAATCCGAATAATACAAATGCAATTATAAAGGTGAGTCTGCGGCAGCGATGCGGCCCTCTGCCAAATGAATGTTATAGCTGTGGTAACATACTTCACTGAATTCGAACAGTCGTTTTCAGACACAAAAGTACATTTTAGAATGCACACTAAGACATTAACAGAATTGATTTCGATCTTAAAATGTACTTACAGTCGAGACCAAAAGACGATAAAATACACGACTCAATGTAAACACACTTATTTTTATAATCGATTCCCACACAACAGACCTAACTGCGTTAAAGTTCGTAAAGAAAAAAGCTTACCTTTGCAGTATCGGTTTCCGAGAAAGTAACGACAGAACCTTCTGGTGCTTCTTCTTCATTTACTGAAAAAATGTTAAGTGCGATTGCAATCATATCGTGCATAGGCAGGCTGATCTACTGATTATTTAAAAAAACAATGCCGGCTTTAGTTTCTGTTTGTTGAAGAAGCCACTGCTTTAAACAGCAAATGTCAAAATTTTATCCGCAAATAAACGCACAGCAGCTATAGCTAACACACTTGTATCAGTTTCCGGCCACGGCCAGTCATGGAAAAGCTGGCTTCTGTGCTTAGATTGTGCAGATAAAAAAGATAACAGTTTTCTAAATTGCGGCGGTTTTTTAAAATCCACCATTGTTGATTCACATTTTTTACGGCTTACTGGCTACAAAGACGCCCATTCTGCGTCAGCATGCATATCTATGTCATTGACTTGTACTTGTAATTGTCAACTTTTGATCAAACTTAAATTGCATCATGCTGAAATATATGAAATCCAAACGTCATATGACCGTAAGCATTACACTTTAATCTTACTCTCTGATGGCTAGTGAGAACTGGCATATTTAAAATGTAACTCGATAATTACCGATAGATTACGATGACAGACCTACGAAAAGTGTTATAGTTAAAAAGCACAAACAATATTAAATATGTTTATCATCTATCTGCCTACCTGGGCAAGGCGATGTCTGGCAGAATCTTTGATCAGTACTGCCTGGACCGCAGTCAGCTGGAGATGGCAACAAGCACTGACGGGTGCGTTCTTGAATACCAGTATCGCATGACCTGGAACATGAAGTCCAGCTTGACCACGTATTCCAGATAGAGGCGGCAGTTGTCCCTTTGCTAACGCCAGACACTTGTGTAACGACAACTTCAGTAACAGTTACGTCGAAAGTCGACAACATCCGGTCTGTACGACCATCAACTGTCGGCGTTGCAGTTACACCTGGCGACTGAGAGATATAATCGGTCAAAGATGTTACTGGTGTCACGGTAGATAGCTGGGTAATGGCAATCTTGCTGACAGTCATGTCAGCGGTGGGTACAAACCGGTGCGATGTACGATCGTCAACTGTTGCAGTCGTACTGCCTGCCCATACACTTACACCCGGTGACTGCGGAACAGAACCGGTCAAAGATGTGACCGGTGTCATGGTAGGGGCCGTAGCAGCCGCTGTCGCGCTTTCAGTGTCGGTTTTGACAGTAGTGTGACCTGCAGGAGCAACCACGTGTGCAGTCAGCAGTACCGCCCTGACATTCGTCCCGCAGACGTCGACAACGGTAGTTCGTATATTACACACGAGGAGTCCGTGAAACCAGCTGGGTGTAGAAAACTCTACGTTGCCGAAGTCGGCTTCATCAAGATAGGTGCCGTCCGATAGCCGTCGTCCTTTGCTGATAGCGGTGTCATTCGGTTCGCATAAAATTTTCACCGATAGACTTGTTGCAGACGCCGGGTAGGAAGATCTGGCGCTGATGAACACAATAAGCGAGTCATTCTGGACCGAGTCGCTGTGCGAGATCTCGAGGATTGGCGGCTCGCAAGACTCCGTCACATTCAGACTGCAGTTGTAACCTCCGTAGCCCGAGTCACAGATACACACACCGCCAGACCCACACTGACCTCGACCAGAACAGTTCGCCGGACAGTCGATCGGTATGTAGACGTCAACCGACCCCCAAACACCTAGTGTTCCAGAGTTGCCGACGTAGTCCGTGGCCACCCCAATGATGGTGTGCAGAACGTTTTCAGTCAATTCGAGGATGACCACTGACTGATTGATATCTGACTTAATTAGCTCCGCAGATCCGTCGACTATCAGGTAGAGATCCACTGACTTTACGCCAGAGCCTATGTCTTCTGTCACAAGATTGAATAAAACGCCACCGAACAGCGTGGACGCATTGATGGAAACAGTGCCAGCTGTTTTGTCAAGAGTATGGAAAATGGTCGACGTATCAAGATGTGGATTTTCATCAAACACTATAGTGGCATTTTCTGTTATCTTTGTTAGCGACTGAACGCTTCTCTTAAGATCAATGCTGAAGGTTACATAGCCTTGACCGTTTGTTCCATTGTTCGGCGGCAGAAATCCGATCAGAGGATTAGTGGGGGGCAGACCAGTCAATGGATCAAGGGACTGCAGTAGCCAAACTGCTTCATTGTTTACAGCATCAATTGACACCTGCACTTGTACAAAGGTTCCTGTTTTCTCTCTTGCATCTATGTTGTGGTTCAGAACACGAGAACTTCTAAATCCGAAGTCATTTTCGTATACATCAAATGTAACCAAGCCTACCTTAAAAGTTCCAAGTTCGAGGTTCGAGTCTATTGGACAACGGATGATAACTTTCTGAGCCGGGGCCGTGGCATTTGGATTATTTTCAAATTCGATTTTGTAAAGCAGGCTTTGGTCAGCAGAAATATAATTGGCATCACCATAACCGACAGGCCCAGTTATTTCATTCGGATCTATGGATCTGACCCATCGCATAAAGCTGTCTGATAGCAGATCAGTAAGTCCGTTTTTCTCAAACAACTTTGAGACAATCACGTCAATATTAGCTCGATTTAAGGCATAAAGTTGACTAAGTCCTTCAGGTATAAAATTAACAGCTCCACTTTCCAAAGCATCCAGTAAGCTTCCCCCAGTAAGAAGAGTTGCACCAAAGCTAAAGAGGAACTTACTCTCAGGAGATTTGAACGGATTCGTTGACGAGATTGCGCCCCTCGCTGCACTTGTGAGTGTTTCTTTGGCAAATTTTCTCCAGTTAAACTCATCTCCGGAAAGAGCCAGTTTATAAAAGTGTAAAGCAGCTGCTTCAGCGGCTGATTTCGCAGCTCCTTTAGCTGCACGAACCAGCACCACCTTTCCTGCAGTCACCAACACCGGAAGCAAAACTTTTCCTGCAGCGACCACCACCGGAATAAAGAAGACCTGCCCATTGGTGTCTTTGAATGTCAACGGATTGTTATTTGCATAACTATATGGATTTGTAGGACTCCCAAACACTCCGGTTGGATCTGGTAATATAAATCTGCCATGTTCGGAATCGTAGAGACGATTTCGAACAAGAACAATGTTTGCGGTCTCGGACACTATTAGAATGCCGTATTGGCCAAGAAATCTAAACATGTTGACATCATTTGTAGACCTTGACAGTAAACGTCCAAATGGATCATAGACGTAACTCGTAAGAATTTCTCCCGTTTGTCTTGCTGTCTGTATTGTTGAGCCATCGCCGTCGAATATATAAAATACAACATCACTGGGATCAGCTAAGTCCATCGTGGCTACAAGCCCATGCTCTTGCCCGTAATACATCACCTTCTGGCCAGATGTAGTTTGTTCTGACAACACAGTTGTTCCGTATGTTCCAAACGGATCAACCAAATACTTTGTGTAGTAGCCATTTGAACAGTTTTTACTTGAAACTGCTCCAAACACATTATGTTGATACTGGCAAGCCAACTGTTCTGTTGTAATACTTGTGCAGTGACCTAGCTGATCATAAGCAAACTCTTCGACATACACTCCTGTTCCGTTACTTTTTGATTTTCTGAGCAAATTTCCATTCAGATCGTAAGTGAAATTTTCAGAATTCCCATACTTAGTATATTGGTAAAGGGAATTCGTAATATAAAATGTTTTGTCAGTTACAGTTCGTTTAGACTTGCGGTTTAAGTTAGAGCTGTATTCAATATTTTCATACACGTCGCTGAAAGGAGACTGCCATTCAATTAGCTGACCCATAGCATCATATCGATATTTCCAAACACCTTCATGTGTTTCAGTCTCAACGCGGTATCCCCATTCATCATACACGTATGAATAATATGACATTAAACTACCATTTGGAAAGAAATTCTGCAACTGCTGTAACCGATATGATCCCTTTTCGTATGTATATTCTGTGTACATACCATTACCAAGTTGCTTCTTCAGCGAATGTTGTCCATATTCGTATGCCGCAGCAACTGAACCGCTGCCATCGACAACTTTGGATAGTCGACACAAACCGTCGTACAGGTAACTGCAGTTGTAGCCCGTATTCGAAGTAAGTGAACTTCGTAGGCCACATTCGTTGTATGTGTATTTGAGCGACGTTCCATCAGGATATACAACTGAAACTGGTAGTCCCTGACTGTTATATGCCAACGTGGTTGTGCCGCTCTCTGGCGATGTCACAGAGGTCAGCAAGCCATCAGAGTTATAGCTGTAATCATAACGTCCGGACAATGTCTGAAGGACACTAATGTACTGATTGTCGTCATATCTATATGCTACTTTAGATTCGTCTCGCAGAGTGACAGATGTGCGCTGTCCCTGATCGTTATACGTGAATTTCTGCTGTCTTCCGTCTCTGAAGCTAACTGCAGATACCAGACCACCTGAATATGTTGCATCGTAGTAGGCCGACTGTGCGTCGCCTATGCTTCCTACCCTGCCATCTGGTCGCAATTTGACTACCAGCTTTTCATCGTTGGCGTTTGCTACGGAGTACGTTAGCGAACTACGATCGAACGAGTGAGTTTGTTTCACCTCGTCTCCGACAGTGACGTATAATTTATCTCTAACGTTATCACGCTGGATGTTGACTGGCAAACCATCATCTACAGAAGTTTCTATTAGTTCTCCACCGAGGCCAAACACAAACAATGACGACAGGTTCCGAGGCAAAACCGTACTCTCGATGCTTCCATCGCAGTAACGACCAATCTGAAGTTCCTGGAGGACATCTTCTCCAATGTAATCAACAGCCTGCACCACGAGATACATTGCGTCATAGGCGATTACTGTTCGTAGCTGATCTTGAATAATCAAACCAAGGTCGCCGTCTGCTGTGTATTCATATTCAGTAACGCTGTCACCGGCTACTCTTATCAAATATCCGTCATCATTGTAACTGTAATATACTTGCGACAAGACATCTCCTGACTGTGATAGTTCGGTGCTGGAAATAAAGCCATCGTCGCCGTACACAACGTTTATCGTGTTACCGCTTAAGTGATGGGTTAACTGGACCGGCATATTGTTCACGCCGTAGCCTATACTAATAATTTCCGCCCGGATTTCTTCTGTAATTTGCCTTAGCAAGCCAGAATTTGTGTCAAAAATGTATGAAACGCCCTCTGAGCAATATATTACTGCTGTACTGTTTATTCTAATACGATCGTTGGGTAAACGACTACTGGAAAACAAATTGATATCATCCACGTTAATGAAAATGAATTCTTGTCGTTGTTTCACGAGACGAACACTGTTTTCCAATACTCTAACTGTCATTTCCAGCACCGGTGAAGTCCAACCTCTTCCAAAGAGTCCATCTGTTCTGCGTACAGTAAGTTGGTTAGTGTAGGTGCGTTCAATTCTCAGAACGAGTGCAAACGAATGTGTACGGTCTTCGATATCGACCGATTCGGACAGAACTAGAGACGGTACTGCTCCATCTGCAACACCGACGACGTGACCGATAAGACTGTCAACTGGACTCACGGCAGCGTAATGCTGGGTAAAGAGACCATTGATAGCTCGCAGCAATTTCGTCGGACTGTTGCCGAAGCACTGCTCGACGTTATCCCACACAATATCCCAGACGTCACCTGGGACACTCACTGGTTTATAGTCCATTTTAGATTGCGAAAGAGTCGACAGTACCAGTTCGTCGCTCACAATATAGAGAGACACAAGTACATTTCCTACAAAACCTACGTCATCCGGGATCGCACGGAACGAGTACACTGTAGTAGATTTTGGTAGCAGAATTGACGGCGGACGATCTTCGAGTAAAGGAAAAAATAGAATATTCTCTGTTGGCAAGACGCCTACGTCTGATTGAGTTGAGAGCAGTTTAATATTTTGATCAGCTCGAAGTAATAACAGCGGCAAGACTACATCAGAATAGCCTGTATTGTCTACCTTCACATCTACGATACCTGGTTCTCCCGGTCGAAGAGCTCGAGGCGTTAAAATATTGACTTGAAGTTTTCCAGCAGTCGCTAGTCCGGACACGACCACAGCATTTTTAAGCTCATAGCTACGATTGCGACCAATGTCTTGCAAGAGTACAGCATAAGTTCCGACCGATAAATCACGAGAATTAAACGTAGCGTACGCCTCCTCGGATGTGTATCGATAAACCTTAGTCGCTCCGGTTTCTACTGCGGACTCATTCGTTAAGAACGCTTTTAGTTTCCTGCCAAAGAGAGTGCCTGATATCCGGATAGTCACTGTGGCACCTTTGGCCAAAAGCGCTGGGTATACACTTGTCACTTCAAACTTTGCCTCCTTAACTGAAATTGCAACCTGATAGGATTGCTGAAAAACTGAGCTGGCACTTTCTACTAACAAGTAATAATCTCCGGATTTTGTGTAAGGTACATAAACCGTTTGCTGTGTAGTTCCCGTATGCTTATAGGCAACATCATAGTCATTGCTCGCTGGCGGGCTGTTTGTTTTGATGAACAAGCCGTGATAGGCTAACTCGTACAATGTGTTCAACCTGACTATTAGTCCAATTCCAACCGGAATGTTCGTCAACTCAAACGTCATTGCATCATTTGTTTTGAAGTTGTATGTTTTGTTTTCGCCCAGGGCAAGTGTTGGAGGGTTCACGGACATGCTGAGCAAACTGACGCCGATATTATTCAGTAAATTGTAATCTTTAACATTGCTTCTTGTTCGAACAATGCTCTTATAGAAGCCTTTAGCTACAGGTGGAATTCTTGCAGTACTGCTGTACGTAGAGGAATCGGAAGCAGAGCCTATCTGATCAAGATGGAAAGAGCCGCAACGAGGCTGAACTACAGTGACGTCACTTATTTGCCACACGTCGTCGGCAGATAAATAGACTGAATCACATTTGTGTCCGAAAGTGGCTTTGCTCCCGTTATTTGCAACGATCCACTGGAAATTGACATCATCCAAATACGTAGCATTAGTAGCTGAGCTGGTGACATTCGTTACTACCAGATCAACAGCCGGAAGAATTACAATTTCAGTCAACTGATATTGATCGTTATTATCGAATGATGACTCGAAAACTTCTTTGCGTACGTTAGCCGTAGCTATAAAGTAATACGTCGCAGCCGGCAAATCGAACGGCACTATGAACGACAACTTCTGTGTATAGCTTTCTTCTTTGTCCAGTGCACGATGTCTTACTGTCGTCTTTAGTGCTAGATCAAATGGATCAATGACTTTGTCTTGACTTAGGTAAACAGAGTCATACCAAATCCCGGAAGCGCTGGCGTTGCCTGTATTGGTAACAATGAACTGTAATTCGTATGTCTGGCCCGACTGAACCTGTATCGTGCTTGCGTTCCCTGTTAGCGAGACCTCTAAGTCTGGAAGTGGTCCCGGTTGTACATCAATTGTTGTGTTCAGGTAAGTTGCTCTGTCGCTTAGCGCTGCTCTTAATGGCAAACGATCATTGATATCAGTCACAACATACACGTACAGTGCGCCACGAATAGAATAAGGCAATACACCGCGAAACATTGCACTGTACGAAGCGCCTATCTTCAACTGATAATTGGTGATAATTGAACTTATCAGAAATCCAGACAGAATCACCTGTTGTTTGGTTGCACCTGGCATAAAAAACAGAAACAATGCATCTGTCCATGTTGATAAAGACAAATCTGCTTCACCTGTGTTTGTAACCGAACAGTTTATCAACAACGTTTCACCGCTCTGAAAGGTCGTCTGTTTGACAGGTTCGATCGAAACTGAGAGCCACGGCAATGGTCCAGGTGGAATGGATACAACGGAGGATACTAGGAGTTCATTGTTGTTTTCCCCGCCGACTTCAGTAACGTTCTGTGACGAGTCAACTTGAACTGAAATTTGAAAATACCCATATAGAGTCGGGTTTATGACCAACGTCGCGAAACTCGAGTACGTGTCTCCAAACGACAGTTTCCTGACACCTGTAACATAGGCGGTGAGCACTGCACTTCCATCAGCATTTACCAGAGATATTCGATCTGTCCAGTTCATGGGTTTGTCCATGCTGTTGCCCAAGTTCATAACCGTACAGACTACACTGAGAAATCTCGAATCAAACTGCGAACTGATTTCGTAGCTGCAGGAAGTGGGTTTAAAGTCCGGCGACGGTGGCGTGCTGATTGCTAACGGCGCTTCTCTGTAGTTGTTGCCATGGTTAAGCTCCATACCCGCGTTTCTGCTCGCGTACAAAGCAGTTGTTACTCCCAGTCTAAATACTCCGGCAATATAGCTGGGAATTGTCACGTTGACTTGCCGTTCATAGCTTTGCTGTGGATGCAAGTCGTCCAAAAGTGAAATGGTCATGCGTGACAAGGAAACTGTTACACCGGATTCAGCCGTTAACGTTATTTCATCGGACCACGATAGCTGGCGCCTACTTGCCAGATTTCCGACATTCTCTACAGTCCATTCGACATCAATCACTGCTCCTGATTTCGCAGAATTAGTACTGTTAATACTTGTAACAGCAAGATCTGGAACTCGTTCTTGGAAAACCACACGTTCAATTCGCATATTATTGTTACTTTCGTCGACTTCAAGCACTTGATTTCTCGAGTCAATTGATAGATAAATATCGAATGCACCAACAATAGTTGGCGATATATGCATCGTTAAATTCGAGTCAAGGCGATCCTGAAAGAAAATATTTGATGATAAGAACGACGCAAGATGAATTGTTGTTTGCAAAGACGATAATACGACTGAGTTTTCCCAGTATGGGATTTGTGGTCTTCCAGGACCGTTGTTCAGTATTGAGATGTTCATTGTTAGGTAGTTTCCTGTGCCGTTCTCAATGACTATTGCTGCACTTGCGCCTAAAGTCAAATCAGGAAGTACCTGATTTATTCTCGTCACTACAGTTTCGTGGTTATTGTCATTAGACTGGAACTCAAATACGAGGTTTAAAACGTCTGCCGATATAGTGACATTGTATTCTCCACTTAATGCATTTGGAGGAATTGTATATTCGAACAAGGACACGTAAGTGCTATCTGGTGCGAATGGCGTTCTGCCTGGAATATATTGATTCGTCGCAGAAAAAATGCTCACGCCTGTTGTAATAGATGCAATAGTCAACCCGTCTTTCCACGAGTATTCAAACGGTTCTCCGGAGCCAGCGTTTCTAATGACAGCAAAAACACGAAGAGTATCACCAGTCGTCACACTGGCTGGAACAGTAATGTTTGACACAATTAAGTCCGGATACGGGGACAATGTAATTGAAATTTTCAACGCGAAATCGTTGTCGTTATTATCAGTGTGTTCAAATACATGATCATAAATATCTGTGCTAACAATGATGTAGTAGTCTCCGTGGACAGCGTTTGGTATTGTCACATCAACTGATGACATGTATCGCTGACCCGAAGCCAGTGCTCCGTTGTGAATAGTAGTCGTTAGGACGCGATCCTCTCTGTTTCGTTGGTCATCGACAGACAAAAGAAGTCGATCGTACCAATATGCAGCCTGTGTGATGCCAAGTCCAGAATTTTCAACGGTTATCTTTACTGCTGTTTTCTGTCCCGACCATATGAAACCAACTATGTTCGCTGACTTTACCTGTAAGTTTGGCGGTGGAGTTAATTTCACCTGCACCGGTTGGTCTGCTAAAAGACGGTTGTTAGAAGTGGAAAAATCTGCAATACTTTGAAACCTATCGACGACAACAAACACGTAAAAACTGCCAATATCTGACGGTTGTAGGTTCACGTCGTAGCTGAACGTGTATCCGTCATGCGGATCTACATACCTTTGCTGAAGGGCCTGAGTTGCCAGGTATGCATCGCCAAAATCGGACGACCTACTCAAGTAGATGGCGTCGTAGTAGCGAAAAGTCGACTGACTTGTACTTACGTTCCCAATATTCGCCACTACCCACGTTACTGACAAAGGCGACCCTGAAAATGCCGTTGGTGGAACTCTCACACTTATCAATGAAAGGTCTGCATAACTCTCAGTTTGAAATCCCCATGTTGGGCTCGGAATTTCTCGTGTACCGTTATTGAATGGAACAATGTAACCGATTTTCCACAAAAATCTTGTATTTGGTGGCAATGCATCAGTGATAGTGTATGTTCGTCTCCATATTGGAACGAACGACCTTGGTGTCGTTTGTTCGCTGGTACCGTATTGCCAAACATATACATTGTAGCCTTGTGACTGAGGATACGTCGGCCACCCTAACGTCGGATAGAGACTTACATACATTTGTCCATTGGCTGGAAAGTCTGGAGAAGTCTGAAACAGAACGTGTATGACTTGAGGAAAGTAAGTGACACTGTTGCAGTCATCAACGATTATCCATTGTCGTGTTACTGTAATGCCACATTCTGTAATTGGCCTCGAATTAGTGTAATCCACTGTAACATCCCTTCCACACGGGCTCGTGACATTAAGAGTCTTCACTACATAATCAGGCGACGTCAGTTTCTCGGTCTCGCCACACGGCACGAATAGCTCTTCATCTCCGGAAACAGATGGAGCAATGACGTTCGTAAACGATATGATTTGTGTAATGTTGGCAGTGTTCCCGGCATGATCTGCCACTGTCCATGTGCGAATAGTCTGACAGCCGGTCCCCAGAGTGTCGTTGTAGCTTGCCAGTGGTGACTGATCAGTATTGTCCGAATATGTCGGAATTCCTGTTCTCGACGGGTCGTACGGACTTCCGCAAGCTATCGTTATGTCTGTGAGTGGTAAAATTGTTGGATCAATGGTATCGACGGTCCAGGTGTACGTTACCCGTTCACCAGTATTGCCTACGCCATCAACACCGTAAACTATGAATGCCCACACACCGTCACTAAGAGCAGATGATGTATACGAGGACGAACAATTTACAAACGTCAGTTCAGTTTGGCTCAGCGAGTTTTCGGCGCACCACAGTTGACAAGGCGATCGATCTGAACACGTCATTGTGAAGACTGCCGACGGTTTGTTTGTAATCAGTGGTGGCTTGGAAGTTATTGCCACAAAAGGTGCCTTCAGGTCGACATACCAACTTGTCTGGTACTGCTTAGCTTTGCCGTCGACATTTGCTGCTTGAACGAACAATGTAAAATCTCCTTCGGTTAAGTTAAACAGCGACAACGAATCATTGCACGTTACGCTGAAACTGCTTAGTGGACCTTGCACGAGGCATGTACTATATGCAGGTTCGTCAAAAGTCCAACTAATGACAATGCTTCCGCCTGAATACATCTTGTACGGCATAAAAGTCAGCACTGGCGGTGTATCGTCTTTTATCACAAATCGCCAACAGTACGGATCAAACACTCCAACTGACTCGGGACCACAGGCGTCTGTCCCAAGTGCTATACCGTGATCAATTATAATATAGTAAGTAGCTTTTTCGTTAAATGTGTATGCAGTCATAAATATCAAAGTGAAATTTGTCGGCGATGTTGGAAATTTGACATTTGTGTTCGTGGCAGTATCGATTGTAAAAACTTCTGTGTCCATGTCATCGTAAAATCTGATGTACGCCGATTGTTTCGGTCTAACAAATTGACGGTCGAATTCGAATCTCCAGTTATTGTTGTTTGCATACACCTTATCAGTTGGAAACAAAGATCCGTTTTTCACAGCAGGTGAGTATGTACCTACTGCAAATATGATACAATTCTGATCCGAATTGGCGCCAGTAATGTCAACAGCTGTAAAACAGAAAATATTGTTTCCAGCTTGCGAAAGAAGGGGAGTCCACGTAATGTTAACATGCCAGTTGTTTGTACCCGGCCCCATACCCAAGTCAGATTTTCTCACTCCTGATGGTGACTGGGTTGCTATGTCTTGGATCTCTTGACCTTCGCTTTTAGCTATGATGGATTCGTCGAACGTGGTGTTAAACGGGATTGCGACGCAAGCACCGTCGCGCCTTGTCGGCCATGAAAACGTCGGTTTGCCATAGCAAGAAGCATTGTCAAATGACGACTCGTACACGTTTACAATGAACTGCAAAGGTACGCTGCTGAACGGTACGATATCGGCAGTAGAATAGAAATCCTCAATTTGAATGGCTACGACGTACAAACCAACAGTTCCTGTAGCGCTGTAGAACAGCGTGCAATCACGTTCATTAAGAACTGCACCTGGAAATGCCCGACACACACCCCCACATTCCCCCAGTGTGGACTCAGCCCATCTACATCTGACATTGTCACCATCAGCGTCATCAACTGGAATTGTTATCGTGTGATTGCATCCATACAACAGATTTACTATCGGAGCCGTCTTTGTCTCTGGCGATGCGTTTTCTGTTCTCTTTTCCAGCGTAGCATTCACGTTTAATCTGACTCTAACTTCCCACCTACTTCCTCCGCCTACAACTAAATTGTCTATCCACGCTGCGCTCGCAAACGATGCCTCCATAACAGGCGAAGAAGGCAGATAAGGCACGCTTAATCTCTGTGTCCTTTCGCCAACGCTCCAATCGCCAACAATGCTATAATCCGTGCAGTAAATGCCAACACTCAGACTGCCAAAACATCCGACTCTACATGTGATAGACCCAACATTAGCAATAATCGTCCCACTGGCAATTGTTGAAGAATCGCAGTATGTATTATGATCATACGACCGACGCCAACCGTATCTCTGAGTGACGTCGATGGTAACACTAGCCGTTGGACTGATTGGCCCCACTGTCTTCAAATGTACCAAACCACCGCGAAAGTGAGACGCCAGTGTGATAGCCAAGAAGCTAACCAAGAGCTCCAAACCAAAGAGAGTGATATGAGCTGATCGTGATGTCAAAGACATTGTGTATCTTGTTCTACAACCAAAATATTTTATACTTGAATGTCGCATTTACCATCGTGCATCGTCTGCATGATGTTAATGTTATGTAAAGTACACTTCAGGTGTAACAAATTCACGAAAAAACGGTCAAGATATATACGGTAACGGTGAGTCAAAAAAACAATATACCGGACTCTCGTCCGCAGCTTCGCCAAACGCATGTTGGTCATCATTTCAATGTTTTGCTGTCAAAGTTGGGTCAAACTCAGAGTAAATTTCCAATATACACTGTGAGTAAAAAAACAAGAAACCAAACTCTTGCCCATAACTTCACCAAATATTAACCGATTTTCAAACTTTTTTACTGACGGACTCGGCAGTAAATTTGCAACAAATATTTGTTTAAGTATTCCACCACGCCTTAATCGTGTCGCTACACTACCTTGTGAAATACGAATGTCAGAAAAAATGGCATCAGTCTGAAATATGTATTGTAATTAATGCCAAATCACAAGGTAATATAGCCAAACATTTAAGGAATGATGACTTACTTTACTACACATTTATTACTCAATCTGCTGGTGAAAGAATTTTTAAAATTGGTGAACATTTGGCAAAGTTACAGCCAAGCTGGTGATTGTTTCATGCGCCTCATTCGCATTGCACTTTTGTCCTCAAAGATGCTGATCTCACCAGATAAGTTGAATAACTTGTGTATTACAGACAGAAACTGTTACTAATGGTTGTTACGTTAATAGGCAAATTAATGTGTGTTTATTATCAACAAATATCAAACTGCTGTAGACCAGTTTTGACTTACTAACATAATATAACATATTCGTTTAATCACATCTGTCAAACCGCAGGTGTACATCAGAATAAAATAATATGTTGGCCTAGCAATATACAAGTTAATAAACATCGTAATACAAAATTCAATGACAAAATTACAGTCAGTTAATCGAGAGATACGGTCGAAATGTTGTTAGTTCGCCTGTGCAACGGACTTGGCAGACTGACGCCATCAGTGACTGACCGACTGCTGATCATGTACGGCATTTTGCTGCGACAACTTTTCTTTGTTGCGGCAGTTGTGTACAGTGGGTCATGGGATTTTTTATATGGCCGATGTAAACAACTTTTTGTTAGTGAATTAAATAATGCTTATTTCTCCAAACACTTATTTTAAAACAATGTTTGAGTGGCTAAGTCTTGCATAACAGTTCGCTTCACTTGCTGCTTAAGAATTGCGATTTTTTGAACACAGATATTTCACAAAGTAGTGTAGCGACACGTTTAGGATGTGTTGGGGGGGTATTCAAATACAACTTTGTTACAAATTATCTACTGAGTCTATTAGTGAAAAAATTAGGAAAATCGGTTAATATTTGGTGAAGTTATGGGCAAGAGTTTGGTGTCTTGTTTCTTTGACTCACAGTGTAGTCATCGTAAAAATAAATATCCTGCAATACCTTAATTACGTCGCCGCACTACCTTGTGAAATAGTTGTGTTCCAAGAATTGCCATGCATAAAAATGAATCAAGCAAACAGCCATGTAATAAGACCAAGCCACTCAAAACGTTCTAGAAAAATAGATGTCTAGCGGAGTTGGTACAATAGAATTCGCCGACAAAAAAGATATTCACGACGACCGTACGGTGCAAAAATATCCAATGACTACCTGTACGCAACTGCCGCGACAACGAAAAAGATGCCGCAGCCCCTGCATAATAGCAGTCAGGCTGTCGCTGATAGGGAACGAAAGTGCGCCGATACAATTGGAACAGTGCCGGTTCCCTGGGCTGGCCATTTCCAATTCTAAAATGTTAATATATTTTTCAAACAAAATATACGGAAGCAATTTTATCAAACAGCACTCGGAAACTGTTATGGTTTGAAATTACCAAAATGCTGATGGCAGTTTAAGAAAAAATGTTATTGTGTCATTTATTATAATTTTCGTCTTTCGTTCCTTATTGTGTCGCTGATGTCATTGAGTACAAGGAGCTCAGCTACCGCAGAGGGAATCGCGCGAGCGCGCTGTCAGCCGACATCTTGGCAACTGCTGCACAACTGTAGGAACAAGTTTTACAACAAATCTACGACAGATCGAAGTAATGGAGTTACAGCATTATAGTCGACCGACGTGATATAAACTGTGTGCATCTAGCCACGACGCGTCGACTGTCGTAGGTGTAGTCAATAAGCTTAGCCGTCGACGAGTTTTGTTGACAACGCGATCGAATTGCCGTGGCGAAATTTTCTAAGTCCAGAGTTTTCGAGTTCAAGACAAAGTTCCGTAGGGAATTGTCTTTACATCCGAACTTCCTTAAATTACAGTGTAGGATAAGTGGGAGGAAGCATCCACGTTAAATCCAAGATCAATCCATCCAGTCGTATCAATGCAAAACCGGCGTGTGACGGACAGCATATACCGCGATAGCATAGCGTCGCGTGGTAGGCCTAAAATGCACGTAACCCTGACCACGCCTTTTTCAGAGATGATCTGCCATCCGCAAGTTGAACAAGATAAAGTTAAAGTCTCTATCGTCATCCGTCATCAAGACATGAAAGGTGATGAAATGGAGAAAATTGGAGTGGTTGCGGCCGGGGTGGCAAGGGGTCCCAGGGGGTTACTCAAGGTGATCGGTGTTCGGCGATATTAGGGGCCTACCATTCCATAGAGCACATGTAAGCTTATACGACTTCTCATTCGGCTTTAATAGGAACTGTGTGTCTGTCTTGTACCGTTTTCGATATAGGCCTATATAGAGTATTTGTCGAACGTCGCCCATTATATTCCACCAATCCACTCTACCTGCATTTGGCGTTCCCGATGGGGCAACCCCCGGCAACCCGTTCGAATTTCATCAAGACCTTATTGACCAGAAAAATGGAGTCAATGGCCTATTGTGCGGCGTTGTTTAGGCCTACTGTTTAGCCGTTTTAGCCACATGCATGTGCATAGGAATTCACCACAAAACTTTTCCCTGAGTACACAAACAAAATTTACCGGGTAGACTTTTAGGCCTACTGCCAGACAGCAGCTAGGAAATCGGCGGAAAATGCCAAAATAGCGGTCTACTAGTAATAGTCCGGGTTGGATTCAGGATCGCAGTCCTGGATACGGATGCGAGTCCGGATCCGAGTGCAAATGCGAGTTCAGGTTGGAGTCGTGACCGAGGTTGAAGTCAAGGTCGGAGTCCGGATATGGATCCAAGTTTAGATCCGAACTTGGATCCGAGTCCATGATCAGGGTTTGAGCCCAGATCCGAGTCCGGGTCGGATCCAGACGTGGATTTGGACCCGGTTTCGGGTCATGACCCGAATTCCTACTCGAATGCAGAGCGCTTTTTCTGCGACGACAGAACCTCTCGTAGTAGAACTCCCACTTAATTGTGACACACGGAGACACAGACACCGACGGACAGACAGGCAGACAGACAGGCAGACAAAAGGTCAGTAACACACGACAATAGCATATGCCACGCTAGATCCTGATATTTGCCAAAATAACCTACCAACGTTTATCAACAGTTTCTCTCCATTTGATGTATGCTATCTGGCGAGTTGTGCATCGTTATGCTGGAAAGGGGATGGCGAATTGGATGCGTGAGACAATCAACCATTTTACCTGTAACTTCGCTAGGCCTAGCTGTTCACCGATTTTAACAAGAAGCTCAGCTATCGCCGAGGGACCTCGCGATGCGTCGTGTCAATTGAAATCTTGCCAACTGCCACGCAACAGTGCAGAAACTACTTGTACGACAAGTCCTAAACAAATAGAAGTTATGAAGTTGGAGGGTCACAGTAAGGCAATGTGTAATAAACATGTGCACTCAACCATGACGCGATCGAGTCGCTTCCATTGTCCTATAGGTGTCATAAACAAACCGACTACGGACGAGTTGTGGATATCATCTGTATACCGACGAATTGCTGTGGCGAAATTTTCTAAGTGCACAACGTAGAAATTGCTTACGTAACTCTGACCACACCCACTTAGGGAACATTCACTCATCACAAGACTAAGACTTCACATGGCCGACCCGTGAACAAAATTTGAAGTCTGTATATAGCGTTAGCCATTGCGAAGATATTTCACAGGGTGTAAAATTCTAAAACGGCCACCTGACCCTGACCTCGCCCCTTTCAGGGAATATTTTTCATCGGCAGGCTGCGACTTGCAATGATTAATCTACACACCAAATTTATAGTCCCTGCGTGCAGCCGTTACGAAGATATGAATGGCGGTGCAAAATGTACAAATTGGGATAGTTTGGGGCAGTTAGGGGGTCACTCGAGGTCATCCGCAATGACACCATTCGATAGAGCGCATACAACTTCCTATTCGACTTTAATAGAACTATGCGTCTATCTTGTACCGTTTTCGAGATATAGACAGTTATTTGTCGAAAGTCGCCGATTTTGACCCACCCGACCTGCATTTGGCGTCCCAGTAGGGGGTGACCCCGGTCGAATTTCGCGGAGGTCTTTGGTAATAGAATACTAGACTCTCTGCGCTATCGCGCGGTTTTGTTTGTTTGACCCTGTGTTTAGCCGTTTTAGTAGAACACCGACTTGTGACAGACAGACACAGACAGACAGAGGCCCATGGCTAGTACCACGCATGCATAGCATCGCGCAATAACAAGAAGCTCCGCTATCGCTGAGTGACCGCGCGATGCATCTTGTCACTGTAGTAATCTTGCCAATTACCACGCAACAGTGCAGAAACTACTTATACGACAAGTCCTGACCAAACCGATGGTATGAAGTTAGAGGTTTAGTTGGAGGCAATGTGTCATAAACCAACCGTCGACGGTCGAGTTGTGTATATCACCTGTATACCGACGACTTGCTGTGGCGAAATTTTTTAAAGTCCACAATGTAGAAATTGCTCACGTGACCCTGACCACGCCCACTTAGGGAACACTCACTC